>Ga0209101_1001058_pt1 | contig 21399 bp, 22 predicted proteins | sample ConPoolayeCmetaG_FD_185481 | JGI IMG/M metagenome (GOLD analysis project Ga0209101, IMG submission 185481) | Hot spring microbial mat communities from California, USA to study Microbial Dark Matter (Phase II) - Cone Pool mat layer C metaG... ...
TGCCGCCGCCGCTCCCATCCCCGCCCCCGGCCGAGGCCACCGTGGACGTCCCCATCGCCGCCATCCCGTTCCCCGATCCTCCGCCCCACGTCGCGCCGCCCGACCTCACGCGCGTGGAGTCACGGCCCCCGGGCTCGATCACTGAAGCCGGGGCGACCATCGTCATTCGCGGCCCCGCCCTCATCGCCCAGGGTGAGGACGGCCTGCTGGCCGAGTACCCCTTGAGCCTGGAGGTGACCTCCATTGGCCGCTCGCCGGACAACGACATCCGAGTGGCGAAAAGCGCCGTTTCCCGCAAGCACGCCAAGGTGGTGTTCGGACCCGAAGGCTACACCATCGTGGACCTGGGCTCGGAGAACGGCACCTTCGTCAACGGCCAGCGCATCACCGAGCAGCTCCTGAAAAACGGCGACCGAGTGCAGATCGGCCCCACCGAGTTCGTCTTCAGCGAGCAGTGACAGTGCACCTGTGCCGCGGAAGGCGCCCGCCGGCCGGCGGCCGCCGTGCTGCCGGGGTGAGGTGCGGCTTCCCCAAGCCGTCGCGCCAGGTGCAGTTTTGGGGGGTAGGAAGAACCCCAGCCGCTCAGCGAGGCTCTCAGGGCGCCGGGGAGGGAGCTCCCGCCGCGCCCTGGCGCCCAGGGGAAGGCGCGAGGCGCCCCCTGGCGGGTGTCGGCGAATTCCTCGGCCCCCCGCTGGTTGCCGATCGCTGGGCTGGGCTGCACGGCGGAGCCCCCGCTCGTGAGTAGTGCGGAGATCCTGGCCGTCGCCGTGGGGCTGGCCATGGATGCCTTCGCCGTCAGCATCGGAATCGGCACCACCCGCGAGGCCCGCGGCGCCCGCCCCATCTTCCGGTTAGCCTTTCACTTCGGCCTCTTTCAGTTTCTCATGCCGGTGCTGGGGTGGGGGGTGGGCTCGGCGTTCGCTACTGCCATAGCCGCGGTGGACCACTGGGTGGCGCTGGCACTGCTGAGTTTCGTCGGCGTTCGTATGATCCGATCCGGACTCGCGCCGGCGGATAACCCCAGACGTCCGAACCCTTCCCGGGGGTGGACCCTGGTGATGCTATCCGTAGCGGTGAGTATCGACGCCCTCGCGGTGGGTCTCTCCCTGGCCATGCTCAACGTTCGCATCGTCTACCCCAGCGTCGTCATCGGCGTAGTGACCGGGGCGCTCTCCTGGCTCGGACTGGCCTTGGGACACCGGCTGGGCCAGAGGCTGGGAGCGCGCATGGAGATCGCCGGCGGACTCCTCCTCATTGCCATCGGCGTGCGCATCCTCCTCGATCACCTGGGGCACTGACCACCCGGAGGAAAAGGGAGGGGCTCGAGAGACGCTGGCAGCCGGTCGCCCCGTGTCGACCCCCGCCAGCCACAGGCCTGCGTGCCACCTTGACACGTCCGACCGGCCGGTGTCACCCGCGCAGGACACCCCGCCGGAGGGCGAAACCTCGAAAACCAGCGACTTTGCTGGCATCCACGGCCGACCAAATGGTGGCACGAAACTTGCTTGGGATCCTTCCAAGAAATGACCCCTGAGGCGCTACGCGGCGGGGGATGAACTGAAACGACACGGGCGGCCGAGCACCTATCAACCAAGCCACTCTACCAAGCCCACCAAACATTGGCCCACCAAAGTGATCCCACCAAGACAGCCCACCAAAGGCGAGGCCGCCTCTCTGTCCTCTGGCCACCACCGGCCCCGGCTGGCGGCCCCTCGCGGGCAACCCGCCGCACCGCCAGCGCGACCGATCCGCTGGCCGCGCCCGCTGGCGGGAACAAGGTCATTCCTGCTTGAGCCTTTTGATTTCCTCCACCATCGGCGGGATCACCTGGAAGAGGTCCCCGATGACCCCGTAATCGGCCACTTTGAAGATCGGCGCCTCGGGGTCCTTGTTGATGGCCACGATGACCTTGGAGGAGGACATCCCGGCCAGGTGCTGAATCGCCCCGGAAATGCCACAGGCAATGTACAGCGACGGCGACACCACCTTGCCGGTCTGACCCACCTGGTGCTTGTGCGCGATCCAGCCGGCGTCCACCACGGCGCGGGAGGCCCCCACGGCGGCGCCCAGCGGCTGGGCCAGAGAACGGATGAGCGCGAAGTTCTCCGCCGCCTTAAGGCCGCGCCCGCCGGAAACGATGATGTCCGCCTCAGCCACGTCCAGCTCGCCCCCCTCGGCGGCCTTCACCTCGATGACCTTGGAGCGGATCTTGGCCTCCACCGGAGGCAAGTCCACCACCTGGGCAACACCGCCACCGGCCTCGGCCGCAAAGACGTTGGGGCGCAGCGTCACCACCACCGGCTTGGAACTCCAACCCTCGACGGTGGCCAGCGCTTTGCCCGAGTACACCGGTCGCACCGCCTGGATCTTCTCGCCCGCCAGCGACACCGCCACCACGTCCGCCAGGCACCCGGTCCCCAGGCGCGCCGCAACGCGCCCCGAAAGATCCTTGCCCGTGATCGTGGCGGCCATGAAGATGGCCGACGGCGGGCATACCTCGGCCGCCGCGACGATGGCCGCGGCGTATCCCTCGGCGGAGAACAGAGCGAGCCTCTCTTCGTCCGCCACGTACACCGTCTGGGCACCCCAGGCGCCCAGATCCGCCGCCTTGTCCTTGACGCCATAGCCGACCAGGACGGCGCACACGCTCCAACCGGCGCCCTGCGCCACCCGTCGCGCCTGGGACAGTGCCTCCAGGGAGGCCTTGCGAGGCACGCCGCCCCGCTGTTCCACGAAGGTCAGAATGCAGCCCATGGTCTCCTCCCTCACCCTTCTAGATGGCCTTCGCCTCTTCCCGCAGCAGGCGCACCAGCTCCCGCGCTGCCGCGGCTGGATCCTCCTCGCCCTTCAAGATGGTGCCGGAGGCCTTGGCGGGCGGCAGCTCCAGCTTCACCCAACGGGTCGTGGCCCCGGCGCCCGCCAGCTCCGCCTCATCCACTCCCAAGTCGGCCGGCTTGAAGGTCTGGATCGGCACCTTCTTGGCGGCCATGATCCCCTTCAGCGAGGGATAGCGAGGCTCGTTCAGGCCCTTGTGGGTGGCCAGAAGGCACGGCAGCGGCGAGGTAAACACCTCCGTGCCCCCTTCCACGTCGCGCTGCGCGGTGAGGGAGCCGTCTCCCAGCTCCAGCTTGACCACACCGCTGACGTGGGGCAGGTCGAGCAACTCCGCGACCATCGCGCCCACCAACGATGCGTCGCTCCCCACCCCCTTGATCCCACACAGAATGAGGTCGAACGGTCCAGTCTTTTGCACCGCTGCCGCCAACACCCGGGCGATGGCGTAGGAGTCGCCGAACGTCGCTTCGCCCCCCACCACGTGCACCGCGTGGTCAGCGCCCCGCGCCAAGCACTCGCGCAGCCCGGTCGAGCCCCGCTCCGGCGCGTACGTGATGACCGTGACCTCGCCGCCCCGGGCCTCCTTGATGCGGATCGCTTCCTCCAGGGCGAACTCGTCGTAGGGCGAGATGATCCACTTGATCCCTCCCTCGTCGATGCGATTACCGGCGCTGCCGATCTTGATGATCGACGCGGTATCCGGCACGTACGCCACCAGCACGCAGCATTTCATAGGCTCCTCCTCCCTCTTGCCAGGATTCGAGTTCTTGTGATTGTTTTCTCATGAGGACGTGGGCAACAGGTCACGACGCAGTGCGGCATCACTCCCGCACTTTACCAAGAACCACGCACGCGTTGGTACCCCCGAACCCGAAGGAGTTCGAAATGGCGACGCGGATCTCGCGCCGCCGCGCCACGTGGGGGGTGAAATCCAGGTCGCACCCCTCGCCGGGGTTGTCCAGGTTAAGGGTCGGCGGCACCGTATCTCGGGCCACCGCGAGAGCGGTGATGGCGGTTTCCAGACCGCCCGCCGCCCCCAGCAAATGCCCCGTGGAAGACTTGGTGGATGACACCGACAGGCGCTCGGCGTGGGGACCGAACACCTTCTTGATCGCCAAAGCCTCCACCCGGTCGCCATGGGGAGTGGAGGTGCCGTGGGCGTTGATGTAGTCCACCTCTTCCGGCGCCACCCCGGCGTGCTCCAGCGCGGTCCGCATCACCCGCGCCGGGCCGTCGCCGTCCTCCGACGGCGCGGTGATGTGGTAGGCGTCGCCGGACATGCCAAACCCCAACACCTCGCACAGGATGGGAGCTCCCCGCCGGCGCGCGCTCTCCAGCTCCTCCAGCACCAGCAGGCCGGCCCCTTCGCCGATAACGAACCCGTCGCGGTCACGGTCCCAGGGGCGGGATGCCTTTTCGGGTTCGTCGTTGCGGGTGGACAACGCCTTCATGGAGGCGAAGCCCGCCACTGCCAGCGGCGTGATCACCGCCTCGGTGCCGCCGCAGATCACGGCGTCGCAATACCCCTCTCGGATATAGAGAAAGGCGTCGCCGATGGCGTGGGCGCCGGTGGAACAGGCGGTGCACGTGGCGCTGTTGGGTCCCTTGGCGCCCAACCGGATCGACACCAAACCGGCCGGCATGTTGACGATGGAACCGGGAATGAAAAACGGCGTCACCCGCCGTGCACCCCGCTCCAGAAGGGTCTGGTGGGTCTCCTCGATCATTTTGAGGCCGCCGATCCCCGACCCGATCACCACGCCCACCCGATGAGCATTGGCGCTGGTCACTTCCAGGTTTGCCGCGCGCACCGCCATCTCGGCGGCGGCCAGCGCGTAATGGACGAACAGGTCGTACTTGCGAACGTCCTTGGGCTCCAGGTAGTTCTCGGCGTTGAAGCCCTTGACCTCGCCGGCGATGCGAACCGGACTTTGGGCCGGGTCAAACCGGGTGATGGGCCCGATACCACTGCGCGACGCGATGAGACTCTCCCACGTCTCCTCGGCCCCAATACCCAGCGGGGAGACGACTCCCAGCCCCGTCACCACCACTCGCCGTGACATCACGCCTCCTTGACGTGCTCCTTCAAGTACTTAATGGCGTCGCCGACGGTGCGGATCTTCTCCGCGTCCTCGTCGGGAATCTCCACTCCGAACTCCTCCTCGAACGCCATCACCAGCTCCACGGTGTCCAGAGAGTCGGCCCCCAGATCCTCGACGAACGAGGCCTCCGGCTTGACCTTCTCCGCATCCACCCCGAGCTGCTGCACAATGATGTCCTTGACTTTCTGTTCGATGTTCATGCGCACGTCTCCTTACCTTGTTTGGTCCTTCACAGCCGCGGCTTTCTACCACACGCCCACGCCCCGGCGCAAGAGCCGCCATGCCAACCGCTCGCTCCGCCTGCGGCGGACAGGCTGTCCCCCAGAGAGGACGATCTGGCTCCCGGCCGGCTCCTGCCACTCTGGCGCCCCTCCCTGGCCAGCGCGCCTTCCCCGGCACCTCTCACCCCGAAACCTCTCGCCCCGCGTGGCACGCACCTTGCTTTCAGAGTAGATGCGGTCAGGGACGCGGCCACGACCTGAACGCACGCATCCAACCTCCTCCTTCTTCCGGGCGGGTCACCCCCGCCCACTTTTTTTGCGAGCCCGCCCTCGTCCTCCCCCCTCAAGACCCGTGTCCGTGTCCGTGCCCGTGTCCGTGCCCGTGTCCGTGTCCGTGTCCGTGTCCGTGCCCGTGTCCGTGCCCGTGTCCGTGCCCGTGTCCGTGACCGTGACCGTGACCGTGCCTGTGCCAGCGAAAGGCAGGCATGGAGGCCCGCGCTCCAAGGGGGTCGGCGACGGTGTTCGGCGCGGGCGGGGTTAAGATTCCACCTCGTCCAGCGGGGTCGCAGCTAAGCTAGGTACATGGGAGCCGACGATTGGGCGTTGCAACGGGAGCGGGAGCGCACGCGGCGGCTGTTTAACCGCGCCGCACCGCTCTTCCCGATCCTCGAGCGCTGGCTCACCCCCAGCTACCGCTACGCTCTCGAAGTGCTGGCGCTGCCGACCCACCTCACGGTGGTGGACCTGGGCACCGGCACCGGCGCCCTGGCGGGGGCGTTCGCCGCCCGGGGTCACCAGGTCACCGGCATCGATACCGCCGAGCGTCTGCTTCACCGCGCCGCCCGCCGGCTTCCCGGCGTCACTTTCAAGACCATGGACCTCGTGGATTTGCCGACCCTGGCGGGGGACAGCTTCGACCTCGTGGCGCTGGCGCACGTGCTGCACGGGGTGCCCGCGGCTCTGCGTCGGCTGGCCCTCGCCGAAGCCGGGCGCATCGCCAGATGGGGCGTGGTGGTGATCGACTACGCTGGCAAACCCTCCTGGTACATCGGCCTGGTTGAGTGGCTGGAGGGGCCTCACTACCGCTTTTGGACCCGCGAGTCGCTGGCAGCACTGGCGGCCAGTGCAGCTCTCGAAGTGGAGCGAACGGTGGACTTGCCAGGGGCGTCGGCGTGCTGGCTGCTGCGGCGCAGGCACCCGTCGGCCTTGCGTCCCACCCCGGAGGAGTGCTACCAAGCAGGTGCGGGAGGGTGCGATGCGGAGCGTCAATCCGGCCACCGGTGAGCTGTTACGTGAGTACCCAGAAACGGCACCCGAGGAGGTGTCGGCGATTCTCGAGGCGGCGGTGGCGGCGCAGCGCCAGTGGCGGCGCGTGCCTTTCGCCGAGCGCGCCCCCGTGCTTGAGCGCGCCGCGGGGCTGCTGCGGCAGCGCCGGGACGAGCTGGCGCTCCTGGCCGCCTTGGAGATGGGCAAGCCCCTCCGCGAGGGGCGCGCCGAGATCGACAAGTGTGCGTGGGTGTGCGAGTTCTACGCCAGTCGGGGGGCCGAGATGCTCTCCCGCGAGCAGGTGGCCACCGACGCCCGCTCCAGCTACGTGACGTTCAACCCCCTGGGGGTGGTGCTCGCGGTGATGCCGTGGAACTTTCCGTTTTGGCAGGTGTTTCGCTTTGCCGCGCCAGCCCTGATGGCCGGCAACGCCGGGGTGCTCAAGCACGCGTCGAACGTGCCAGGGTGCGCCTTGGCCATTGAGCAGCTCCTGCATGACGCCGGGCTGCCCCCCGATTTGTTCCGCGCTCTGTTGGTTCCCGCCGCGGCCATCGAAGGGATCATCGCCCACCCAGGGATCGCCGCCGTGACGCTGACCGGCTCGGAACCTGCCGGACGGGCGGTGGCGGCGTGCGCCGGGTCGCACCTGAAGAAGACCGTCCTCGAGCTGGGCGGCAGCGACGCCTACGTGGTGTTGGCCGACGCGGATTTGGAGCACGCCGCGCGGGTGTGCGCCGCCGCGCGGCTCATTAACTCGGGGCAGAGTTGCATTGCGGCCAAGCGCTTCGTGGTCGAAAGAACCGTCTTGGAGCGCTTCACCGTGCTGTTCACGGGCCACATGGGCGCGGCGCGGGTGGGCGACCCGCTGGACGAGTCCACGGAGGTGGGTCCCCTGGCGCGCTGGGATCTGCGCGACGAGCTGCACGGCCAGGTGCAGGCCAGTATCGCCCAGGGCGCGCGCTGCCTGCTGGGCGGCGAGATCCCTCCCGGTCCCGGGGCCTACTACCCGCCCACCGTGCTGACCGAGGTCAGACCGGGGATGCCAGCCTGGGAGCAAGAGCTGTTCGGCCCCGTGGCGGCGATCATCGCCGCCGAGGACGAACACGACGCTGTGCGCATCGCCAACGACTCCAGCTTCGGTTTGGGGGCCGCGGTGTTCACCGGAAAAGCGGCGCGCGGCGAGCGCCTGGCGGCGGAGGAGCTGGAGGCCGGCTCGTGCTTCGTCAACGCCTCGGTGCGCTCGGACCCGCGCCTGCCCTTTGGCGGGATCAAGCGCTCAGGCTACGGGCGGGAATTATCCCACTACGGGATCAAGGAATTCGTCAACATCAAGACGGTGTGGGTGGGGTAGCTGGCCATGCTGCGCCAGTACGACCACGGCGCCATTGTGCGGGTGGAGGCGGCGCGCACCGTTCTTGGCCGTCCGCTCCACCACGTGTACTCCTTCCTCATTGACGGCCTACTCATCGACACCGGGCCTCCCGCCACCGCAGCCGCCATGGCGCGCTGGGCGGCCTCCCAGCGTATCCACACGGTGGTGGTGACCCACCACCACGAGGACCACTCCGGGGGGGCGCCGCGGCTGGCTCGCACTCTGACCGTGCCCATCCTGGCCCCCCCAGCCACCGTGTCGATCCTGGCCGCCTTCCCGCGCATCCCCCTCTACCGCCGCCTGGTCTGGGGTCAGCCTGGCAGCGTCACGGTCCTGCCCCTCCCCGAGGTGGTCGAGACCGAACGGTACCGTTTTCGCGTCATCCCCACTCCTGGCCACGCCGCCGACCATGTGGCGCTCTTCGAGGAGAGGGAGGGGTGGCTGGTCTCTGGGGATCTTTACATCTCGCCCCGGGCCGTCTACCTGCGCCCGGTGGAGGACGCCTGGACCATCCTCGCCTCGCTGGAGCGCCTGCGCGACCTCAAGCCCAAGCTGCTCTTGTGCTCCCACGCCGGCCTGGTGGCCGACGCCACTTGCGCCCTGGAGCGCAAGATCGCCTACTGGCGGGGACTCGCCGAAAAGGCGCGAACCCTCGCCGGGCCGGGTGCGAGGCCCGAGAGCATCTCGCGCCGGCTTTTGGGACGGGAGGGGGCGATGACCGCCATTTCCCTGGGCGATTTCTCCAAGCGCAACTTGATCCGCTCCTTGTTGGAAGACCCCGGCGGCCCCCGCCGGTTGGGCGATTGAAGCCGCGGGGGTTTCACAGGGGGAGGCGCGCCCTGGGAAAGGTCACCAGCGGCTCCCACCACGGGCGGCCGGGACCGCCGGGAGGAGCTGCCGTCGGCCTTTACCCGGCGGCCGGTGACCGGGGCGGCTTGCGCGCCACCAGCAGCCAGTCCCGCGGGGCCGAGAGGAGGTCGTCCAGGCGCGCCGCCAGGGTCCGCACCTCGGCGGGCAGGTCCGCCGCGGCGAGTTTTTGCTCGGGCGGGAAGGGGTGGAGGAGAACGTTTTCCACCACCTCCAACCCCAGCGCCCGCATCACGAAGGCCACCGCCTCCCGGTGCACCGGGGCGCGGTGGGTGGGGTCGATCCAGAACAGGTTGGCGCCGACGCGCAGCGCCTCGGGGTTGGGGCACTCCACCAGTAGAACGCCGCCCTCTTTCAGCGCCGCCGCCGCCGCCTGGATAAGGCTTGCCCAGGTACCGGCGGGGAGGTGCTCGAACAGGTGCAATGCGGTGACCGCCCCCAACGAGGCCGGCGGCTGGGCGGCCAGAACCTCCAGCGCGTCGCCGGCGACCACCGCCAGGCCGCGCCGCCGGCACGCCTCCACCATGGCGGGATCGGCGTCCACGCCCCACACCTCCACCCCGGCGCGCACCAGCGCCTCCAGAAGTTCCCCCCGGCCGCAGCCCAAGTCGAGGACCGGCCCGTGCTCGGCGAGGCGAGACACGTGCTCGTCCACCCGCGCCAGGGTCTCCTCTCTTTCCCCCCGAAACTGGTCCAAAAACGCCAGGTGCGCCCGGCGTAGCGCCTCCGGCAACGCCGCCTCCACCGCCGCAGGCGTATCGATGCGTAACCCTTCGCCGGCCAGTAAACGGTCCACAACTCCCGCGCTCACCTCCAGCTGCTCGTGCAGGCGAGCCAGCAACGCATCGCTGCGCGCCGCCAGGGCGGGCAGGCGCTGATCGCGCAACTCCTCGCCCAGGCGCTGGACCTCGCTCAACCCCCGCTGTAGGGTCGCCAGCCCCTCGGAAATTCTGGGTAACTGCGCGTCACGCAGCGACAGCACCTCCCGCTGCAAGTCGTCCCAGGCGGCCTGCAACCCCGCCACATCCCGTGCCGCCGCCGGGACTGCCTCGTCCCGTAGTAGCTCCAGTTCCCGCTGCAACGCTTGCGCCGTTGTGCTCAACAGTCCGATCTCGGTCTGCACCTGCTGGAGGGCACCGGTAATCCGGCGGGCGTCCTCCTCCAGGCGAGGGAGGCGCACCGCGGCCAACTCCGCCAGCCCGCTCTGCAGCGCCACCACAGCATGGTGCAGGCGGGATACCGCTTCTTCCAACTGCGGCACTCGTCCGTCGCGCACCACCTCGAATTCGCCGCGCACGCTGAGAAGGACGTGACGAAGCTCGGCCACCTCCGCGGTCAGCTGGGCGATCTGGGTCTCCAGGTGAGCCTGCAGCTCCAGCCGAGCTGCCTCGCCCGCTTCCCAGCGCTGCGCCACCTCGCCCCGCAGCCCTGCCAGGGCGGCGGCCATCTCGGAGCTGTCACGCTCCGCCGCGGCAACGCGCCCCTCCAGGATCGCCAGGTGCTGGCGGTTCTCCGCGAGCCCAACTCGGTGACTGTCCATGACAGCGCGATGGGCGTCGATGGCACCCTGATGCGCGGCCAGCCCCCGGCGCATCTCGTCCACTTCCTCGCGCAGCAGTGCGAGGAGCACTCGCCGCAGTGCCCGCGTCACCACCCCGCGGCGCCTGCCGGCCGGCGGGGAGCTGGCCTTCACGCCGGCGGCGTCCCCTCCGCGCCCAGAGCGACAACCTGGAGGGTGATGGGAACCCGCACCTCCCGGTGCAGGTGCAGCTCGGCGGTGTACGTTCCCGTGCGCTTGATGTGCTGTGGCAACACGATCTTGCGCCGGTCGACGTCAAACCCCTGCTGCCGGATCGCCTCGGCGATGTCCGCAGCGGTAACGGAGCCGTAGAGGGTATCCCCCTCGCCGGCCCGGCGGGCGAACGTCAACTCCAGCCCCGCAAGCCGGTGCGCCAGCGCCTCGGCGCTGTTCTTTTCCTTGGCCTGCTGCGTCAGCCAGCGCTTTTGTTCCTGCTGAAAACGAGCCATCATTGCGGGCGTCGCTTCGTACGCCAAACCTTTCGGGATCAGATAATTCCGCGCATACCCCGCCTTCACTTCGCAGATTGAGCCGCGCTCGCCCAAATGCTCCACGGGCTCGTTCAAGATGACCTTCACGTTCATTGGGGACTCTCCTCTTCGCCTTCGCCCCCTCGACGCAGGCGCACGAAGGCGTCCGTCAACCCGGCCGCCGCCACCGCAAGCGCCAGGGGCATCTGCACCGCGATCAGACCCACCGCCAGGCGCACCAGGCGCTTGGAGGCCAGGCGCCGGCCGAGGTAGTGGTGGATGATAGCCAGACCGTGCACGAAATACAACCCGAGCACGACAACTAACAAATTGACAAAAAACCACTTTGCTAGACCAGCCGAGAACACCCAGCCAAGCCCGCCGAAAATAAAGGCCACCGGCAACCACTCCTCAGAGGTGAAGGTCGCGAAGCGCTCCTGCCCCACAGGGAGTCCGAGCATTGGCAGGCGCGGTCGCAACCACAGCGCCACGGCCGTCACGTACAACGCCCCGAGGGCGGGCGCCAGGGTGGATACCGTGGCCACGGCGGCCGCGATCATCTCCTCCCCGCTCCAACGGCTGACCCCAAGAAGCCCTGCCAGGCCCGGCGAGGCGGCCGCCGATGGGGCCAGCACCCTCTCCAGGACCTTTTCCGGAGCCTCGGGATACGACAACGCCACCAAAACCCCAGCCAGCACGGCCAGCGCCCCACCGGTCACCGACGCCAGCCAGCGCCCCGAACTCCACCGGTGGCGCACCCACAGTTCCACTGAAAACGCTGGCCATGCGGCAACCAGCAGGTAACCGGCCGCCACCGCGATTACCCCCGGCCACGCGGTGCCCAGCGCCACACCCACAAGGGCGATCATCACCCAGCCCCAGCCCAGCACCGTGCCTCCGCTGGCCGCCAGCAGTTGCACCAGGGGGAGCGGCGACAACACCGCGGTGAACACGCCGAGCAGTGGGAGTCCCGGAAGACTCAAGAAAAGGAGGAGGGACAACAGCCCGGCGAGCCCCGGGCCCAGCCGGCGGAGAAAGGGCGGCATGGGTGGGGATCCGACATCGCCGCCGGTCATAAGGAGCGCCTTTTTTAGTCCCCTACGAACGGCAGCAAGGCCATGAGCCGCGCTCTCTTGATGGCGCGGGTGAGCTTGCGCTGATAGATGGGGTTGGTGCCGGACACCCGCCGGGGCAGAATCTTCCCCGCCACTGGCGTGTACTGGCGCAACAGTTCCACGTCCTTGTAATCGATGTACTCGATCCCTTCCGCCGAAAACTTGCAGACCTTCTTGCGCTTGACGAAGAACTTCTTCTTCCCCATCTCACTCCCCCTCGGCCATCGCTGCCGCCAGCGCCGGCGGGGACACTGCCGCCTTCTTGACCTTGCGCGCCGTCCGCACGCGCTCCATCTTGTGGCTGCGGCGCAGCTCGCGATCCATGTTGAGGACGAGGTGTCGAAGCACGTGGTCGGAGATGCGCAGCTTGTACTCCAGGGGCGCCACCACCGTGCCCGGGGCCAGAAACGTCCAGAAGGTGTAGAACCCGTCTCGTTTGTGGTTGATCGGGTAGGCGAGGGAGCGCTTCCCCCAGTCGTCCTCCTTGAGGATCTCACCGCCCGCTCCGGCGATGAGCTGGCGGACCTCACCCAGGAAGGCGTCGCGCTCCTCCCCCTCCAGCTCCGGGGTCAGAACCAGACCTAACTCGTACGTTGGCATTCTCTCTCCTTTCGGCCTGCGGCCCTCACGACGCGTGGTGAGAGCAAGGATTGCCGCCTCGGCGGGCGACAGGGAAAGTCTAGCGGATCAGTGGAAAAAAGCAACACTGAAAGTGGCTTTGGCCGAGGGCGGCGCCTCCCCGGTCCAGCGCACCCCTTGCCCCTCCCCCTTCTGCCGCCGCCAAAGCCGCCGCCTGGGCTGCAAAAAGGGGCTTGACAAGAGGGAAAGAATGCCAATGCTTGACAGTAAGATTTACAGTAAGTTAAGCGGGCAGTACAGCGAGGGGATCTCGGTGCCGTGATCACCTGGTTGTAGCAAGGGTTCGTGCTGGCGGCGGTGGCTGCTACCCCGCCGGCTGGGGTGGAGGTGGTCCTGCACGCCCGCGTCCCCGGCGGGGCAGGCGGCCTCCCCGCGGGCGAGCTGGTCCTCACCCGCAGCCACCACGCCGGGGGAAACCTGCGCCTCCCCCTGGCGGCGACCGTGCCGGTGCGCCTGCCCGAGCGCAGCGTGTGGCAGGTGCTGGCGCACGCTCCCGACCACTGGGCTGCCCCCACCGCCTTCGTGGCCGTGGCCCACACCCAGGTTCACGTCCACCTGTGGCCCCTCGCCCGGGTCGAGGGGCGCTGGCGATGGCCCGAGGGGGTGGCCTCCCGGCCCGCGCCCCAGTTCACCGCGGATTTTCGCAGTATCGCCGGCGCCGAGACGCCGTTCTTCGGTCGCCTCCCCTGCGAAGGGGAAGGAACCACGTTTCGCTGCCCTGTCCCGGCCGCCCCCCTGGACCTCACCTTGCGGGCCCGCGGCGTGGCCAGCGAGCTGTTTTGGGATCTAGCCCCGGCCCCCGGAGCCACCTTGCCACTGCCCCCGCGTGCGCTGCGGCCGGGCGCTTCAGTGCTGGGGTGGGTGGAGGACGCTACGGGCCGACCTCGAGAGGCTGAGGTGACGCTCACCCCCACCCGACCGGGGGTGGGTGAGGTGGTGGCTGGGGAAGATGGGTCGCCGAGACGAGCCGTGCCTCTGCGGGGGCGCAGCACCCCCCGGGGGGTGTTCCAGCTCGCCGGCGTCCCGGCGGGGGAGTACGCCCTGGTGGCCACCGGGCCCACGGGCGAGGTGGCCACCCTGGCGCCGCTGAGCGTGCGCTTGGGGGAGGAGACCGAGTTGCGCTACCCCTTGCGCCTCCACCCCCTCGCCCGCCTGGCGGTGCGGGTGCATCCGGCGCAGCACCCCGGTGGATTACCCTGGCGGTTGGTGCTCTTCTCCCTCTCTTTGGCCTCTGTGGCACCGTCAAAGACCACCACCGGCGCCCACGGTCAGGCCAGGTTTTCCTCCCTCTAGGCGGGGACGTATCACCTGGAGGCGAAGGCGCCCGACAACGACCAGGCAGTTTGGGCGGCCCTGGAGATGACGCTGCCCGAGCAGGAGGAGGTGGAAGTTTCCATCCCCCCGGGTGCTGGTGGAGGGGAGAGTGTTCCTGGATGAGAAACCCCTCCAGGGGGTGGTGGCATTTGGGGGTACCTGGGAGCCGCTCCGCGTCGCCCTGGAGAGTAACCACGAGGGCCGTTTTTCCGGCCACCTGCCGCGGGCAGGCACCTGGCGCGTGGCGGTGGCCGGCCGCCGCATTCCCATCCTCACCGAAACCACCGTGGAGGTCCCCGAGCCTCGAGGAGGAGCCCCAGCTTCCGTGGAGATCCGCTGCCGCAGCACCCGGGTGAGCGGTCAGGTGGTGGACGAAGAGGGTACTCCCCAGTCCGGTGCCCAGATTGAGGCCTCCTCCCACCCCCTGGGGGTGAGCCGTCACCCGGGCAGCCGCTCCCAAGGCGATGGGTCGTTCACCGTTCTGGGGCTGCCCCCGGGGCGGGCGATCCTGCGCGCCCAGCACCAGGAGCGCGCTTCGCAGCCCGTGACGGTGGCCGTGCCCGAGAAGGGAGAGGTGAGCAACGTGCGCCTCCAGCGGCGCCCCCGCCGAAAGCTGCGGCGGCGAGTGGTAGGGCCCTTGGGGCCGGCGGGCGGGATCCCGGTGATGGCCAGCCTCCTCTCCCCTTTGCCCAGCCCCGGGGTGCGGCTCACCGACGCCGACGGTTCGTTCTCCTTCCCCTTAAGCCCCGAGCCGGGGCCGGTGGCAGTGGTGGCGTTTCCCCAGTTCGGGACCTTGGCGGTGGCCTGCACTTTCCTTCCCGGAGGGGGGCCCCTCGAAGTGGCCAGTCACCCCTTGGGGGGCACCTTGGAAGTGCACGGGCTGGAGGGGTTGACCTTTGGCGCCCAGCTGGCGGTGCGCTACCAGGGGTGTGCCTTCTTCTCGCACCTCCTGCTGTCCTGGCAGCGCCACCTGGGCAGCGGCTCGCCCCCGGCCAGGGTCACGGCCATCCCGCGGCTGCCTGCGGGCGTGTGGGAGCTGTGCTGGTGGGATTGGGAGGCGGCGGGGCGGGTGCGCTGGGGTCCTTGCGCGGGTGGCCTCCTGCCGCCCCACGGCACCCTCGCCCTGGCGGTGCCTGTGCCGGGGAAGAGCCCCTCCTGAAGTCCCGCCCAGGCGCGGGCCCGCCCGCGGCTCTCTACGCGCCCCCGGCCGGGGGCGCTAAGGGGGCAACGGCGTTGCAGCGGTTGGCGGCGCGCAGCAACCCTTCGTGGAGCACCACCTCCACGCACTGGCACGCCCGCTCCACCATGGCCTTGGCCGCCTCCACCTCCGCCAACTCGAAGGGCGACAGGACGTACTCCGCCAGGTCCTGCCACGGCGATTCGCCGCGCACCCCCAGGCGCAGGCGGGGGAAACCCTCGCCAATGCTGTCCACCACCGAGCGCAGGCCGTTGTGGGTGCCCGGCCCGCCGCGCAGGCGCAAGCGCAGGGTACCGAGGGGCAGATCCACGTCGTCCACCACCACCAGCACCTGGCCAGGCTCCAGGGCGGCGCCGCGACACAGCGACGCCACAGCGTTTCCCGACAAATTCATAAAGGTCTGCGGTTTCACCAACCACAGGGACCGCCCTCCCGGGCGACGAGCCGCCAGCGAGGAGAAACGGCGCTCCCAGGCGGTGATGCGCCAGCGCTGGGCCAAGGCATCCACCACCATGTATCCCACGTTGTGTCGGGTTTCGGCGTACTGACTGCCGGGGTTCCCAAGCCCGACGACGGCACCCACCTCCATGGACCTAGTCGGCGGGCTCCTCCGCCCCCTTGCCCCGACGAATCACCACGGGCTCGACGGGCTCCTCGGCCGCGCTGACGGCTGACTCGACCCCGGTCTCTTCCAGCTCGGTCACCTTCACGCCGTGGGCCTCCACCGCGATCACCACGGTGTGCGGGTCCTCCAAGAGCTTCACATCGGGAGGTAGGGCCACGTCCCCCGCCGCCAGGTGGGCGCCCAGACCCAGCTTTGACAAATCCACTGGGATCGCCGCCGGAATCTGATCCGCCGGGCACTCCACGGCGAGGGAGCGGGTGGCCCAATCCAGGAAGCCGCCCAGCTTGACGCCGGGGGCCTCACCCACCAGCTGAACCGGCACCTCCACCTTCACCCGTTGGCCCTTCATGACCCGGATGAAATCTAAATGCACGAACTGCCGGGTGCGGGGATCCACCTGGGCCTCGCGCAGCATCGCCAGACGCTCCTGCTTGGTACCCTTCATCTTCAACAGGAAAACCGTGTTGCGCCCCGTCTCCTGGCGCAGCAGCTCGGTGACCGCATGGCGGTCGATCACCACCGGCACGGTCTCCTTGCCTCCACCATAGACCACGGCCGGTATCTTCCCCTGTTGACGCAACCTACGGCTGGGACCCTTGCCGGCGGTGGTCCGACGCTCCACCTCGATAACCAGCTCTGACATGGCACATCCTCCTGCGGCCCTCGCCCCACCCGGGAGCGAAGGCGCAAACTTTAGCACACCAACTGTCCTTGTGCAGCGCTTACGGCCGCGGGCCGGCGGCCGGGCGCCCTTTAGACAAAGAGACTGGAAACCGACTTGGCCTCGTGAATGCGTCGGATCGCCTCCCCCAGCAACTCCGCCACCGAGAGTTGTCGGATCTTGGGCGAGGCCACCGCCTCAGGGCGCAGAGGGATGGTGTCGGTGACGATCACTTCCTCGAGTTGCGAAGCGTTGATCCGCTCGATGGCGGGACCGGAAAGCACCGGGTGGACGCCCATGGCGAAGATCCTGGCCGCCCCGCGGGCCGCCAGCGCCTCCGCCGTCTTCACCAGCGTGCCGGCGGTGTCGATGATGTCGTCGACGATGACGCAGGTCCTCCCTTCCACCTCACCGATGACGTTCATGACGTCCGCCTGGTTGGGGCTGATGCGCCGCTTGTCAACGATCGCCAAGCCGGCGTGCAACCGCTTGGCGAAGGCGCGCGCCCGCTCCACCCCGCCGGCATCGGGGGAGACCAGCACGAGATCGGGGAGGTCCATGCGCTTGAGCTCATCGATCAGCACCGGCGCCGCGAAGAGGTGGTCCACCGGAATGTTGAAGAATCCCTGAATCTGGCCGGCGTGCAAATCCATGGTGAGAATTCGGCTCGCTCCCGCCGCCGTGAGCAGGTCGGAAACCAGCTTGGCGGTGATGGGAACCCGGGGCCGGTCCTTGCGGTCCTGGCGAGCGTACCCGAAGTAGGGCAGAACAGCGGTGACGCGGGAGGCGGAGGAACGCCGGCAGGCGTCCAGCATGATGAGCAGCTCCATCACCGTGTCGTTCACCGGTGGGCACGTCGACTGGACGACAAAGACATCGCCGCCCCGTACGTTCTCGTCGATCTGGCAGCCCGTTTCGCCGTCGGAGAAGGTGAACAGCCGCACTTCTCCCTGGGGGATCTGGAGGTACTCGCAGATGCGCTCGGTGAGTGCGGGGTTGCCACGACCGGAAAAGATCACCAGTGGGAGTTGCTCAAGCATGGTGTCCCTGTTGCCCCCTCACGCCCCCGCCGGGCCGTGGGCTCCGTGGGGCTGGCTGGGGCGGCAGGACTCGAACCTGCACATGCGGGATCCAAAGTCCCGTGGCTTACCAGTTTGCCGACGCCCCAGTCGACCGGAGAGTCTAGCGCGGCCAGGGGTGGGGTGTAAACGGTTCAATCTTCCGCAACCGTCTCGTTGGTCCAGTACTCCTCCGAGAGCAGCCGGGCCGAGATCTGCTGCGCCGGCGAACGCTTGCCCTCCTCGCCCGGCTCGCCATGCTCCGCCAGCACCCGTTCGTACTCGGCAATGATCCTTCCCTCGAGCTTGCGCCGGGTTTCCGTATTGATGGGGTGCGCCACCTCCCGGAACGAGCCGTTGCGCAGCCGCCGCGACGGCATATTAACCAGCAAGGTTCCCTCTCTCCCCTCGGACACCCGAATATCTCCCACGATAAAGCAACCGTCGATAACGATCTGCGCGAACGCGCGGACCTTGCCGCCGCGATTTAGGGTGATTCGCACATCGGTGATCTCCACGGGTCCTCCTCCACCGACGGATGGAGCAGCGATGCCTTCCGCGTCAGGATGGGAGCGACCAGGGTGCCGCGGCTGGCCAGCCGATCAGCACATTGGCGCGCCTTCTCCTCGCTGTCAAACAGGGCGAATACCGTGCCCCCACTGCCCGAGAGCCGGGCGAGGCGCGGCTGTTGCGCGACAAGCGTCCCCAGACGCTCCTTGATGCCAGGGAACTGCTCCATGACCACCGGTTCCAAGTCGTTTCGGCAGGCGTCGAGGGGCAGCTCGCCGCCTTGCCGGATCCAATCATATACCGGCGAGGGGGGAGTGTTCCCCAGCGGCGGCGCCTTTAACGAGGCATACACCCAAGCTGTGGAGACGGGCAGATCTGCAGGCAGCAGAACCACCCACCACGGGGGTAGATCGGGCAGGGGCAGGAGCTGGTCCCCACGGCCAGTTCCCCACGCCACACCCCCGACCAAGAAGAACGGCACATCGGCGCCCAGGGCAGCCGCCATCTCCAGCAACTCCTCCCGGGTGGCACCCCCGCCCCACAGACGATCCAGCCCGACCAGGGCCGCCGCCGCGTCGGACGAGCCTCCACCCAGGCCGCCCGCCACCGGGATGCGCTTGTGGAGGGTGAGGCGCGCGCCGGCCGCCGATCCCGGGTTGACCCCTCCTCGCCGCTGCAACTCCCGGGCCGCGCGCATCACCAGGTTGGCCTCACCGGTGGGAACCGCCCCTGACGGGCGCACCTCCAACGCTACCTCCCCTTGCGCCGGCTCGAGGATCAGCGTATCCCACACGCCCACCGCGGCAAACAGCGTCCTGAGTTCGTGGTAGCCGTCTCCGCGCCGTCCCAACACTTCGAGATGGAGGTTGATCTTGGCCGGACACGAGACCACCAGCCGCGACGGTGACCGCGTCAGGTGGGGCACGGCGGCCAACCCAACCAGGCCGGAGCGATCAACTCCTCACCCGGCCCCCACTCGGCCAGCTCCAGGAGCACTCGGTCGCCGCCGGCGCTGGCCCGCACCCTCCCTGGCAGGCGGCCATGATGCCGGTCCAGCCGAACCACCAGCTCCGGCCCGCCGGAGTTCTCCAGCCGCACTTCCTGGCAGCGCACTGGCTCACCGCCACACCTCGCCGCCAGGCGTCCCCCTTCAACGATACCCACCACCCACCCCGGACGGCCCTCCATCGGTGCCACCCCCGGTGGCAGCCGACCCGCCAGCAGGGCGGCCCACAGCGGCGCCTCAAGGGGCAGCGTGGCGCCGCCGGGGAGAGCGACGCGACGGGCGGGCAACTGCGAAAGGCAGCGATCCCCCCGCCCTCGCACCACCCCACCGCTGGCGTCGAACCACGCTTCCCAAACCACGCCGCCGGGGGGCAGGGAAACCGACACGGACAGAGCGTCACCGGCGCTGCGCACCACCGTGGGCAGCCGCCGCTGGCCACAGCAGGAAAGCCGGTACAGGGCGGCGTAAGGCGCAGGCGGCTGCGTCAGCTCGGTCCAACTGGCAGGCAGGGGCTGGTCGATGGCGGCGCTGCGGCACCCAGTGACGAACACGCCCAGAATGACAACGTATCGCCAGCCGCTAAGGCGCTGCATCCTGGTTGAGCCTTTCCAGCTTGGCTTCAATCCGCTCCCGCTGCCCGACCTCCTCGAAACGCATCCCCAGCGCCCGCGAATAGGCCTCAGCCGCCGCCGCGCGCTCCCCCCGAAGGGTGTACAAATCGCCCAGATGCTCGTGCACCGTGGGATCGTGGGGTTCGAGTCTGGCCGCCTCTCGCAGGTACTTTTCCGCCCGGTCCAGGTCGCCCAGCCGGAAATACACCCACCCCAGCGAGTCCTGATAGGCGCCCGAGGTGGGCTCCAGCTCCACGGCCCGGGAGATCATCGCCAGCGCTTCTTCGAGGTGGACGCCGCGATCGGCAAACATGTACCCCAAATAGTTGAGGGCCGCGGCGTGATCTGCCTGGCGCTGCAGCAGCGCACGAAACTCGGTAACCGCCTCGTCCCACTGCCCCGACCGTTCCAAAGCCGCCGCCAGGGCAAAGTGGACGGAGGGCGCATCACCCAGGCGCTCCCGCGCCGCGCGCGCGTATTCGATAACCTGTTCGTAGCGCCTCTGGCGCTGCAAGCTGCCTAAAGCGGTGCTTACCTCGTCCTCGTCGCCAGACAAGAGGGGGGCAAGGAGGGCCAGGGCCGAAGCATCCTCCCCGAGGGCGAGGAGAAACTCGGCCTCTAGCGCCACTCGCAGGCGAGCCACACCCCCCACCTCCGCCGCGGGGAGGGCATTCAACCAGTCCAACCCCTCCTGCCACTGCTCCCGAAGGCGGTAGTACTCGCCCCACAACGCCAGGGTCCGCCGGTCGGGAGGCGGGCCGCTGAGGCGCTCCAGCCACTCCCGCGCCGCCTCGGGGCGGTGGTCGATCAGCTCGATGGTCGCCCGCTCCTGGGCGATGTCGAGACCGATCGGGTCCCGTTGCACCCCTGCCTCCACCGCCCGCCTCCACAGGCCGTCCAGAAGGCGCCTCGACTCCTCCAGGTACCTGGTGTCCAGCAGCAGCCGCGCCAGCCCCATGGCCGCATCGGCATCGTCGGGGTCCACCGCGAGCACCCTGCGAAGAAACTGCTCGGCCTCGGCAACCTTGCCCTTACCCGCATACAACAGCGCACCCAGCAGCAGCGCTTCGCGCTGCCGAGGATCCTCGCCCAGCACTTCTTCGACCACCGCCATGGCCTTGTCACGCTCGCCGGCCCGCGCCCACAGTGTGGCCAGCCGGGTCAACCCCGCCAACGTCGTGCCTTGCCGGGCCATGGTCTCCTGCAGCAGCTCCGCCGCCTCCCGCAGCTTTCCCTCGCTGGCCAGGACCTCGATCAACTCGGCGGTCGCAGGCTGTTGCGTCTCACCCGCCTGGCGAGCATCCTTGAGGTATTCCTCCGCCTCCTGTGGCCGCCCAGCGAGGCGCAACGCCGAACCGGCCAGGAGCTTGAGCCGGGGATTCAGCGGCTGGTCGGCGAGCAGCGGCCGCAGCGCCCCCAGCGCCTCCTCTCCCCGGCCCAACTGCAGGAGCGACTGCACCAACACTAACCGCGCGTTGTCACCCTCGGGCACGGCGTCGAGACCATCGCGCAGAAGCGGCAAGGCCTTCTCCAGCTCCTGCCGGGACGAGGCTGACCGTGCCAGCAACATACCCAGTACCGCGTTCCCCGAGCGTGAGCGCCTTACCAGGGGCGCCAGCTCGCCAATTGCCTGGTCTGCGAGCCCCACCGAAGCGAGGGCGAGCCCTAGCTCCTCCCGCAACTCCTCGTCGCCTGGACGCAGCGCCACCGCCTCTCGCAAGAGCTGCAGGCCTTCAGCGATTTCCCCCGCCTCCAGCCGCATCTGGGCTCGCGCCACCAGCGCCAGGGCGGCACCGTCCCCGGAGGGTGTCAGCTCCCCCACCCGAGCGGAAGCGCACCCCATTGCTGCCACCACTGCGACCACCACCCATGCTCTGGCTAGCACCATCGCCTCCGCTGGCATTGTAGCTGGCTTCATTTCTTTCGGGGGGTTTCGCCGGCCCCCCACCC
>Ga0209101_1001059_pt1 | contig 21397 bp, 16 predicted proteins | sample ConPoolayeCmetaG_FD_185481 | JGI IMG/M metagenome (GOLD analysis project Ga0209101, IMG submission 185481) | Hot spring microbial mat communities from California, USA to study Microbial Dark Matter (Phase II) - Cone Pool mat layer C metaG... ...
GACGTGGTCGTGCGATTGTGGAGGTGGATGAGAAGGCGTTTGTAGTCGGCAGTGGTCGTCACATAGGTAATCGGCACCGCTGGCTTGTCCACTGGGAAGGTGCCGTCGAGGGAGACGCCGCCGGTCGTCTCGAGGCGCACAGTGCCTGTCGCGCCGGGCGCATCCCATTTCGTGTCTTGTGAGTGGAAGGCGATCCAGACTGGTTCGCCTGCTGTTACGGTAAATGGATAGGGATGTGCCCAGACCATCTTCTTCTGCGCGATGAGATCATCCACAAGAACGCCGTCTATTTTGAGCGCCGTCACCGTACCGGTTGCCTGTGCAATCCCCGTGATGTGGAAGCGTCCGCCATTCACCGGAGCCGGAAGAGGGTTGAGAAGATCGCCCTCTTCGTATTCGGGGTAGTAGAAGTCCTTGCGGTAGGAGGCGTAGATCGTGTTTACCTTTTCCTGTGCGACACAGTCGCTTAGCACCGGTTCGCAGAAGGCGACTGGATCCATGAAGAGATGTTGCGTCGCCGTGTCGCTGTCAGGCTGAGTCTGTTCGTCGTCTCCGGCCTCATCGGAGAGTATGTCGTCGGGAAAATCGTCATCGCCGCCGCCTTCGTCGCCGTCGAGAATCTCGTCGCCATCGGTTGGTTCGGCGCCGTCGGATGCGCCATCCTCCTCCACATCAGACGAATCATCTTCATCATGCACCTGTTCCATATCGGGAAGATTCGATAAGTCGGTCATATCTGGTATGAAGAGAGCATCGTCGAGTAACGCCTCGTCAGGTGTTCCTCGCGTACCGCTACCACAAGAAATGACTATTACCCCCCAAAAGAGAAAGAGGAAGAACCATGAAGTTTCCTTCCGTTTCATCATTTTTCCTCCATTCTTTTTACTTGCTAGAATCCATGTTCGGCCAGTTTCTTGAGCCGCTCCCAGCGGAACTTGACATCCTCTTGCAAGAGCGCGTTGAGGCGTGCCGCCTCCTCGGGGAACTGCTTGAGGAGGGTCTTGAAGCGAACCTCGTTCTCGATGATCTCCTTCACTTCCTTCGTGGGCTCCTTCATATCGAGCTGGAAGGGATTCTTGCCCTCGCCGCGAAGCGCAGGATTGTAGCGGTAGAGCGGCCAGAGCCCCGTCTCGACCGCGAGTTTCATCTCCTTCTGGGAATGGCTCATGTCGATCCCGTGGTTGATGCAGGGGCAATAGGCGATGACGATCGAAGGCCCATGGTATTTTTCGGCTTCGATCATTGCCTTGAGCGTCTGGTTCTGATTGGCCCCCATTGCGACCGAAGCGACATAGATGTAGCCGTAGGTCATCATCATGAGGCCGAGGTCCTTCTTCCGTGTCTTCTTTCCGCTCGTCGCGAAGCGGGCGACCTGTCCAAACTGCGATGCCTTAGAGGCCTGTCCGCCGGTATTCGAGTAGACCTCCGTGTCGAGGACCAGCACATTGATGTCTTCGCCCGATGCGAGGACATGGTCGAGCCCGCCGTAGCCGATGTCGTAGGCCCAGCCGTCGCCGCCGATGACCCAGACCGATTTCTTGACGAGGTAATCTTTGAGATCAAGCAGTTCTTCGATGAGCGGGCTGTCACAGCACTCGCGGATGAGCGCCTCTTCGATCTTTGGCGCAAGTTCACGGGTTTTATCGGCATCGTGCTTGTTGGCAATCCACTCGTTGAAGAGACGCTTGGTCTCAGAGGCAAGTTCGCATCCGCAAGTACAGTCACCGCCATCCTTACATCCACAATCGCAATCATCGTCGCAGTCGCACTTGAGTTCGAGGAGTTTCTTCATGAGCATCTCGATGCGCTCCCGTTTCTGCCGTATCGCGAGCGCCATACCATAGCCGTGTTCGGCGTTGTCTTCGAAGAGTGAGTTGGCCCACGCTGGTCCCATCCCTTCGGCATTCTTGGCGTAGGGGCAGGTCGGGGCAGTGCCGCCGTAGATGGAGGAGCAGCCGGTCGCGTTCGAAATGACCATGCGGTCACCGAAGAGTTGGGTGAGGAGTTTGATGTAGGGGGTCTCGCCGCAGCCGGCGCAGGCGCCGGAGAACTCGAAGAGCGGTTGGCGGAACTGCGAGCCGGTAACCGTATCTGGCTTCATGACCTCATCGCGCACCGGGATAGTGATGGAAAAGTCGTTGTTTGCCGCCTCGACCTCGGCGATCTCATCGAAGAAGACCATCTCGAGCGCTTTCTTTGGTGCCGGGCAGACATCGGCACAGTTGCCGCACCCCTGGCAGTCCATCGGATAGACCTGCATGCGGTATTCGTAGCCCTCGAGCGCCTTGTTCTTCGGCTTTATCGTGACGAAACTCTCGGGCGCCTTGCGCTTCTCTTCCGGCGTCACGAGAACCGGCCGAATCGCAGCATGTGGACAGACGAATGAGCACTGGTTGCAGGCGATACAGTTTTCGTGGTGCCATTTGGGCAGTTTGATCGCGACACCGCGCTTCTCGAATTTTGATGTGCCGGTTGGGAAAGAGCCATCGGGGTTGAAGCAGGAGGCGGGGAGCCGGTCGCCCTTCATGCGGGCGATGTTTCCGACTACCGTCTCGACGAACCACTGCTCATGTTCGTCAGCGTAAGGCTCGTGCACCTTCTTGATGTCTATCTCGGTGTCGGGGGCGTCAGCCCACTTTTTCGCATCGTACTTCACCTCGTGGAGCGCTGCGGCTGCCTTGTCTATCGCCAGGTAGTTCATCTTGACGACATCTTCTCCTTTCTTGCCGTAGGTCTTCTCGACTGCCTTCTTGAGGAGCGTTATCGCCTTGTCGAAAGGAAGGACACCCGAAAGTTTGAAGAAAGCGGTTTGCATCACCATATTGATGCGTCCGCCGAGCCCGACTTCTTCGGCGATCTTGACGGCATCTATGATGTAGAACTTCGCTTTCTTCTTTGCGATGTCGCGCTTGAGTGATGCCGGGAGTCTTTCTTCGAGTTCTTTTTCCGACCACTGGGTGTTGAGGACGAAGGTGCCGCCCTCTTTCAGCCCTTCGGTAAGGTCGTAGAGATAAACATAGGCCTGCCGGTGGCACGCGATGTAGTCGGCGTCGGTGAGCAAGTAGGTCGAGCGGATCGGCTGGGGGCCGAAGCGCAGGTGCGAAATCGTGACGCCACCCGATTTCTTCGAGTCATACTGGAAGTATCCCTGCGCGTAGAGATCGGTGTTGTCGCCGATGATCTTGATGGCATCCTTGTTTGCCCCGACGGTGCCGTCTGATCCGAAGCCCCAGAACTTTGCCTGTGTCGTACCGGCGGGTACGGTGTCGAACGGCTCGTAGGGGAGCGAGGTGAAAGAGACATCGTCGGTAATGCCGACCGTGAAGTTGTGTTTGGGCTGACGGCTCTTGAGGTTGTCGAAGATTGCCTTGACCATACCCGGCGTGAATTCTTTCGAAGAGAGCCCGTAGCGGCCGCCGACGATAGTGATATCTTCGCCCTGTTCGTAGAGGGTGGTCGCCACATCCTTGTAGAGCGGCTCGCCTTCAGCGCCCGGTTCCTTGGTGCGGTCAAGGACCGCAATGGCACGAACGGTGCGCGGTAGTGCCTGCAGGAGGTGTTCCGGCGAGAAGGGACGGTAGAGGCGCACTTTGATAAGCCCAACCTTTTCACCCTTTCCCATAAGATAGCAAACGGTCTCCTCGATGGTCTCACACCCAGATCCCATCGCAATGATGACCCGTTCTGCCTCGGGGTGGCCGACATAGTCGAAGAGGCGGTAGCGGCGACCGGTAATCGAAAAGACCTTGTCCATCTCCTCCTGTACGATCTGCGGTACCGCGTCGTAGTAGGGATTGCAGGTCTCACGCGCTTGGAAGAAGATGTCGGGGTTCTGCGCCGTTCCCTTCATGATAGGGCGATCGGGACGCATGGCGCGTTCCTTGAAAGCGGCGATGGCGTCGTAGTCAACGATCTTCTTGATGTCTTCGTAGTCTATCATCGCGATCTTGTTGACCTCGTGGCTTGTCCGGAAGCCGTCGAAGAAGTGAATGAAGGGGAGGCTCGCCCGAATGGCTGAAAGGTGGGCGACAAGTCCCAAGTCCTGTGCCTCTTGGACTGAGTTGGAGGAAAGCAAGCAGGCGCCGGTCTGGCGGCAGGCCATCACATCGCTGTGGTCGCCGAAGATGGAGAGGGCGTGGCTCGCGACAGTGCGTGCCGAGACATGGAAGACGCCCGGAAGGAGTTCGGCCGCGATCTTGTAGAGGTTGGGAATCATGAGCAGGAGCCCCTGTGATGCGGTGTAGGTGGTGGTGAGTGCACCGGCCGAAAGCGAGCCGTGGACCGCGCCCGATGCGCCGCCTTCCGACTGCAGTTCGGTCACGATGACCCGCTCACCGAAAATGTTCTCGCGCCCGTAGGCGGCCCATTCGTCTGCATACTCGCCCATGTTGGAACTGGGGGTGATAGGGTAGATTGCTGCGACTTCGGTCAGCGCGTAACTCGCGTGTGTCGCTGCCATATTGCCGTCAATAGCTTTCATGATTCTCGGTGCCATGATGTATGCCTCCTTCAAATGCTGTTGTTCGTGCAACGCCTCATATCACGAAGAGATATCGTTTGCAACTTTTCGTGATGCTCTTCTCTACAAATTGACTTCTCTCCGAAACTAACTAAACTTGCTTCCCGTCGATATTTACGTCACGATACCCGGGAGAAGACTCCATGGACAGGGTGGTATACCTGGCGGCGACGACGACACGGCTTCCCCATCTGTTCGATCCTGATGAGGCGATAGACTTCCTCTACCCGACGACGATCGCCGAGGGGAAGATAAACCGTCTTGCCAAGAAAGCGGCGAAAGGAATTGGTATCAAACATCGTGCCTCTATCCTCGACCCGGCACGATATCCGGTACATGCCATTGCACGGGAAGAGTACCATCCGGTTGCGTGGTGCCGAAGCATGATCGAAGAGTTCATGGTAATCGTTCCGGCGGAACGAATCGGTTTCTTGAGCGTTGCGTACAATATCTCATCCGATCCCAATGTATTGCCAAGTGTTGCGGCGCGGGTGGCGAAGGCGATGAACCTCCATCTCGACTATCCGGCGGAGGAACGTGCTTTCTATGGATGTGCTGGTAGTCTTTTCTCCCTCGAGAGTGCCGTCCGATATTGCCGCACGGCGGAGCGGGCGGCGGTAGTGTGCACCTTCGACCAGTGCTCGTGGATTGCCAATCCAGTCCATGACATGAGCCGCTCCGACTTCAAGGACCACCTGCGGACGAGCCTTCTGTTCGGCGACGGCGCTGCGGCGATGCTGCTCATTCCCGGCTCGATGCGTTCCGTGGTCAGAAGCCCTGCCCTGCGGATACTCGACGTGGTCTGCGACTTCGTCCCCGGCGATTCGATCCACATGAAGGACGGCTTCCTCGTGCTTGGCGAGGAACTGAAGGATGAGATGCCGCATATCATTTCGGAGAGGGTACTGAAGCCGATGCTCGCGCGCAACGGACTTTCCGTCGCCGAGATCGAGGAGTGGGCGATCCATCAAGGCGGCATGCCGATCGTGACGAAGTTTGCCGAGGCCGACACGCTCGGCCTGAATGAGCGCCAGATGGCGCGCTCTATAGAATTTTTCAATCTTTACGGGAACTTCAGCGCTCCCAGTTGCCTGTTCGTACTCGACAGTTTCTTTCGTGAGGATGCGGCGGGTAAACAGGGGCGCAAAGGGATGATCGTCTCGTTCGGCGCTGGCTACTACATGAGCGCCGCGCTCTACGAGTGGGACCTGCATGGGTAAGAGTTTCCGGGTTGTCTTCTTCCTTATGGCGCTCTTTGGCCTTCGGTGGCGCTATCTGGGATTGCTCCTTTTCCGTATCTTCCTTACCTCCTTCACGGCGGCGACGCTCTTTCTCGATCATCTCTTTTTCCGGCGCACCATCATGGTACCACTCAAAGAGCCTGTCTTCCTGATAGGTCACCTGCGGAGCGGCACCACTTTCCTGCACCGCTATCTCACAGCAATCTTCCCCTCGTTTCGCTCGCTTCTTTTGTGGGAGATGGTCTTCCCGGCTCTCACGGCGCGGGCGTTGCTCACACCCTTCCTTCCGATCATGCGCCGGATGTCGTTCAACACGGTCTACGATCCGAACATCCACGAAACAGGGCTTTTCGAGCCGGAGACCGACGACATCGCCCTCTCGATGCGCTACTTCGATGGTCTTCTCTCGTGGATATATTTCTACGCGTGGCGCGACTATCCCAACGACGAGGAACTCGAACGGGCGCTCGCTGCAACGGTCGAAAAGGAGCACTTTGTGGACTACCTCGGCGCGGTCTACCGCCGTGCGGTCGGCGCGGGCGGCAAGCGGATGTTCAGCAAATCGTTCTGTCTGCTCTTCAACATTGAGATAGCACGCAAGCGTTTTCCCGGCGCAAAGTTTCTCCTCATCGTGCGGGACCCGGTCGAGGCGATCGTTTCACTCTGTTCTCTCGAACGCAGTGTCCAGCGGCGTATCAACGACTTCGATCGGATAGCACCCGATCTACAGAAGCGCTACTTTCGCAATCTCTACCGCACCTCGCTCATCTACTACCGTCGGTTTTGTGACGAAGCGGCGAAAAACCCACCTGATACACTGGTTATCCGGTATCCTGAACTCTTCACTGACTTCGAGGGAACGATGCGCCGGGTAGCCGACTTCCTTGCTCTTCCGGTCACACCAGAGATAGAGACGCTTCTGCGCGAACAGGCGGTGCGGCAGGGCGATTTCTCGTCGAAACATCGTTATATGCCGGAAGAGTTCGGCTTTACGGCGGAGGAGATACGGCGCGACTTCGCCTTCGTGTACCGGCAGTTCGATGTCTGAGATGGACGATATCTTGGTGTACATCCTCATCGGCTTTTTCGCCCAGATGGTTGACGGGACCCTCGGGATGGCCTACGGCGTCACCTCGACCACTTTCCTTTTGAGCGCCGGCATCCCGCCGGCTGCCGCCAGCGCGACGATTCACACAGCGGAACTTTTCACTACGGCGGTTTTGGGGCTGTCTCACATACGGCTCGGCAATGTGGATAAAACTCTCTTCAAGAGACTGGCCATTCCCGGTGTCACCGGTGGTGCGCTCGGCGCCTATGTCCTTACTGAGGTGCCTGGTGACAGGATAAAACCGTTCATGGCGGGCTATCTGCTCCTGATGGGGTTGGTCATCCTTTATCGGGCTTTCAGAAAGACCCGGGTAATCGCGCCCGACAAGACGGTCGTTCCACTGGGACTTGTCGGTGGCTTCTTTGACGCTGTCGGTGGCGGCGGCTGGGGCCCCATTGTCACCTCGACGCTCGTCGCGCGCGGTGTGAGCCCGCGCATGACAATTGGTTCGGTCAACACTGCCGAGTTCTTTGTGACGGTCGCCGAATCGGCGATCTTCATTCTCGCGATAGGTCTCACCTGCTGGAGCGCCATTCTTGGGCTTATCATCGGCGGTGTCATCGCGGCGCCGCTCGCGGCATACCTCTGCGCCAAGATACCATCCAAACTTTTCATGGTTCTCATCGGGCTTCTCATTTCTTTGCTGAGTCTCCGGACCCTCTACCTCTCGCTACTGGGGTGAGACGATGACCGTCCTGTGGTTTACCGGGCTATCGGGGGCGGGAAAAACGACCATCGCGACGGCGGTGCGCGATCGTCTCGCGACGCGCGGCGTTCCGGTTGAACTGCTCGACGGCGATGAACTGCGCGGCAGGTTTCCTACCGGTTTCTCCAAGAAAGAACGCGAAGCGCACATCGCGCGGGTTGCCGAGATGGCGGCGAAAGTCGAGGAACAAGGAGTCGTTGCCATCGCGGCGCTCATTTCTCCCTACCGAGAAGCGCGGCGCAAGGCGCGCGCGGCGTGTCGCGACTTCATCGAGATATTTGTCTCGACGCCGCTGGATATCTGCGAGCGGCGCGACCCGAAAGGACTCTACCGGAAGGCGCGCTCTGGGGAGATTGCTTGCTTTACCGGCATTGACGATCCATACGAACCGCCGGAGCAACCAGAAATTATGATTGACACGACAACACTTTCAGTTGACGATGCGGCGGCGATAGTGATACGACTACTCGAACAACGCGGATTGGTGAAATGAATCACCTCGATCGGCTCGAACGAACAAGTATCCACATCCTCCGTGAAGCCTATGCGAACTTCAAGAGTCTCTGTATGCTCTGGTCCATCGGCAAGGACAGCACCGTGCTTCTCTACCTTGCTCGCAAGGCTTTTTTCGGCCATGTCCCATTCCCGCTCGTTCACATAGACACCACCTTCAAAATCCCGGAGATGATCGAATACCGCGACCGATTGACTCGCGAGTGGCGGCTTACCATGATCGTCGGAAAGAATGAAGAGGCGATCCGGGAGAAGCGGAGTTTCCCCGATGGAACACTCGACCGCCTTGCTTGCTGTCGAACGCTCAAAACCGAGGCGTTGATAGCGACGCTCGCAGGATACGGGCGGATGATCTTCAACCATGAAACTGGCCGTTACGAGCCGGAACGAGTCCCCGTTCCCTTCACCGGTGTCATTGCTGGCATCCGTGCCGACGAGGAGGGTTCCCGCTCGAAGGAACGCTACTTCTCGCCGCGCGGGGAGGGAAGCGAGTGGCGCATCGGCGACCAGCCGCCCGAATTCTGGGAGCACTTCAAGACCGAGTTCGCGCCGGGGACCCATGTTCGCATCCATCCGCTTCTCGATTGGAGCGAACTGAACATCTGGGAATACATTGCCCGCGAAAACATTCCGACCGTGTCGCTCTACTACGACCGTGGTAACGGAAAACGATACCGTTCACTCGGCTGCTGGCCATGCACTTTTCCCATCGCATCAACGGCGCGGACTGCTGCCGAAATCGTCGAGGAACTGCGGAGCGGCAAACTGTCACGTATCGCCGAACGGTCGGGACGGGCACAGGACAAGGATGACGGCGGCGGGCTCGAAACCCTGCGCCGCGAGGGGTACATGTGATGGATACCGTACCGCTCCGTCTCGTTGTTGTCGGTCATGTTGATCATGGCAAAAGCACCCTCGTCGGGCGGATCCTTGCCGACACCAACACGTTGCCCGAGGGTAAGATCGAGGAGATCCGCGACTACTGCGAGCGGAATGCAAAACCGTTCGAGTATGCGTTCCTTCTCGACGCACTCAAAGATGAACGATCACAAGGCATTACCATCGAAACGGCGCGCATCCACTTCACAACGAAGCAACGGCCCTATGTGATACTCGACACGCCGGGTCACATCGAATTTTTACGCAATATGGTAACCGGTGCAGCGCGTGCCGACGCGGCGATACTGGTCGTTGACGCGGCGGAAGGAGTGCGCGAGAACTCGCGGCGCCACGGGTGGCTTTTGTCGTTTCTCGGCATTCGACAGATCGTCGTCGCGGTCAACAAGATGGATCTGGTGACCTACGATCAATCCGTGTACGACAGTATCGTTGCCGATTATCGGGCGTTCCTCGCGCAGGTAGGTATTGCGCCGGTCGGATTCGTTCCGGTGAGTGCCTTGATGGGCGACAACATTGCTCATCGCTCGGCGGTGATGTCATGGTACGCCGGACCGACGATTATCGAAACACTCGACCGATTCGAAACCGGAACACCCTGTGTTGAGGGTGCCTTCCGCATGCCAGTACAGGACATCTACCGTTTTTCGCGTCACAACGATCCGCGTCGTATTGTAGCAGGCACCGTGCTTTCGGGAAGCATTGCGCCGGGGGACGAGGTGATATTCTACCCATCGCTCAAGCGGTCGTTCGTTGCTTCACTCGAGGCTTTTCCGGGTCCTGCGCCGAGGCGGTATGTAGCAGGGGAATCTGCCGGCTTCACGATGACGGAACAGATATACGTCACGCGCGGTGAACTTGCGGCAAAGACTGGCGAAACACCGCCGGTGGTGAGTGACCGTTTTCGTACGATGCTCTTCTGGCTAGGTGATCGTCCGCTTGAAACGAACAGGGAATATCTGCTCAAGATCGGGACGATGCGCTGTACAGTACGTGTAGAACAGGTTCTCCACCGCCTCGACGCATCGTCACTTGAGGCGAAAGAGAGAGGAATGGCGGTGGGTCGCAACGAAGTAGCGGAGTGCCTGTTGCAAACTGCGCGTCCCATTGCCTTCGATGTTGCCGAGACGAACGAACTGACGGCGCGCTTTGTGATTGTTGACGGATACGACATTCGCGGCGGTGGCGTCATCAGAGAAGCGTTGGACGGTGGTGCGCGCCATTCCTACCGGCAAGTCATGATGCGCAACTATCACTGGGCTTCCGGCACGATAGATCGCGACCTCCGGGCAGAACGGCACGGACACAAACCATACCTCGTTCTTATCACTGGCCAGAAAGATGTCGGCAAGAAGGCGGTAGCGCGCCAACTGGAAGCGCTCCTGTTCGAGGAAGGACGGCTCGTCTTCTTTATGGGCATTGCGAACCTGCTGTATGGTGTTGACGCCGACATCAAGGGCTTGTCCGGCACCCGCGAGGAACACATGCGGCGGCTCGGCGAACTCGCGAATCTCATGCTCGAGGCAGGACACATCCTTATCGTCACCGCGATAGAACTGACCGACAGCGACTTCACACTCATCGAGCGCTCGGTGCCACGCGGCCAGATTTTTGTAGCATGGATCGGCGGTGGCTTCCTGCTCCCCAGCGCCGATCTTTGGTTGCCCTCACAACCAGACCCGTTCGAAGCGGCCTGTCACATAAAAACAGTTCTTCAGGAGAAGGGTATCTTTTTGTAGGTAGTTGCGTTTGCCAACACTCAAGTAGTGCACCTTGCTCTGAGGAACTCGATTGCATAGCGGCGCAGGAATTCCTCCTCACCTTCAGCGTGTCCAATGAGGAAAGCCTCTCCGTTTTTGCAAAGTACCTCGGCAGGACGCAGACGACCGTTGTAGGAGAAGGCCATGGAGGAACAATAGGCGCCGGCGTCATGGAAGAGGACTATATCTCCTTCGCTGACGGTGGGAAACGGAATGTCGGTCGCGAAGATGTCGGTGTTTTCGCAGATGCGGCCACAAAGCGTTGCTGTTCCTGCTGGAGTCTCTTTCCCCATCACGGTTATCCGGTGGTGGGCACCATAGAGCGCGGGACGCAGGAGCGTGTTCATCCCGGCGTCGAGTCCGACGAAACGGCGCACCCCCTCTTTTACGGCGGTGACGCGGGTGAGAAGATAGCCAGCATTGCCAACGATGAAACGACCTGGTTCGATCCGGAGCCGGTAGCCAGTGTTGCCGAGTGCCTCGGCTATGAGGCGTGCTGTCTGCTCGAGATCAAGAGGCGCATCATCATCACGGTATGGAATACCGAACCCGCCCCCGATGTCGAGGTAGGCTGGCACAATGCCGATTGGGTGAAATATCTCTTCAGCGGTGCGGCGAAGAATGGCGGCCATTCGGCCGAAGAAAGCGGCATCGCGGTTGTTCGATCCAGCCATGAGGTGAATCCCCAACCGGGTGTAGTTTCGTTCCACCGCGCGGCGGTAAGCAACAGCGGCGTTTTCTAGCGGAATGCCGAACTTGGCGTCGGGCCCACCGGTGACGATGCCGGGATGCGATCCACTCCCTTCGCCCGGATTAATACGGAACGAAAGGATGCCATCGAAAGCCGACGGAACCTTGGCTAGTGCCGACACATCATCGAGGTTCACCGCACCGCACCGTGGCAACACGGCAAGGTCGTCACGCGACTCGTAGTTCCCGGTATACATGATCTTCTCGCGCGGAATCCCTGCCTTTTCTGCGATCGTTACCTCGAGGGGCGCAGCGCAGTCAGCGCCAAATTCCTGTGCGGCAATGAGTCTAACGAGGTGAGGATTGGGATTCGCCTTGATGGCGTAGAAGAAGTCAGTCGCCGGGTAGAAGCGGCGAAAGGTGTCGCGCAGCGCGCGGCAATTCCGTTCGATGCGAGATGCGTCGTACACATAGAGTGGCGTACCAAAGCGTTCTACGAGATCGTAGAGAGAGCACCCACCGATGACATTCATAACTGCACCTCCTCGAAGAATGTCCGGTGGATGCGCCGGAGTGCCTCCTCGAGATCTCTCTCGGCAATAACCACTGAAAGGTTGACCTCGCTCGCGCCAACGCTCACCATGGTAACATTGATGGTGCGCAGGGTGTCGAAGAAACGGGCACCGATACCGGCTGTTTCGCGCATTCCCTCACCGATGAGAGAGACAATCGCGCGATCGTGTTCGACGGAAACATCTCCAAGGTGCGCCAGAGCACTGATGATTGCGTCGAGGTGACGAGTGTCGTCAATGGTGACCGAGATGCTCACCTCCGAGGTGGTTACAAGATCAACCGGCGTCCGATGCTCGCGAAAGATGTCGAACACGGCGGCGAGAAAACCGTAGGCACCAAGCATCCGGTTACTCCGGATGTGAAGCACCGTGATACCGCGCTGAAAAGCGACCGCCTTGATACGCCGCTCACCGGTGCCGGCGAGGACTGTTGTGCCGGGGTGGGATGGGTTAAAGGTGTTGCGAATGACAACGGGGATCCCTCGTTTCACCGCCGGGAATATCGTGAGCGGATGGAGCACCTTGGCACCGAAGTACGCCAATTCCGCCGCTTCGTCATAGGTGAGCCGCGGAACTGTGCGCGCCGCAGGGATGATACGCGGGTCACAGGTCATGATACCGTCCACATCGGTCCATATCTGACATTCCTCAGCACCGATCGCTGCTGCGATAAGGGACGCCGAGTAGTCGGATCCGCCGCGGCCGAGCGTGGTAGTTATTCCCTCCCTCGTCGATCCGATGTAACCGCCGGTGACCACGATGTCGTATTCTGCGAAGAGGGGGAGCATTTCGTTGCGTGCTGCCTCTTCGATGAGCGTCATATCAGGTTGCGCAGTACCAAAGGATGCGTCGGTTTTGACCACGCGGCGTGCATCGAGGTGCGTAGCGTTCACCCCGGAAATTCTAAAAAAATCGGAGATAATACGTGAGGAGAGGATTTCACCCGTTGCAAGGAAGGTGTCGGCCGCCCGGGGAGTAATCTCACCGAGTGCGGTAAGTGCGGGGATCAGCGATCGAAGGTATGCGAAGGTCTCCTTCACAAACCGAGCCGTGGTTTCCGAACAGCCCAGCGCGATGACCATCTCATGGTGCCGCATCTCGAGTCCCTTGAGGGCTGCCTGGGCTTCCTCGGGGGTACCTCCTCGCATGAGGGAAAGCAGGTGCACTAAGCCATTGGTAACGCCAGAAAAGGCAGACACCACCACGGTGGCGTGTCCGACATGGGATACAATGTCTGCGACTTGTGCGATGGCATCGGCCGTTCCAACCGAGGTGCCACCAAACTTGAGAACACGCATGAGAAACCTCCTCTTGTGACGATTTTTCAATCTCGAAGAGGGCTGAGTGGGTAAAAGAGACACGGAAAAGCGTAGGTGCTTTTCAGAAGCTCTCCACGATCACTCGTGACAGCCGCGGGGATTCAGCCCCGTCGTCCAACGCCCGCGCCGGCGGCCCGATCGCGTCGCTTCGGCGCCGATACCCCTCCTCCGGCTTCGTCGGTGGCCGCTCCTCTGCCGGAGTACCTGCTCGGCGCTCCTCTTCCGAAAACAGGGTGAGAATACTCGCTGCCAACCTCCTGTCAATTTTTACGCTGAATCCGAATCAAGACATCTAAAATCTTCCCGGAAGGAGAGTGGTCAAGACATTTAGTATCTTCCCCAATGGTGTCGAGCAGAGGAGGGTACCATGTCCTCTTTCGGCAAAAAAACAACTGTCTCGACGAAATCATTTTCGGCAAGGCGTTAGCAAATTAGGACTTCCCCCAATAATTCAAGGCGCTTAGAAGTAGCGGTCAAGAAAAACAAAGACCTATCGAAACAAACAAGTGAAAATGGGGGAACTTTTTTTAGCAAATGTCTTGACAGTGGAGGGAAACAGGTGCTAGAACATTATCTCCACAATAAGGAGGAGATAAACATGAAAAACAAAATTGTAGCAACAATGGGGACATTATTTGTAATCGCATTATTAGTTGGTTGTGCAGGAGTCCCTGAAGTACAGGCACCAAAAGTTGGTAAGGCACCTGTGTACGATCTCGGTGGCCTTTATCTGACTACCGATGCGAAACAAATGACGGGCGTAGCTCGTGACCGTGTAAAACTTGGAGTTGGTGAGACAGTAGTTATTTATGCCCGGGGTATGAGTACCGTTGAGACAGGAGGTAAATGGTTTGAACTTCCTGCTGATGTAGTTGTAAACTGGAAGGCAGACCGGGAGATTGAAGTTACTCCTACCACAGGTCATATAGTAACAGTAAAGGTCATCGAGCCTATATCTGTCACGGCTTATGTCACAGCCACGACCACAACGAAAAAAGGTGAAAAAATAGAAACGTCACTCATGGTTGAGGGCAAATAAAACTAGGAGAGCCGATTGCAAAAGTCTGATTTTCTTGCATGCTAGTTTTGGGGTCTGCTAGTTTTGGGGTCTGAGCGTTTCTATTACAGTTTAGCCTATCGCGTGCGGATGGCGGTGCACTGCTTCGACACGGGTTTGTTCGGGAAGATGGTAGATGGCTTGATTCGGGTCGTTCGTCCAGTTTGACTTCCTGTTGCCGGACCACTATACTAAACTTAATCTCGCCGCACGGAGCACGGCATGAAGCGATTGTTCATCAGCGCAACTGCACCTATATACTTTTTCTCCTGTACAATCTGCAAAACGGGGCAACCAACGGTAGTGGCGAGTGATCCTGATGAGAACGACACTCTCGAAATGATGGAATTGTACGATCCCCTCCAGACTCCCATCGCTACCCACTCTTGTGCCCGGCACGATGGAATGTTCCTTTGCGTATGAGGTAACAGTGAAACTGCCAACCTATGTGGTCGCCCGAGCCGACCAAAGCGACGGTCGATTCCTCGTGGCTGCGCCAATATGGATGATGCCGTGAGCGGCGCGCTGTTCTCTCACAGCCCCGCCTTCCGGCGGCGGCGTTTCTTCAACTGGTTCCCGCTGGGACTCATCTACTCGTTCTACTATATGACCCGCTATAACCTCTCGAAGGCGAACACCGCCATCAGCGACGCCTACGGTCTCACCAACGCCGAGTTCGGCATCGTGATAACGGCCGGTTTCTGGACTTATGCGGTGAGTTTCCTCATCAATGGACCGCTCACCGACAAGGTCGGCGGCAAGCGTGCCATCCTCATCGGCGCGGGCGGCACCATTCTCATGAACCTCATCATCGGGCTTCTCATCGGCTTCTCATTCCCCGTGAAGATTGTGCTTGCCCTTTCTCTTCTCTACGCGCTCAATATGTACTTCCAGAGCTTCGGTGCCGTTTCCATCGTCAAGGTGAACGCCGCATGGTTCCATGTGCGGGAGCGCGGCGTCTTCGGCGGCATCTTCGGCGTCCTCATCTCGTTCGGCTACTGGCTTGCCTACGGTGTCGGCGCGATACTCCTCGCGAAACTGCCCCTCATGTACATCTTCATCGTGCCGTCTCTGCTCATCTTCATCGTGACGCTCGCCGGCGCCTTTCTCGTCAAGGATCGTCCCTCGCAGGCTGGTTTCGATGATTTCGATACCGGCGACGCATCCTCGGGAGACCATACGCCCGTTAGTATCGCTTATGTAGTGCGTAAAGTTTTCACAAACCGCGTGACGCTCACCATCGCGGCGGCCGAATTCTTCACCGGTTACATCCGCAACAGCATCATGCAGTGGTTCCCCAAGTATGTGGACAAGGTGTACGGCTACGGGAAGGGCGCCATCGAGGTGCCGCTCTTCGGTGTAACGATCCCATTCGATGTCTTTGGCATCGGCCTCTTTCTCGTCGGCATCGCGGGCGGCATCTCGGCAGGTTGGCTCTCTGACCGCTTCTTCGGGTCGCGCCGTCCGCCGGTCGCGATGCTCTACTACCTTGGTATCGCCCTCTGTTTAGTCGGGCTCTTCCTCGCAGATACGGCGGCGATCGCAACTGCCTGTGCCTTGGGTGCTTCACTTTTCTTCGTCGGTATCCATGGTCTCTTGTCGGGGACATCCTCGATGGACTTCGGCGGCAGAAAGGCGGCGGCGACCGCGGCGGGGCTCATTGACGGAATGGTCTATCTGGGAAGCGGAATCGCCGGCATCTTCGTCGGGGGTGCGATAGATCTCTTCGGGTGGCATGCATGGCCGCTCGTGATACTGCCTGCCACGGTGGTAGGAATGGTTCTTACCTATCTCATTCGTGATGCGCTTCCGAAAGGATCCGGAGGACACTGATGGTAACGATTCGTGAGATGCCGGCGCTCGTCCGGCAGACGCCACGTCCACTTTGCATTTTTGATCTCGACTCGACCCTCTTTAATACCGCGCCGCGCAACTGGCGCATCCTGCAAGAGGCGGCGGCCTGCTATCCGGCGCTCGCCCCCTTCGTCGCGCGGCTCGGTCTCTCGGCGATGGGCTACACCCTCACCGATGACCTGCGCCGTGTCGGCTGCAGCGACGAGGAGATGCTGAACACGGTGCATGAGTTCTGGCGGGTTCGCTTCTTCACCAACGAATATGTGGTGCTCGACACCCCCTATCCAGGTGCGGTCGCCTATGTGCAGCGGCTCTATGAGGCAGGCGCCTTTGTCTACTACCTTTCAGGGCGCGATGAGCCGGGGATGGGAGCGGGAACGCGCGCCGCACTCCGCCAGCATGGCTTTCCGTGCGGAACAGGAACGACGCTCCATCTCAAGCCGGCCTTCGAGATGCCTGACATCGAATTCAAAAAAGAGGCATTTGCCGACATCGAACACCTTGGCATGACGGTGGTTGCTGTGTTCGAGAATGAGCCGGCAAACGCGAATGCGTTCAAGGAACGTTTTCCCAACGCAACCGTTTTCTTCATCAGGACGATAACCTCGAAAAATCCGGCACCACTCCGCCCTGATGTTGTTCCATTCAATTCATTCGAGGAGGGACTGTCATGACGAGAAAAAGCGGTTCCTTTATGCGATTTCTCTTTCCGTTGATGGCGCTGTTTCTGCTCGCTGCCTGTGATGCCGGCGAGACGGTGACGCCGCTCGACACGGAGATGCCCGACGGCGACGCGCTCGCCGATTGTCCCGACGACATGGCGCCAATCGGCGCGGTGTGTGTGGACAAGTACGAGGCATCACGAAGCGATGCGACGGCCACTGCGCAGGGAAGCGACGAATCGAAGGCCTTCTCCCGAGCGGGAGTGCTCCCATGGATGGTGAACCCGATGACGACGGCGGCATTCGAAAAGTTCAAGGCGGCCTGCGCGGCGACGGGGAAGCATCTCTGCACCGTACATGAGTGGATGGCGGCCTGCGAGGGGACGGAGAAACGGACGTACCACTTCGGAAATACCTTCGATCGCGAGATCTGCAACTGCGTGGATACCTTCTGCGACGACTACTGCGCCTCTTTCTCCATCGAAAATTGCGACACCAGCGCGAACTGCGGGTACACCTATGGCTGTTTCCATGTCATGCCGACCGGCTCGTTTCCGAACTGTACCGCGGGCGACGATCTCTACGATGTGAACGGCAATGTCTGGGAGATTGTGGACAACGGATCGGGGGGCTACCTCATCAAGGGAGGCGCCTTCAACTGCGCGGGCGCCGCCGACCGTCTGAAGTGTTCGTTCGCTGCCGGTTGGTCGGAACTCTACGCCGGTTTCCGGTGTTGTAAAGACCGGTAACGCCCTTTTCTTGTGAAAATCGTGAACAGTGCTATGGTCGCTGATATGTCTTCGGAGGAAAGGAATAGGTGATGGCGCGGAAGATTGGATTCGACAACGAGAAGTACCTCGCCGAGCAGTCGGAAGAGATACTGCAACGAGTAAAGCGCTTCAACAACAAACTTTACCTCGAGTTCGGCGGCAAGATTCTGTTCGACTACCATGCCGCGCGCGTCCTGCCGGGCTTTGATCCAAATGTCAAGATGCGGTTGTTGCAGAAACTCAAGGATGAGGCGGAGATTATCCTCGCCATCTATGCCGGCGACATCGAGAAGAAGAAGATGCGTGCCGACTTCGGCATCACCTACGATGCCGACGCCCTGCGGACGATAGACGACTTCCACGAGTGGGGACTCACTGTGCGCGCCGTGGTGATCACCCGTTTCGAAAACCAACCGGCCGCGGCGGTCTTCAAGAACAAACTCGAACGTCGCGGCATAACGGTCTACACTCATCGGTATACGAAGGGGTATCCCACCGATGTTGACACTATCGTCAGCCCAGAAGGATACGGCGCCAATCCCTACATCGAGACCGACAAGCCTATCGTCGTCGTAACCGGACCAGGGCCGGGAAGCGGGAAACTGGCAACTTGCCTCTCGCAACTCTACCATGAGCACCTGCGGGGGGTGGATGCCGGCTACGCCAAGTTCGAGACATTCCCGATATGGAATCTGCCTCTCAAGCACCTCGTCAATGTTGCCTACGAGTCAGCAACCTGCGAACTCAAGGATGTCAATGTCATTGACCACTTCCACCTCGAGGCATACGGAACATCAGCAGTGAATTACAACCGCGATGTCGAGGCATTTCCTCTTCTCAAGCGGATTCTCGAAAAGATTACCGGCCGGCCGTCGCCCTACAAGTCGCCGACCGACATGGGAGTGAACCGCGCCGGATTCGGGATCGTAGACGATGCAGCGGTTACGGAAGCATCGCGACAGGAGATTATCCGACGCTACTTCCGCTACTCATGCGAATATGTGCTGGGACTCGTAAACCGTGAGACGGTCGAGCGGGCTGAGGTTATCATGAAGGATATCGGTGCGAGCCCCTCTGATCGCTTGGTTGTCACGCCGGCGCTGAAGGCAGCGGAGGAGGCGCGTGAAAAGGGAAAAGGAAACGACGGCATCTTCTGCGGCGCGGCGATCGAACTTGCAGATGGCACCATCGTTACCGGTCACAATTCTCCGTTCATGCACGCCGCCTCGGCGGTGGTGCTCAACGCCGTGAAACACCTCGCCCGCATCCCGAAAGAGATAGACCTCCTTCCTCCCGCCGTCACCAACTCCATCGCCCACCTCAAGAAAGATATCTGCGGCGGCCGATCGGCAAGCCTCGACCTCGAGGAGGCGCTCATCTGTCTTTCTATCGGCGCCACCTTCAACCCCTCGGCGGCTGTCGCGCTCGAAAAACTGCGTGACCTGCGCGGCTGCGAGATGCACCTCACCCACATGCCAAGCACCGGCGATGAGGCGGGACTACGCAAGATCGGCGTCAATGTAACGAGCAATCCACAGTTCCCCTCGAAGTACCTGTTCAGCATGTAGCAATATCGTTCACGAAGGGAGAAAAGATGATGGTTCGCCTGCTCATGCTCATAGAAGTGCTTTTTTGCATGGTCATCGGATGCCGCAATGAGGAAGCACCCATTGCGAAGGAGGGGGCGGGTTTCGCCACGGTGCAGACTCCGCCCGCCGACTGCAAAAAATTCACGCCGCCGTGGGGTGACGAGTACTGGGAGGACTGGGGGAAGACACACGGCGAGGAATTCGAGAAGTGGTATATGGCAACGATGCCGGCGATGAAGAATGTTACCACCGCCGACATCGAAAAGTGCGCTCACCTCGACAACTTCTTCGTCGGCTTCTCGAAACTCGACACGCTTGTGCCGTTCGCCAAGATGACGCATCTGCGGAAACTCGATCTCCGTTTCTCGACAGGCATCAAGGACTTGACGCCGCTCAAGGATCTCAAGAACCTCGAGGAACTGACCATCTGGGGTACTGGCGTGACCGACCTGACGCCGGTGAAGGATCTGCCAAAACTGCGCCGCCTCGACGCAAAGATGACGCAGATCAGCGACCTGACGCCGATCGCAGAGATGAAGAGCCTCTTCACGCTCGATGTGCTGCAGTCACAGGTCGCCGACATCACGCCGCTCGCCGACCACCCGGCCCTTTCCGAGGTGGTCCTCTGCTCGACGAAGGTGCGTGACATCGCGCCGCTCTACGGCTATGCCGAACGGATATCTTACCTCGATCTCTGTAATACGCTGATCCCCGATGTAATGGTCTTGACGAGATTCAAGAAGGCGCAAAAACTGAAACTGTGGGGACTTCCGATAAAGGATGCGGAGTTGTTCGCGGGGATGGCCGACCTGCGCTGCCTCGACCTGCGCAATACGCCGGTATCTTCGCTCAGGCCACTCGAGAAACTCGAAAAACTCGAAACGCTCATCGTTGCCGAAACGAAGGTATCAAAACAAGAGATAGTACGATTCAAGAAGGTGCGACCTACGGTGAATGTGGTCGAATTCGTTGAGTGACGCTCAGCAGATCGGCTTGCCGGTGCAATACTGGCACTGATTGGTGTTGGCAGTCGGCTTTGCCGTTTCCTTCTTCACAATGGTCGGTTTCTTCGCCATGTTTGTTCCTCCTCCGGAACAATCCAAAGAGTAGTGTACAGTTTCCGTAGAGAGAAGTCAAACACTTTTTGACTGGACTTGGGGAAGGGCCATGGAAACCTTGATTTTTCTCGTTGTTACTCCACAATGACTTACTAATCTGCTCGGTGAGCCTGTTATGGTTTTCAGTTCACCTTCCTTTCTTTTCATCTTTTTGCCTGCGACTTTGCTCACTTACTTTGCTCTTCCTCCCCGGGCTCGGAACCTTTTTCTCCTCTGCGCCAGCCTCGTCTTCTACGCCTATGGCGAAGGATGGTTTACCCTCCTCATGCTTACTTCCATAGTAATGAACTGGGGAGTGGCGTCCCTCATGGCGAGTCGCTTTTCTCGAAGCAAAAAGATATTTCTTGTTCTTGCAGTACTGTTGAATCTTTGCCTGCTGTGTTTCTTCAAGTATGCCACCTTCTTCGTGGAAGAGGTGAACCGCTTTCTGGCAATGTGGCAGATTGCTCCCCTCCCTGTGCCGCACATACACCTCCCTCTTGGCATTTCCTTCTTCACCTTTCAAGCAATGAGTTACGTAATAGATTGCTATCGCGGAACAGTAGCGGTGGAGAAAAACCTTCTCAGAGTCGGATTGTACATTACCCTCTTCCCTCAACTCATTGCAGGTCCGATCGTGCGGTACAGCACCATTGCAGCGGCACTCATTCGACGCCACATCACGATAGCATCTTTTCTGTGGGGGCTCCGGCGATTCGTCTTTGGCCTCGCCAAGAAAGTTCTCATTGCCAATACGCTTGCGGTAACGGTTGACCGCATCTTTGCACTGCCTACCAGCGAACTGACTACCCCGCTCGCATGGTTGGGAGCGGTATGTTTCATCGGTCAGGTTTACCATGACTTCTCGGGTTATTCCGACATGGCAATCGGTATCGGCAGAATGTTGGGCTTTCGTTTCCGCGAAAATTTTGACTATCCCTACATTGGCACATCCGTCCGCGAGTTCTGGCGCCGGTGGCACATCTCTCTTTCCACATGGTTCCGCGATTACCTCTATATTCCTCTCGGAGGGAGTCGCAAGG
>Ga0209101_1001062_pt1 | contig 21341 bp, 20 predicted proteins | sample ConPoolayeCmetaG_FD_185481 | JGI IMG/M metagenome (GOLD analysis project Ga0209101, IMG submission 185481) | Hot spring microbial mat communities from California, USA to study Microbial Dark Matter (Phase II) - Cone Pool mat layer C metaG... ...
TTACAAGAGGAGTTTTTAGAAGTTGATGAGTATTTTGAACCATTACTTGCTTTTCCTGATTTAACTGAAGCTAATAAACGTTTAACTGAGTGGCTTATCTTTTACAATCTTAAACGTCCTCACTGTTCCCTAAATTATCAAGCGCCGATTGAATGGTATAATAATAACTGTCATAAAGAAAAAGAAGTGTTACCTATGTACCCGACTTATACATATAGTTGACAAAAGACTTTTGGTTTGTTATATTATTATTAACCTGCCCGTGATGCATGCATCACGGGTTGTTTTTTAATAAACTCTTTTTAATAATTTTTTATAATCCAAATTTAAATAACTTGGTTTCTTAAATCTTTTATTAAATTCCAATTGTTTATTTGTAATTTTTATTATTCTTGTTTCAAAAAAGATTATCGCTTTATACATAATCTTATTTTCCATACAGATAACAGTACATTTTTTATTAAATCTTCTTGCGGAAAATAAAGCCTCCATAAAATCAGCATCACCGGAGATAAGAAAAAGATTCTCGTATTCATTTCTTGCTGCTTTTTCAACAATATCAACCGCTAACTTTACATCAACCTCTTTTTCTTTCCCTGATGTTTTTGAGCGATAGCCAGTAAAAAAGGTAAGGTTTTTTGTTGATTTAACTGAGCGATAAAACAAAGCCTCATTTTTTAAATAAAGCTTATCTTTTTTTGTTGGTTTTTTAGGTTGAGGTGAGTAAGAAGCATAAAAATAAATCTTATAAAACTTAACTTTGATTTTATTTTCAATCGCTTTTATAAATAAGGGAAAATAAAGATATTTCTCTGGTCCAAAAAGTTCATATTGAGCCGCATATAGATTAGTACCATCGATAAAAAGATAGGTTTTCATTTTTTTATTTATTAACAAAAATTTTTTTCATCTATAAAAATAAACTTTTATCATCTTTTTTATTAAGGCGATTAGGTTTCTGCCCCGCTCAACAAGAATTCTTGGTAGGTTAAAAAATATTTTCTTTACTCCCCAATTTTTAAGGATTATTCTTATCCAGTTTATAAAGTCCTGTTTTTCTTTAAAATAGCCCATTTTTTTTGAGGTAGTCATATGGTTGTGAATGACAAAAGTTGAGGGGACAATACCAAATTTAAATCCTTGTTTTTTAAGGCGCAAGAAAAGATCAACATCTTCAAGATATGCAAAAAAACTCTCATCAAAACCACCGACTTTTTCAAAAACTTCTCTTTTAATAAAAAGGCAGGCAGCGGTAAGACCGTCGATAATGTTACTGGTTACTGGTTGCGGGTTGTTGGTTATTAATTTAACTTTGCCTATGGGAAGGACTTGGTAACCATAGTTTTCTATTTCACCGGTTTGGTTTTTTTAAAACTGGAGAAACGGCGTCTAAATGATTTTTTTGAGCAAATACGAGGATACTTGTTGTTGTTTTTTCTATCCATTCAACCCCTAAGGTATCATTATTTTCACCTCTGGTATGATGTTTGTGGTTTATGTTTAATGGATTCCTGGTCAAGCCAGGAATGACTAAAGGTTTATTAGTTATGAATTCAACGTCGTCATTTAAAATAAGAAGCCACCCTCCTTTTGCTTTTTTGGCCCCTAAATTTACTGCTTTGGCAAAACCTAAGTTTTTTGGTTGGGGAAAATAGATAAAACTTTTTAGTTTTTTTCTTTTTTTATCATTCGGTTTATTATCAACGATGATAATCTCAATATCTTTTATTTTTTTTAATTGAGAAACTAGTTTAAAAAGACCTTGATCATTAGTTAGCGTTGGGATGATGGCGGAAAGCATAGAGATATTATACAAAAATCTCAAATCTCAAATGTCAAAACTCAAAACTACAACTTAAAACTAATTTTTAATTTAAAATTTTTAATTTTTAATTTTTAATCAATATTTAAATATTGAAATATTAAAAATTGAATAAAAATTGTTTATTGTTTATTAGTTATTAGTATTAGTAAAATTTATTTTTTAATATGGAGGGGAAATGTAAAATGGTTGAAATTAGTTGGAATCAGTTAAAAATCAGTTAAATTAGTCCGTCTGAGATTTTTTGTTTTGGTGGTAAAATAAAAGTCAATAAAGCTTTTATCGATAAGATAAATTCTTAGTTTATGAGCAAGATAGTGGGTAGATAAAACTATGTCCGAAAACTCAATTTCGGCAATTCGAGCAAACTCTGAAAATTTTTCCATATATTGGCTTTATTTATTTGAAGTGCTTTTAATTCCTTTTCAATTTTTTCTTTCTCCTCAAGCAAATGATCAAAAACAAAGAAATCCTCACCTAATTTTTCTTCAGAAATAGCTCCTTTTTCGATTAATTGATCTAACTCATCAATTGATTTGACACCGTATTTTGAGGCAAGACGAAAAATCTCCGTTTCTAAAAGTCGGAGTTTTTCAATTAAGATGATGGCTTTGCTTTTATTTTTATCTGACATATTATTCATATTTTAAAAGAGTGATTTATAAAAAACAAGAGATTTTTTAAAATGTTGAAATACTTTATTGATACATAATTTAATAGTTTAAAAGTTTTAAAGTTTTAAGGTTCAAAGGTTAAAGGTTTAAAAGTTTATAAAGTTTTTGCCCCACAAAGTGGGAAGAGACCCTGTGTAATCATTGGTGCCACGGGCTTTGCCTGTGGGGGCTTCACTAAATTTTTAATAATTTTTAAGATAAAGGTTTAGAAGAAAAAGAAGTTCTTTTTTTAGGTTGTTTTTTATCCAGTTTTTATCTTTTTCCTCGACCAACTCCCCTATTCCCTGAAGTAATTGATTTGTTTTTATTTTTTTAATTTTTTTAATTGCCTCCTTTAAAGCCGATTTTAGGGAAAGATTGGTTTGGAATTTTAAAAGATTTTCGTCAAACTGCCAGTTTTTTTCTAAGATAAACCAAAGATCAAAAAGATCACGGGCGGCCAGTTTTTTGCGGGTTAGAAACGCTGATAATTTTCCGGAAGATAGTGACTCCTTTTTAGTCACAAGAATGGGAATACCTAAATAATCTTTTACCTCATAAACAGTTGGGACTTGTCTTTTGGAAACTTCAACCTTTATTTTTCTTTCACCTTTTTCATAAGAAATCAAAAAAAACAAAGTATACCTTTTTTCTTTTGCCTCAAGAACTTCACCAAAATGAGAAAGAATCTTTTTTAATTTTTCAAAGACCAAAGATTTTTTTTTCTCATCCAAAAGATTAAAATCTAAATCAACGGAAATTCTTGGAAGACCGTAAAACAAAAATAAAGCCGTCCCACCTTTAAAACCTAAAACATTTCTTAAATCTTTGTCGGAATAGATATTTTTTAAAATTTTAACAAGAATTATTTTATGTTTATTTTTATCAAACATTTTCGTTTTTAAAAATTTGATAATAGTCAAACACTCTTTTTTCTAAACTTTTGCTTTGATAAATTTTTGCCAATTCAAATACTTTCTCCCAGTTTAAATTCAAATTATCAAAGTGAAAATCTTTAAAAAGAAATAAAGCGTCCAAAAACGCTCTTTCTTTTTCGGCGATAAAATAATGATTTTCTTTTTTTATTCCTTTTAGATTGTTTAAAATCTCATCTTTGATCTTTCGATATAAAATAACAATTTTATTGTTAATCTTTATTGTTCGACTGAGATAAGAAACTAAGGTAATTTCTTTTTTCTCCTGAAAAATCAGCCCCTCCTTTAATAAGACCGTTTCCAAACTAATGTATGAAGGGGTATAAATTTTGTTAGCCAGCTCTGAAATGTTAAAATCAATTTTGGCATAAATTCCCCGCCTTGGTTTTAAAAGTTTTTTGGTTTTTACCGCATAAGAAAGACGGTCCTTTAGTGACTGATAAGAAAGATTAGGGAAAAGTTGGGAAATCTCTCTAATAGAAAAGACGGTTTTTGGATTTTGATAAAGAAAGAAAATTAAATTGTTTTTCATAAGATTAAAATTAAACTGGAGGTTGAATTTTTTTCTACTTATAGTTTAAGATTAATAAAAAGATGAAGGTTTGTCAAGGGGTGTTTAAAGGTTTAAAAGTTTATAAAGTTCATAAAGTTTATAAAGTTTGAGGGTTCTAAAGTTTAAAACAGTTAAAAATAGTTAGAATTAGTTGAAAATGGTTGAATTAGATAGGTTGGATAGGATATATAGGTTAGAAAAAAATAAAAAATAAAAAAGAAAAAATAAAAATGACAAATAAAAATTAAAAAAGAAATATATAGAAATAAAAAATAAAAAATAAAAATTTACCCTCCGAATCGGAGGGAACCAAATTAAAAATAGAAATACAATTGAAATAAAGTAGAAATTCATAGAAATACAGTAGAAATAAATTGAAATAAGGACTTATAAGACTTATAGGAGAGGACTTATAGGATAGAGGGTAAAAAATGAAGAAATTGGGTATAATAGATAGATTATCTTTCATCGATCTTATGCTAAATATTCGAAACTTTGCCATTATCGCTCACATTGACCCCATAGAACTCTTACCTCCTCCCGAGGCCTACGTCCTCGCGTCGGGGGGGCGAGTCTACGGGGCAAGTCACAGAGATATACTATGTTAAACATCAGGAATTTTGCCATTATAGCCCATGTTGATCACGGTAAGAGTACTTTGGCGGATAGGTTTTTGGAGATAACCGGGACCGTGGAAAAAGGAAAACATAACGAACAGCTGTTGGACCGAAATCCAATTTCAAGAGAGCGCGGGATAACGATAAAGTTAGCACCGGTGAGGATGAAATATAAAAATCCTAAATTCCAAATCCTAAATCCTAAACAATATCAAAATCCAAACTTTCAAAATTCAAAACCGATTAGAATTTTGGATTTAGAATTTAGGGTTTCAAATTCAGAATATATTCTGAATTTGATTGATACTCCTGGTCATATTGATTTTTCTTATGAGGTCGATCGGACCTTAGCCTGTGTTGAGGGAGTAATTTTATTGGTTGATGCGACAACCGGAATTCAAGCTCAGACAATCGTTAATGCCTATAAAGCCTTAGAAAAAAATTTAGTGATTATTCCGGCGGTAAATAAGATTGATCTACCCAATGCGCAGGTAGAAAATACAAAAAAGCAGTTGGTTGATTTTTTAGGAGTAGATGAGGAAGAGATCTATTTGGTTTCGGCTAGGACCGGGCAGGGAGTGAAAGAACTTTTAGCGGCCGTAATTGAAAAAATTCCATCACCGGAATATAAATTCGAAATTCAAAATCCGAAATCCGAAACAATATCGAAATTTAAAATTCAAAAAAACCAATTAATTACAAAAGCCTTAATCTTTGATTCTTATTACGACTCACATCGTGGGGTGATTGCCTTTGTTCGGGTCTTTTCCGGCGAGATTAAAAAAGGACAGCGGGTTTTTTTAGCCAATGTTAAGGTGGAGATAATGGTTGAAGAGGTAGGTTATTTTACCCCGGATTTAGAGCCAGCAGAAAAATTAGTCAGCGGTGAAATTGGATATGTGGTGACCAACTTAAAAGATATTCATCAGGTACGCGTTGGTGAGACGGTGGTTGATACGGTTGACAACGGTGGTGACCAGTCTCTTCCCGGTTATAAAAAGATAAAACCAATGGTCTTTGCCGGAATCTTTCCGACGGATACGGCGGATTATCTTAATTTAAAGAAAGCCTTAGAGAAACTTTATCTTAATGACTCATCTTTGGAATTTTCACCGATTCAGAGTAAGGCTTTGGGTAGTGGTTTTCGGGTGGGATTTTTAGGACTGTTACACGCCGAGGTGGTCCAGGAGCGGTTGGAACGCGAGTTTGGTTTAAGTTTAGTGCTGACACCGCCGCAGGTGGAGTTTCGCGAGGAAAAAGGCGTTTTTTTGGAGCCGTATGTTAGGGTAACCATTATTACCCCCCGCCGATTTTTAGGCGAGGTTCTTCAGTTGCTGCAGTCTTACCGGGCCGAATTTGCTCATATGGATAGTATAAACTTAGAAGAAAGGGAAACAACAATTCAGATAGTTTATCGGATGCCGATGAGCGAGTTAATCTCTGATTTTTTTGACCGCTTAAAAAGTGTTTCTTCGGGTTATGCTTCTTTGGACTGGGAGTTTTTGGAGTACCGGCCGGTAAAGGCCGGCAAACTGATGCTTTTAATTAATGGCGAGCCGGTTGAGGAGTTCTCTGAGATTGTAGTTGAAGAAAGAAGTTATCAAAAGGGACAGTTTTTAGTTAGCCGTCTTAAGGAGTTAATTCCCCGCCAGCAGTATGAGGTGCGGATTCAGGCGGCCTATAAGGGCCGAATCATTGCTTCGTTGCGGATCGCACCGTTTCGAAAGGATGTCTTGGTAAAGTCGGGCAAGGTTCTGGGAACTGGGGATGTCGGTCGAAAGAGAAAACTTTTAGAGCGGCAGAAAGAAGGAAAGAAGAGAATGAAGATGGTTGGGCGGGTGGAGATACCAAAAGAAGCCTTTATGAGACTTTTTAAGCGATAAGGTTTATAAGATGTATAGGATACATTTTTTTGGTATAATCGAGGTTATGGATAATAAGAAAAAGATGATTATCTTTAATCGAGTTGATAAAAGCTACCCGTTTTTGTATCAAAAAACCCTCAAAGAGTTCTTTCAGGCGCTGTTTACCCGAAGAAAGACAGTGGAAAAGGTTGATGCTCTAAAAGATATTAGTTTGGAGATCAACAAAGGGGATACTATCGGGGTTATCGGGAAAAATGGCGCTGGAAAGTCAACCTTATTAAAGTTAATCGCCGGTGTTTCCTATCCGACCGCCGGTGAGATAACGGTTAATGGGAAGGTGGTTCCTTTGATTGAGTTAGGGGCCGGCTTTCACCCAGAGCTTTCCGGTAAGGAAAATATCTTTTTAAACGGCGTAATTTTAGGGATGGAAGAAAGATATTTGGTCGAAAAGTTTTCCGAAATAGTTGCCTTTTCTGAGATTCCAATGAACTTTATCTTTACCCCAGTTAAATACTACTCTTCGGGAATGTTTATGCGATTAGCGTTTTCAGTAGCGGTTTTTTCTAAACCAGAGATTCTTTTGGTCGATGAGATTTTGGCCGTTGGTGATATTGGTTTTCAAAAGAAGTGCTTGGATAAGATGAATCAGTTTAAAAAACAAGGGGTAACGATTATCTTTGTTTCTCATAGTATGGAGCAGATAAAAAGATTCTGTGAGAAAGTGATATATTTGAGGGATGGAAGGGTGGAGTTTGAGGGAAAGGTAGAAGAAGGGGTAAGGAGATATGAAGAAGATTTAAAAAATAAAAAAGAAAAAATAAAAACGACAAATAAAAATTAAAAAAGAAATATATAGAAATAAAAAATAAAAAATAAAAATTTACCCTCCGAATCGGAGGGAGACAAATAGAAATACATAAAAATAAAAATTTAAAATTTAAAATTTAAAATTTTATTAAATGTATTGGCCATTAATCAAAAAGCTAACTTTGCGGGAGATAAAAGCTCGGTATAAGCAGTCGTTTTTGGGATTTTTTTGGATTGTTTTGAATCCTTTTTTTCAGATGGTAATTATGAGTTTTGTTTTTTCAAAGATTTTAAAAATGGGTAGTTTAGGTGTCCCCTATCCCCTATTTATCTATGCGGGACTTTTACCTTGGCTTTTTATGGTAAATAGCTTATCTTCGGCGATGAGTGTTTTTATCTCTGATTCATCTTTGATTAAAAAGATATATTTTCCTCGAGAAATTTTAGTTTTGTCAACAATGTTAGCGAAGACTTTTGACTTTGGTTTATCGTTTTTGATCTTTCTTTTGATGATGATCTTTTTTAAGGTTGTTTTTACCCCGTTTATTTTTTTCTTTTTTTTGATCTTTTTGATTGAGTTTTTGTTTGTTTACAGTTTGGCTTTGATTTTAGCCGCTTTTAATCTTTATTATCGTGATGTTCAGTATCTTTTTAATTTGATGATCACTTTGTGGTTTTATGTTACTCCAGTAATTTACGCAGTTGAGTTTTTTCCGGAAAAATATCGGATTATTTTTCAGTTAAATCCAATGGCGGTTTTTATTAATGCTTATCGTCAAGTGCTTTTGGGAGGTGATTTTCCTAAATGGTCAAGTTTGGGGATTGGGATCGTTTTATCCTTAGTTTTATTCTTGATCGCCAAAAGGATTTTTGATAAACTTAAGAAAAATTTTGCTGATGTAGTATAAATTTTCCCGAGGTGTAAAGCTATAACACCTCGGAGGTGTTAGAAAAAATGAAAAAATTAACCAAAATTATTGCTACCATTGGGCCATCGTGTGATTCTTTAGAAAAAATTGAACAGTTGATTAAAGCAGGTGTTGATATTTTTCGCTTTAATTTTAAACATAATACGATTGACTGGCATCGCGAGCGAATTGAAAGAGTTAATCAGGTTGCCAAAAAATTAGGGATGGCGATTGGGATTTTGATTGATCTTCAGGGACCAAGTCTTCGAGTTAATCTGCCTTATGATAAGATTGAGGTAAGAAAAGGAAAGCTTTATCCATTTGGAGAGCAGATCTTTAACGAGAAAATTGATGGAATTGCTTCTACTGAACCAAATTTGGAACAATATTTATCTGAGGGTCAGATTATTCTTATCGCTGATGGTTTTTACCGATTCGAGGTGGTAAAAAAAGAAGATAAAGTTTTTTTAAAAGCATTACAAGATGGGGTTATTGAAAATCGAAAAAATTTAAATGTTCCAGGAGTTGATCTTCCTTTTTCTTCTTTAATTGATCGTGATTTTGAAGGTTTAAAACTGGCTTCATTAACTGAGATTGATTTTGTGGCATTATCCTTTGTTAGATCAAAAGAAGATATTTTGATTTTAAGAAAGGAGATGGAAAAGTATCAATTAAAAGCTAAAGTAATAAGTAAGATTGAAACAAAAAGAGCGTTAGATAATTTAGATGAAATTATTGAGTATTCTGATGGAATTATGGTTGCTCGTGGAGATTTGGGGGTTGAGATTTCTTTAGAAGAGGTTCCCTATTGGCAGAAAGAGATAATTAACCGGTGCTTAACTAAGGGGCGACTGGTAATTACCGCAACCCAGATGCTTGAGAGTATGATAAAAAATCCGATGCCGACTCGGGCTGAGATCTCTGATGTGGCTAATGCTGTTTATGATGGAACCGACTGTCTGATGTTATCGGCGGAAACAGCAACCGGCTTATATTCTAAACCAGCGGTTTCTTTTATGGCTAAAACGGCTTTATCAACGGAAAAATACTTTGATAATAAATTTATCTTTAAGTTTAAAAAAGAAGATGATATTACCTATTCTTTATCAATGGCGGCAATTAGCATTGCTTCAACGTTAAAAAGCATTAAAGACAAGTTTATCGGTTTTTTAGTTTTAACCGAAACCGGAAAAACTGCAGTTTATCTTTCCCGCTTTCATCCTCTCTATCCAATTTTTGCTGTTACTCCTTCAAAAAAAACCGCTGATTACTTAACAGGTTACTTTGGTGTTTATCCTTACGTTTATCCTTTGGAAAAAAAGGGTGAGGTTAGTATCGTTAGCATTCATAAAATAGTTGAATATTTAAAAGAGAAAGTAGGTTTGAAAACTGGTTGGCTTGTGGTTTTGCACGGCGATTATTTTGGTAAAGAAGGAGGAGTCTCAACGGTAAGAGTGGTTAGGGTAAGTTAAAAAATAAAAAATAAAAAATAAAAATTTATCCTCCGAGTCGGAGGGCGGGATGACAGAAAGTTGCAAACCTGAGTTAGTTAGGTATATAAGACTTATATGATTATAAGTTTAATAAGGATAATATGAAAATAAAACAAATTTCCGCGATTACAATCTATGATTCGCGGGGAAAGCCGACCCTGCGAACAAAGTTAACCTTGGCCGATGGCAGCGTTGGTTTTTCTTCAATTCCATCAGGCGCCTCAACCGGAAAGCATGAGGCTTTGGAACTAAGAGATGGTGAAAAGAAGCGCTTTTTTGGTTTAACCGTTGATCAGGCCGTGAACAATGTCAATCAAAAGATCGCCCAGGCGATTGTTGGGGTTGACTTTGAAAAGCCGCAGGACTTAGATCAACGGTTAATCGAAGTTGATAGGACCGAAAATAAATCAAATTTAGGCGCCAACGCCATTCTTTCGGTTTCGCAGGCCTATCTTCGGGCTTATGCCAGTTCACTAAAAAAACCCTTGTGGTGGGTAATTCACCAGAGTTACTTTAAGGACTGCTTGCCGGCGTTTCCCAAACTGATGGTTAATGTGGTTAACGGCGGCAAACATGCCAACTTTAACTTTGATATTCAGGAGTTTATGATTGTGCCAAAGAGTAATATTCCATCAGAGGCAGTTTATCAGGCGGCGTTTTTATTTGCCGCTTTAGGAAAAAAACTGAAAAAGATGGGACTTTCAACCTTGGTTGGTGATGAGGGCGGTTACTCCCCTTCTTTATCGGGCAACGAGACGGTTTTGGCGATTTTAACCGCGGTTGGTGGTGAGATTGGATTAAAAGCCGGGATCGACTATCATTTGGCTTTGGACAGTGCCGCTTCGGAGTTTTTTAACGAAGAGGTTGGCAGTTATCAGTTAAGATCAGAAGGTAAAATCTTGACGGCTGATGAGTTGGTCGACTATTATTTGAGATTAGAAAAAAAATATCCATTGATCTCTTTTGAGGATCCCTTTGCTGAAGATGACTGGGACGGTTTTACTAAGTTAACGGCAAGGACAAAGCTAATGGTGGTTGGTGATGATATTTATGTCACCAACACCAAACGAATTAAGATCGGGATAGAAAAAAAAGCGACCAATGCGGTGTTAATTAAACCTAACCAGATTGGGACAATTTATGAAACGGTTGAGGCGATAAAAATGGCGAAAAATGTGGGTTGGAAGGTAGTGATTTCCCATCGCTCGGGTGAAACCGAGGATTCATTTATTGCTGACTTAGCTTATGCTTGTGCCGCTGATTTTGTCAAAACCGGCTCAATGTGCCGATCGGAACGATTGGCAAAGTATAATCGGCTGATTGAGATTGAGAAATGGGAGTTAAATAATTAAAAAATAAAAAATAAAAATTAAAAATTACAATTAAAAATTTAAAATTAATTAAATTTATGAACTATTTGGTGATTGTTCGGCATGGGTTGACTGAGTGGACAGGAAAATTTACTGGTTGGACCGATATTGATCTGGCGCCTGAAGGAGTTGAGATGACAAAAAAGTATGCCGTAAGAATTAAAGAAAAAGGGATTGTTTTTGATTTGGCTTATGCCTCAGTTTTGAAACGCGCCTACAAGACGATTGAGACAGTTTTAGACGTCATTGGTCAAAAAAATGTTCCCATTATTAAAGACTGGCATCTAAATGAGAGACACTATGGCGCTTTACAGACATTATCAAAACCGGAGATGGTAAAAAAGTATGGGGAGAAACAAGTCAATCTTTGGCGCCGAAGTTATGATGTTGCCCCACCGAAAGTCGATGAGAAAGATCCTCGTCATCCAATTAATGACCCTTTGTATAAAGATGTACCAAAAGATTTTTTACCTTTCGGTGAGTCTTTGAAAGATACCTATAACCGAGTTGTCCCATATTTTAAAAGTGAAATTGAAAAAAAGTTAGTTGAGGGAAAAAATATTCTTTTGTCATCGCATCATAATGCTTTGCGGGCGATGATTAAGTATTTAGATAATATTGATGATACCGCCATCGTTTCTTTAAATATTCCTTACTGTATTCCTTTGGTTTATGAGTATGACGAGGGAAGGCGGGAAAAAAGATATTATTTGGGAAGCGATGAGGAGATTAATGAGATAATTACGGCGATAAAGAATCAGGTGAGATAAGAAATGATGGGATGGATAAGTCGGAGAGGATATATAGGGATATATAAGATGAATAGAACAGATAGGAATTATGGGGTTAAAGATTGATATTAGGTGATGGTCTGCCAGTGGATGTTTTTGTCTTTCTTCATAAAGGTATACTGGCGCTTAGCATATTGAAGTTCAGCAGTGATCCAGTTTTCAATGGCTTTTTCTTTTGAAATTTTTCCTTCAAGATAGGCAATTAGTTGTTGGTAGCCAATGGTTTTTAAGCCGGGATCGGTTTTTTGATAGCCCATCTGAAGAACCTTTTTCACCTCATCAAGAGCCTCTTGTTTTAATCGCTTCTTTACTCGATCTTCAATTTTTTGCCGAAGTTTATTTCTATCTTGATAATAAAGACCGATAAACTTTGTTAAACGGTATTGGGGGGTGGTTTTTAAAGTAACCCGATTGGTTAAATTTTTTCCTTGAGAGATCTCAATTCGTCTTATTAGCCGCCGGGGATTGTTTTGATCGCTGTGGTTTAATTGATTAAAAGATTGCCGATCAATTTTTTTTAAGATTGTCTGAAGTTCTTTGACCGATCTTTTATTTAACTTCTTTCTTAATTTAAAATCGGGTGGGATTTGATAGTCAAAGCCGTAAAGAAGATGTTTGAGATAAAAATAACTACCACCGACTAAAATCGGTGTTTTTCCCCGCTTTTTAATATCATCGATTACCATTTGGGCAATCATTACGTAATTATAAGAAGAAAAGGAGTGATCAGGAGTGATAAGGTCGTAAAGCCAGATATTAACAGTTGGTGGTTGATGGCTGTTGGTTGCTGGTTGCGGGTTGGTTGGAGGTTGAATAGGATAAAAACCGATGCTAAGGTTTTTTCCGTTGTTGGTTAGTTTAAATTTTGAACTTTGATCGTTGAATTTTGCCCCCTTGTCAAGATCTTTACCAGTAATGATATTAAGATATTTATATATTTGGCGGGAGTCGAAGTTGACCAGTTCGCCATTATATTTTTTGGCGTATTCAATGGCTAAAGCGGTTTTGCCGGTGGCGGTTTGACCAGTGATGAGATACATAGAGATAAATTCTAAACTCTAAACTCTAAATCCTAAATTCTAAACAAATCCTAAATTCAAAGCACCAAATTACAAATAAATCTAAAATCTAAAATTCGAAATTCGAAACCCTGAACCAGAACAAGTTCAGTTCAGGGCAAGCAAATTCAAAATTAAAAAATAAAAAATAAAAAATAAAAATTTACCCTCTGAATCAGAGAAAGACAAATAAAAATTAAAAAAGAAATAAGGTAAAAATAAATAGGACTTATAGGATATAAAAAGAATAGGTAGTAACATAGGGATACATGTTACAAGTTACATGTTACAAGTTACAAGTTACACGTTTAGGTCTTAACCGTTTGAAGAAGGTTTTGATAAAGGCAAACAACTGATAGTGGCATCACTCCTTTGTTGATTCCCTGATTGGCGGGCAGATAAAAATTAGCCACCTTTTTGATCTCACGATCATCATAGTCGCCTTTAATCTGTTTACCTTCTTTGCGGATGCCAATGTTAATTAAAATAACACCAGGTTTGAGATTTTCTGGGACAATCACCTTTTTTCCAACGGCACTGATAATTAGATCAGCCTGTTGAAGATAAATCCGCGGGTTGGCGGTCTTTGAGTTAAGGCTGAAGTAGTTGATTTTGAACTCAGTAAGGGTCCGGCCAATTGGTTGCCCAGCAGTTTGGCCGCGGCCAATAAGGACAACTTTTTTATGATGAAAAAGTTTTTTAAAGAATGAAAGATCTTTTTTGGTGACAAATAGATTATCCTTTTTTGCTTTAAGATAGATTGATTTTAGAATTGTTAAAACCGCTAAGCCGATAGGCGGATAATAAGGCGTTTTTCTCAGATGACCGTCGATCTCTTTTTTTGGTGGAATTGATTGGTAGATACTTTCGGTTGATAACTGGGCCGGCAGTGGTTGTTGAATGATAATACCAGTTGTTTCCGGTTGGTTGGCTCTTTCTTTAATCTGGCGAATTAATCGTTCAAACGGAGGAGTGGTTTTTAGATGAACCAGTTCAAACTTAATCCCCAACTCCTTGGCAATCTTTTTTTTTAGATTAACCGATCGTAGTTGATCAGGGCTATTACCAATGAGAAAGACAACCAATTTTAACTTTTTTTTGAGAGTTTTAATCTGTTTTTTAATCTCTTTTTTTAAGATGTTGGTTAGTTTGTTAGCGGCGATGACCATTAATATTAATTATATCATACAAAGGCAGCCGAAGCAACCAGGTCATCTTTTTGAGAAAAGCGCATTAAAATAACTCCTTTGGCGGTTCTTGAACGTTTGGGAATGGTATCCAAAGGGATCTTAACCACCTGACCTTTGGTACTGGTGATAATGACGGTTTTATCGTCGGTGTTGATGATTTTAGCAAACGCTAACTGACCGGTTTTTTTGTCGATAGTGCTAACCTTAACCCCTTTTCCGCCCCGGTGTTGACCACGAAACTCTTTGAGCTGGGTTTTTTTACCAATGCCCTTTTCACTGATAACCAAAAGAGTTTTTTGATAGTCTGCCTGAGAAAAAATATCGGCCGCTACCAAACTGTCGGCTGAGTTGAGATCCATTCCTCGGACACCAATTGATGCCCGACCAACGGCGCGTACTTCTTTTTCATGGAAAACAATCGCCTTACCCAATTTGCTGATCATAATCGCATTATCCGAACCATTTGAGATCTTTACCCAAAGGAGTTCGTCGTCTTTAGTTAGTTTAATGGCAATGATGCCGTTGGTGCGAATATTAGCGTACTCAGTAAAGGGAGTTTTTTTTACCACCCCTTTTTTGGTAAACATAACGATAAATTTTTTATCCAGATCGTCGGCTTTTGAGTAGTTAAGGATCGAGGTAATCTTTTCATCGGGTTTTGAGGCGATAATGTTAACCACCGCCTTACCTTTTGAGATTCGTGATCCTTGGGGAATGTCCCAGACGCGGGTTTGAAAGACACGGCCTTGATTGCTAAAAAACAAGATATAGTCATGGGTCATTGCCGTGGTGATAAAGTAAACATTATCACTTTCTTTAGTCTCAATCCCCGAAACCCCTTTGCCACCACGGTTCTGGACCCGGAAGGTTTCTCGAGGAACTTGTTTGATATATCCTTCTTTGGTCATAACGACAATCACCTCTTTGTTTTCAATTAACTGCTCATCGGTGATCTCACCCGGTTTTGATTTGATTACCTGCGTCTTTCTTGGGTCGCCATACCTTTTTTTAAGATAAAGCAGTTCGTCTTTAATCACCTTAAGAACTTTGAAGACATCGGTGAGCAAACCTTCAAGATAGGCAATTGTTTCTTTAAGCATTGCTAATTCATCCTCAATCTTTGTTTTTTCCAAGCCAGTTAGGCGCTTAAGTTGCATATCAAGAATTGCCTGGGCTTGGATGGCTGATAGTTTGAAACGTTGCTGAAGTTTTTCTTTTGCCTCTGGCTCATCTTTGGCTTTTTTAATCGTCTCAATGACGGCATCGATGTGATCTAAAGCAATCAGATAACCTTCTAAGATATGGGCGCGATTTTTTGCTTGAGTCAGTTCGAACTGGGATCGTTTAACCACCACATGAACTCGGTGCTTAAGATAGATCTCTAAAACTGATTTTAAGGAGAGAGTTTGGGGAACACCATCGACTAATGCGACTAAGTTAACCGGAAAGGAGGTTTGCAGATCGGTAAATTTATAAAGGTTGTTGACGATTTTTTTGAAGGAAGCGTCGCGTTTTAGTTCGATGACAATCCGAATTCCCTGACGATCAGACTCATCGCGAAGATCGGCAATGCCAACAATCTTTTTATCGGCAACTAACTGAGCAATCTTTTCCACTAAGGCGGACTTATTTACCTGATAGGGTATCTCCTTGATGATGATGGCGGAGCGGCCTTGTCTTAATTCTTCTTCGTCAATCTTGCCGCGAACTAAGATTGAACCGCGGCCAGTGGTATAGGCTTTTTTAATATCGTTGAAGCCGTAGATAACTCCGCCGGTGGGAAAGTCTGGTCCTTTAACAACTTCTAATAGATCGTCGGGATTAAGATTAAAACCAATCTGTTGGTGAAAGTTTTCCGCCTTTAGTTGCTGGTTACCGTTTAAAACCTGGGCTTTATCAATCATAAAGACCAGAGCATCGATAATTTCCGAGAGATTATGGGGAGGGATCTTGGTTGCCATACCAACAGCAATGCCTTCGGCGCCCATCAGAAGCAGATTAGGAAGTTTTGCCGGTAAATAGACCGGTTCCTTTAACGAACCGTCAAAGTTATCAATAAAGGGAATCGTCTCTTTTTCAATGTCAACTAACATCTCTTCGGCAATTTTGGCTAATTTAACCTCGGTATAACGCATGGCCGCCGGCGGATCGCCGTCGATTGAACCGAAGTTTCCCTGCCCTTTGATTAAGGGGTAGCGCATTGAAAAGTCCTGTGCCATCCGGGCTAAAGATTCGTAGACCGGGGTATCACCATGGGGATGGTACTTACCTAAAACCTCACCGACCACCTTAGCTGACTTGGAAAAACGGCCACCAGCCGACAGTCCCATTTTATACATCGCAAAGAGAATCCGGCGATGAACTGGTTTTAGACCATCGCGAACATCCGGCAACGCCCGAGAGACAATCACGGACATAGCGTAATCAAGATATGCTCGTTTCATCTCGGTGGTAATTTCAGTTGGTTGAATGTTCATAGGTTTTTTAAGTCTTATAAGTTTTATAGGTTATACGATTATTTAAGGGCTTTTTTAATAGCCGCTAGGGCCTTTTCTTTGCTTAAAAAATTTTTTGTTTTGACCCATTTACCTGGTTCTAACTCTTTATAATGATTAAAAAAGTGTTGAATTTTTTTTCGGGTTGTTTCATCAAGATCATTGACGTCCTCAATATGAGCGTAAAAAGGATCAACTTTTTTGGTGGGAACGGCAATGATTTTGGTATCGATGCCGGCCTCATCTTCCATCTTAAGCAAACCAATTGGTCGACTGGGAATGATGGTACCCGGGGCAACCGGATAGGTTGAGATAACCAAGACATCAACCGGATCACCATCTTCGGCTTTGGTTTGAGGAATAAAACCGTAGTTAAACGGATAGAACATAGCGGTGTAGTTAAACCGATCAACGGTAATAACACCGGTGTTCTTATCCAACTCGTATTTAATTGACGATCCTTGGGGGATCTCGACCAAAACATTAATTTCATTTGGCGGATTCTTTCCTGCTGGAATTTGATTGATTTTCATATGATTTTGATGAAATTTATAATGGTTATAACGGTTATAAAAGTCATAAATCTAAATTAGCCAGTTTGGCATGAGTAATAATAAACTTTTTTCTTGGTGGAACTTCGTCGCCCATTAACATTGAAAAGACTAAGTCGGCCTCTTGGGCATCGGCAACCGTTACCTGCTTTAAGATTCGGTTTTGCGGATTCATAGTTGTCTCCCAAAGTTGCTCTGGATTCATCTCACCTAAACCTTTATAACGCTGGATGGTGACTGGTTGCGGGTTGCGGGTTACGGGTTGCTGGTTGCTGGCTGCTGGTTGCTGGTTGGTTAGTTTTTTGATAATTTCCTCTTTTTCTTCGTCAGAGTAAGCATAACGAACCGTTTTTCCTAGTTGGACTTTGTAAAGCGGTGGTTGGGCGATATAAAGATGACCGTTTTTGACAATGTCGTTTAGATGGCGATAGAAAAAGGTGAGAAGTAGAGTGCGGATGTGTTCACCATCAACGTCGGCATCGGTCATAATGATAATCTTATGATAGCGAAGTTTTTGATAGTTAATACTCTCACCAATTCCCATTCCTAAAGCAACAACCAAGTCTTTCAGTTCCTTAAAAGATAAAACTTTATCTAAATAGGCTTTTTCAGTATTCAAAACCTTACCTCGTAGCGGTAAGATTGCCTGAAATTTACGGTCGCGACCCTGCTTGGCCGTGCCACCGGCCGAGTTACCCTCAACCAAAAAGAGCTCGGAAAGACGAGGATCTTTTTCCTGACAGTCGGCTAACTTGCCCGGTAAAGCCATTCCTTCCAAGGCGCCTTTTCTCAAGACGGCTTCCTTAGCGGCTTTGGCGGCTAATCGCGCTTTTTGCGCTAAATAAACCTTGGTAAGAATTTCTTTGGCCGTTTTTGGGTTTTCTTCAAAGTAGGTTTGAAGAAAGTCAAATACGGTTTGCTGAACGATTGTTTGAACCTCCGAGTTGCCTAACTTAGTTTTGGTCTGACCTTCGAACTGGAGATTGGTGGCTGGCATCTTGACATAGACAATGGCGGTGAGACCCTCTTTAACATCGTCGCCGCTGAAACTTTCTTCAGCAAATTTATCGCCTAACTCCTTTTTAGCGTAGTTGTTAATTACTTTGGTTAGGGCGGTGCGAAAGCCAGTTAGATGAGTGCCGCCCTCAACCGTATTGATAACATTAACAAATGAGTGAAGATTTTCATTGGGGGTATCGTTATACTGAAGGGCAATCTCCACCTCTTTATCGTCTATCTGTTTCCTAAGGTAGATAGGAGGATGAATTGGTTTTTTATTCCGGTTGAGATCGTTAATCAATGATAGAATACCACCATCAAAGTAATAAGCCTGTTTTTCTTGGTTAATTAAGTTAAAGATTTTAAAGTAGACCTTACTAATTAGATAAGCCCGTTCCTTGACCTGTTTTTTTAATTGGGAGTAGTTAATGTTAATCGTTTCCTTAAAGACTTCTTTATCGGGTAGGAAAGAAACGGCTGTTCCCTGCTCAAAAGGAAAGTTAAGGATTGATTTTTCTACTTTCTTTACCGGGTAAAGTGGAACGCCGCGCCTATACTCTTGACGATAAACTTTTCCTTCTCGTTTAACCTCGACGATAAAGTGTTCGGAAAGGGCATTGACAACTGAGGCGCCAACACCATGGAGACCGCCAGAGATCTTATAGGCGCCGACATTAAACTTTCCCCCAGCGTGAAGTTTGGTCATCACAATCTCTAACGCCGAAGTTTTGTATTTTGGGATTGGATCAATTGGAATTCCCCGACCATTATCAAAAACAGTTAGATAGTTGTTATTGTTAATGATGATCCAGATCTGGTTACAAAAACCAGCCAACGACTCATCGATGGCATTGTCGATGATCTCATTAAGACAGTGATTGATGCCAGTTTGAGAGGTTGAGCCAATATACATTGCCGGTCGTTTTCGGACCGGTTCTAAGCCTTCTAAAACAACAATGGAATCGGCATTATAAGAAGACTTTCCAGTTGATTTGCTCATATAATATTATAACAACTTAGATCAAAATTTTTTACGGTTACTTAAGTTCAACCTTGGCGCCGGCGGTCTCGAGTTTTTTCTTTGCCTCTTCCGCTACTTCTTTTTTTACTTCTTTTAACAGCTCTTGCGGTAGTGATTCAACCATCTTTTTGGCATCCATTAAGCCTAAATTAGGTAAAATCTCCCGAACCGCTTTGATAACGGCCAGCTTATTGGCACCAGCGTTATTGAGAACAACGGTAAAAGAAGTTTTTTCCTCTTTAGCGCCTTCAGTTGGTTGGGTGTTGGCGGTTGGGGCTGCGGTTACTACTGGCATCGGGCTGATACCAAACTTTTTTTCTAAATACTTAGCCAGATCAGCCACTTCCAGAACGGTTAATTTTTCGATCTCTTTGACAATTTTTTCTAATTTTTCCGAAAGCTTTACTTCCTCGCTCATTAAGACTCACCTCCTTTCTTGGACATTTCTTTTAAAAGATAGATTAGTTTTTGTATTGGCTGATTAAGTTGAGAGACAAATCGATTAACAGGACCCGTTAAGGAACCGATGACTTTAGCGTATAACTCATCTTTTGTCGGTAAAGTGGAAAGAGTGGTTAGTTGGTCGGGTTGATAAAGGATGTTGTCGATAAAGCCTACGCGAAACTGAAGATTTTTTTGGTCGATGATGAACCGATAAAGGATCTTCAAACCATCAAGAGATTGGTTTTTGTTACCGAAAAAAACAACTGCGGTTGGATTTTTTAGCGGAGAAAGTTTTGCTTTGATGGTGCGATAATCCTTATTTTTTATCCCCATTAGATTAAGGGTTTTTTCTAAAAGACTGTTTTTGACAATTGAAATCTTTGTTTGGGTTTTCTTTAGTTGTTTTTTAAGATCGTCGATTGCTTTGGTGGAAAGATTTTGATATGAGACAATAAGATAGTCTTTATAGGTTTGAAAACTATCGATGAGATTTTTGACAATTAGTTTTTTTTGGTTTTTGATCATAGGTCTCCTTTCCTCCGGATTTAACGGACGCTCCTTCAGGCGGTTTTAATTCCTTTTTTGGGAAACCTGAAGTCTCAAGGATTTATCACATCTTACTTATGTTTAGTAAGATGGAATAAATTATAACCCAAATAATTTAAATTGACAACCATAATTAATGTTATGTTATCCTTCATCCTCCGATTTAGAGGTTGTGCTTAATCAGAAATCTATCTGGATTCCCGCCTTCGCGGGAATGACAAAAAAGAAATCTTGATTCTTCAACTGAATTCCCGCCTTCGCCAGGTACAGGACCGTAACCTTGTCCTCGCGGGAATGACAAATAAGAAATTCTGACTCGCCTAAAACGGCGGATAGATGACAATAAGTTGCCACCCTAAGTAAAATATATATAAATTATAACAGAGTATTAAATTTCCGACAAGAGTTCTTTTAAGGACTTTATCTTTTTTTCGATTTTTTCTTTGACCTTCTCTTTTTTCGTTTTTAATTGAGCCGTATATGATGCGGCCGCTTTTCTTTGCTTTTCAAAACGGTCAACTTTACCCTTGGTGTCGATATATCTTTGTTCACCGGTATAAAAAGGATGACAACGGTGGCAAACCTCAATAGTAATCTGCTTTTTAGTTGAGCCGGTAGTAAAGGTATTACCACAGCTACAGGTAACAACGGCATCGTCATAAAACTGGGGATGGATCTTTGTTTTCATAAGGTTGTTTTGGTTGTTGTTTAAATTGTAAAAAGATCAATGGGAATATTTCCACCGCACTTAAAACCGCGCTTAGAAAAGCAAGATTTAATTTTATAATAATTTTTTTAGCAAAGCAAGAGGAAAATAATTAAAAAATAAAAAATAAAAAATAAAAATTTAAAGCACCAAATACTAAATAAATTCGAAATTCAAAGCACGAAATTCGAAACAAATTCTAAATTATAAATCATAAATTTTAAACCCTAAACCCTAAATCCTAAATCCTAAACAAATTCTAAACCCCAAATTCTAAACTCTAAACTCTAAATCCTAAATTCTAAACAAATCCTAAATTCAAAGCACCAAATTACAAATAAATCTAAAATCTAAAATTCGAAATTCGAAACCCTGAACCGAACTTGTTCTGGTTCAGGGCAGGCAAATTCAAAATTAAAAATTAAAAATAAAAAATAAAAATTTACCCTCTGAATCAGAGGGAGACAAATAAAAATTAAAAAAGAAATAAGGTAAAAATAAATAGGACTTATAGGAT
>Ga0209101_1001065_pt1 | contig 21332 bp, 16 predicted proteins | sample ConPoolayeCmetaG_FD_185481 | JGI IMG/M metagenome (GOLD analysis project Ga0209101, IMG submission 185481) | Hot spring microbial mat communities from California, USA to study Microbial Dark Matter (Phase II) - Cone Pool mat layer C metaG... ...
GGTCTGCACGGCAAAAAAAAGCCCGGCAGTCTGTCGTTAAAAAAAGTGCTCCCCCGCCATCTGTTCCCGTACGAGCCAAAAAAAGTACCGAAAGGCCTCTCAACATGCCGGCGGCCGGTGGGGAAATTACGGAAGCGGCAATGCCCTCTATGACACCGCTTTCCGCCGGACAACCGGTTCAAAAGCCTGCGACGGCAATGTCGGCGCAACCCGCGGTACTGCCGGCCGCACCGCAGCCGCCTTCAGCGGTTGTTGAAGCGCCGAAAACAGCGCCGCTTGTCGGCCCCAAACCAATTACCCCGCTTCCGTCCGGGACGGGCGCGTTGAAAATAGTATCTCAACGAGAAAAAGCGGCCGAACGTACACACGCAGCCTATGTCCCCGACAAAGGCTTCACCGAAGACTACGCGTTGCCGCCGGTCTATGGGAAAACCTATTGCACCCTCATCGCCCGCGACCCGTACTGTATTTATGCATACTGGGAAATAGCCCCGGCCGCACTTGCTGAGTTGAAGAAGAAAATCGGCCGTGTGTTCGCCCGTTCGGTTTATATCCTGCGCTTATATGATGTGACGCTCATTGATTTTGACGGAACCAATGCGAACAGAACGGTTGATATCGAGGTCGGGCCGCAGGCCGATAATTGGTATATCAACATGTGGTGCGACAATATCACGTGCTGCGGCGAGATAGGGCTGCGTACGCCCATGGGAAAATTTTATCCGCTGGCGCGATCAAATTTTGTCACAACGCCGCGGGCGGGGACCTCGGGGAGATCGGATGTGGTCTGGATGGAGGTGAAAGCGCACAAGCTTTCGGAACCATATGTTGTGTCGATGCCGCTGGAGCCAAGAATACTTGGCAGGAAACCTTCCGGGGCCGGCGGGGGGCAAGCGCGGCGGGGACAAAGCGGAATCGAGGGTGCGACGGCACGTGCGTCTGAAAAGCGCGGCGTTGCAGAGCCTGTAGTCACAGCGGCGGAAAGTACGGTCGTTGAGCGCAGGCAGAGGCGCATACTGTCCGAAGACGATATCTGGGCGCATTATAATAAGCAGACGGTTCGTGCGTCTAAAAGAGACGGTGAAGTCGCTGCGGCGGAAAGTACGGTTGGGCGCAGCAGGAAATACGTACTGTCCGAGGATGATATCAGGGCGTATTATCGGAAACTGTTTCAGGTCATCGGCGCGCGGCGGCCGCTCAAGGCTTTGCGGTATCCGGGCAGGATACGGCGACGTATTCTTGGCGTCGAGCAGCGCGGTATCAGCGAGCTTGCCCGCGGCTATAAGGACGGTGCGGCGGCCGGCGGCGCGTCGGAGGCCGCAGGTCAGTGGGGCGGCGCCAGCGAAGGGTTTGCGTCAGGGCAGGGCGCGAACGAGCGCGGTAAACAGGAGAGGAAATTCTTTTTTGAAATCGGCACCGAGCTCATCGTCTATGGCCGCACCGAGGCGGATGCAACGGTTGAGATGAATAATGAAATCGTTCCGTTACGCAATGATGGCTCGTTTACGCTCAGGTTTGCCCTTCCCGACGGCGCCATACCGCTCGATTTCAAGGCCCAATCACATGACAGGGGTGAGACGATAAGTATCAGCACAGCGGTTGAGCGGAAGACGACCACCTATGGTTGAGCCGCATCCACTCCATTTCACCAGCAAGCTCAGAACCGGGAGGAAACGCATTTTCGATGCATAAAGGATACGTGTGTCTGTTTCTCCATGCGCACCTTCCGTTCGTGCGGCACCCGGAATACGATGATTTTCTTGAGGAGAACTGGCTCTTCGAGGCGATGTCAGAGACATATCTGCCGCTGCTTGATGTGTTCGGCCGGCTAGTGAACGAGAAGATTCCGTTTCGCGTCACAATGTCGCTTACCCCGACGCTGTGCTCGATGCTGCGCGACCCGCTCCTGCAGGAGCGTTACCTGCGCTATGTCGAAAAAAGGATCGAGCTTTCTGAGCGGGAAATCGAGCGGACCGCGTATGACAAGGATTTCCACGGCCTTGCGCTCATGTATAACCGGCGGTTTTGCGAGGCGCGCAATGCGTTTGTCAATACCTACGGCCGGGATCTTGTGGGGGCGTTTAAAAGCCTGCAAGACGCCGGAGGTGTGGAAATCGTGGCGTCGTGCGCAACCCACGGCTTTCTTCCTCTTCTTGCGGTCAACCCTTCGTCGGTGCGCGCCCAGATCCGCATCGGCGTCGACCACTATATCAAAACGTTCGGCCGTCAGCCCCGGGGATTCTGGCTCCCCGAATGCGGCTATTATCCCGGCGTCGACGAGGAACTTGCCGAGGCCGGCGTCACCTATTTCATCGTTGATACCCACGGCATTCTCAATGCCGATCCGGTGTCACCCTATGGGGTTTACGCTCCTGTCTACTGCCCGTCGGGTGTGGCCGCATTCGGCCGTGACGTGGAATCGTCAACACAGGTGTGGAGTTCCAAGCAGGGATATCCGGGCGACTACGATTATCGAGAGTACTACCGTGATATCGGCTACGAGTTGGAGTATGACTACATCAAACCTTATATCCATCATCAGGGCATACGCATCAACACCGGCCTCAAATACTGGCGCATTACCGGGCCTACCGAGCACAAGGATCCCTATGTCCCGGACAATGCGCGGGAAAAAGCCGCTCTTCATGCGGGCAACTTCATGTTCAACAGGGAAAAACAGATCGAGTACCTTGCAGCGCACATGGATCGCAGGCCGATTGTCGTGGCGCCCTACGACGCGGAGCTGTTCGGGCACTGGTGGTATGAAGGTCCCCAGTGGATCGATTTTCTCATCCGCAAAATAATCCATGACCAGACGACTATCGCGTTGATAACGCCGTCGGAATACCTTGCAGAGTATCCGGTCAATCCCATGACCGTCCCGTCGGCGTCGAGCTGGGGATTTAAAGGCTATTGCGAATACTGGCTGCAGGGCGCCAACGACTGGCTGTACCGTCATCTTGACGCTGCGGGCAAGCGTATGGCGGCGCTTGCCGAAACGTTTTCTTCGGTGTTGAATGCACGGCGGCCCGATGATATCGTTTTCCGTGCGCTCAACCAGGCGGCGCGCGAGCTCATGCTGGCCCAGTCGAGCGACTGGCCTTTTATCATGGCGTCGGGCACAACGGTCCGCTACGCCACAAAGCGCGTCACCCTTCATCTGGGCAGATTCAACCGGCTGTACGACGATCTGATGAATAATTGTATTGACGAGAAATGGTTGTATGAGGTAGAATACAGAGATACGATTTTTTCCGGCATGGATTGTGCCTCCTACTTTCGCGCCGAAAAAAGGGGCGCGTCCGCGGCAGGAAAACGCGTCAAACGAACACAGGTATCAAAAAAACGAGGGGGAACTCATGCGCGACGTCATTGACGGAATCCCGGCGATATGCGCCCCAAAGCGGCAGGGGCGTGCCGGCCGGGGAACGAAGCGTGCATCGACACACGCCGCATCGAACATCGATTTTGCGCAGGTGCAGTCGAGTTTCGGCCTGGCGCTGCACATGCATCAGCCCACCATTCCGGCGCAGACCGACGATCTGCGCACCGCCGGCTTGATATCGAACCTGCAGTACATGATGGAGCACCAGTATATCCACGACAACCATAACGCGCCGGTGTTTCTGCACTGCTACAACCGCATGCCCGACATTATCAGGGAACTCGTGTCGCAGGGCCGCAACCCGCGGATAATGCTCGACTATTCGGGCAACCTCTTATGGGGGCTTCGGCAGATGAATCAGGGCGGAGTGCTTGACAATCTCGCATCGGTCACCACCGAAGGGGACCTCGTCCGCCATGTTGAGTGGCTCGGCACCATGTGGTCGCATGCGGTGGTGGGCTCCACGCCCGTTCCCGACATCAAGTTACACATGACGGCGTGGCGCAGCCATTTCGAGGCGCTGTTTGGCGCCGAAGCCCTGGGGCGGGTGAAAGGCTTTTCTCCGCCCGAAATGCAGCTTCCCATCCACCCCGACGTCTGCTACGAATACGTCAAAGCGCTGAAAGAATGCGGCTACGAATGGCTCATGGTGCAGGAGCATACCATCGAGAATCTCGACGGCAGCGGCATACGGCGGCCGCATTTTCCGCACCGGTTGGTGGCGAAAAATTCGCTGGGAGAAACCCAGGAGATAACGATTCTTATCAAGACGCAGGGTTCCGACACCAAGCTGGTGGCGCAGATGCAGCCGTATTACGAGGCCAAGGGCTTGTCGCGGCAGGAATACTGCGGCGCGGTCATACCGCCGTTCGTGCTTCAAATCGGCGACGGGGAGAACGGCGGGGTGATGATGAACGAATTTCCGCCCGCGTACAAGCTCGCCTATGGTGAAATAGGTTTTTCGGGCACGGTGGGACTCAACGGTTCGGAATACCTTGCCTTCGTACGCGCGGCCGGGCTCAAAGAAACGTCGCTCATACCTGTTCAGCCGGTGCAGCAGCACAGAATATGGGAGATGGTAAAGGAGTACTCGCCGGGCGCCTGCGACCGCGCCATCGAGGCGATACGGACGAAAGATGCGGGATTCAATCTGGACAGGGGTTCATGGACAAACGATAAATCATGGGTCAAGGGATACGAAGACGTCCTTGACCCGCTTAACAAGCTCAGCGTCGCGTTTCACCGGAAGTTCGACGGCAAGGCCGACTGCAGCAACCCGGCATATCGGAAAGCGCTTCTCTACCTGCTGTTGTCGCAGACCAGCTGTTTCCGCTACTGGGGGCAGGGAATTTGGACGGAATACGCGAAGGAGATTTGCCGGCGCGGCATGGAGGCGCTTGAAGAGGCGTGACACAATAGACAGTGAACTGAAAACGGGAGAATTGTTTCATTTCATGACGATGGAGTGATATGGGAATATTGACACAGAAGAATATCGACGATATCCTGCGCAACAGTCTGGGCGATCCGTTTACGGTATTGGGCATGCATGAGGACGGCGGCGGCGTCAGTGTCCGCGCTTTTATTCCCGGAGCGCAGGCGGTCGAGGTGTATCCGCGGGGAGGCGGGGAAAGCCTCGGCGCGATGAGGCGGGTGCATGAGGCGGGCATATATGAAATACTTTTTCCCGACCGTCGCGCATGTTTTGCCTACGACCTGTGCGTAACGCGGCCCGACGGTTCGCGGAAACGCACGGCCGATCCATATTCATTTCTCCCCATTATGACCGAGCAGTCACGCTACCTGTTCGGTGAAGGCACGCACCAGCGCCTGTATGACGATCTGGGATCGCACCTGCGCACTATCGACGGCGTGGCGGGAACGGTGTTCGCCGTATGGGCGCCCAATGCCGTCCAGGTTTCGCTGGTGGGCGATTTCAATTCGTGGGACGGCCGGGTGAATCCCATGCGTCCCATCGGCCTCTCCGGCGTATGGGAGATATTCATGCCCGGCGTCGGCGAGGGCACGGTCTATAAGTATGAAATCAAGACACGGCCCAACAACCACCTGATGCTGAAGACCGATCCCTGCGGCTACTACCAGGAGCCGCATCCGAACCACGGGACAATCGTTTTTAATCTCGACGCGTACAAATGGACCGACGGGAAATGGATGAAAGCGCGCCGCAACAGAAAAGACTTCCTCAACGTTCCCATGAGCATCTACGAGGTGCACCTGGGATCGTGGAAAAAGAAAGGGCCAAATCCCGAGGGCGACTGGCTGGGGTATCGCGAGCTTGCCCATCAATTAGCCGAGTATGTCAAGGATATGGGATTCACCCATGTGGAGCTTCTCCCGGTGCAGGACCATCCCTATGTTCCGTCGTGGGGTTACCAGGTCTGCGGCTTTTACGCACCCAACCATCGGTTCGGCACGCCCGCCGATTTTCAATATTTTGTCGACTACATGCACAACAAGGGTATCGGCGTCATCATCGACTGGGTTGCGGGACATTTCCCCAAGGACGCCTACGGGCTGGCCTATTTCGACGGCACTCATCTCTACGAGCACCAGGACCCCCGTGAAGGCGAGCACAAGGACTGGGGCACGCTCATTTTTAACTACGGCAGGCATGAAGTCCGCAATTTTCTGGTGGCCAACGCGCTGTTCTGGCTTGATAAATTTCATGTCGACGGATTGCGCATCGACGCCGTGGCCTCGATGCTGTACCGCGATTACAGCCGCAAGGAAGGGGAGTGGATACCGAACAAATACGGCGGACGGGAGAATTTGGAGGCCATTCATTTCCTGCAGACGGTCAACAAGCTGGTGCATGAAAAATTTCCCGGCGCAGTCGCAATCGCCGAGGAAAGCACGGCGTGGCCCATGGTGAGCCGCCCCACCCATGTGGGCGGTCTGGGTTTTTCGTTCAAGTGGAACATGGGGTGGATGAATGATATTCTTGTGTATTTTTCAAAAGACTGTGTTTTCCGCAAATACCATCACAACCAGCTTACCTTTGGGCTGTGGTACGCGTTCACCGAGAATTTCATCCTGGTGGTGTCGCACGACGAGGTGGTGCACGGCAAGCGCAGTCTTTTGGAAAAGATGCCGGGCGATGCGTGGCAGAAATTCGCGAATCTCCGCGCGTTCCTTGGATTCATGTTCGGGCATCCGGGCAAAAAACTCCTGTTTCAGGGGTGCGAATTCGGGATGCACTGGGAGTGGGACGCGATGCAGTCGATCACCTGGCAGGTATTGACGCAGGAGGAGGACAGCCGCTTCCATCGTGGTGTTATGGCTCTTGTCAAGGACCTGAACCGGCTGTATATTTCTGAACCGTCGCTGTGGGAGATAGACTTTGAAAGCGCGGGTTTTTCATGGATCGATCACAGCGATTACCAGAACAGCGTCATTTCGTTCATCCGCGCCGGAAAAAGCCCGGACACATTTCTGGTCTTTGTCTGTAATTTTACTCCCGTGGTCAGGCAGGGTTACCGTATCGGCGTGCCGCAGCCCGGATTTTACCGCGAGATACTCAATACCGACGCCGAAGTGTACGGCGGATCGAACTGCGGCAATGCCGGCGGAAAAGAGGCCGAAGCGGTTCAGAGCCACGGCCGTCCCTGCTCGCTCACGCTCGTTCTGCCCCCCCTGGCGGCGGTCATTTTCAAGTGGGAATCACCTCAAACAAAAGATCGGATATAGACGACTATGCGTATTGCATTGCTGAGCTGGGAATCGCTTCATTCTATCGCCGTCGGCGGCGTGGCCGTGCATGTGACGGAACTTGCCGCGGCGCTTGAACGCAAAGGACACGAGGTGCACGTGTATACGCGCATGCGCTGGCCGGGCGATTGGCAGTACCACCGCATCGACGGCGTGCATTACCATCGCGTGCCGTATAGCGGCGCCGCGGACATCGTCGACGACGTCAACAACATGTGCCGGGGTTTTGTCGCAAGCGTTTTTCATACCGAAGACTACATGGGCGCGCATTTTGATATCGTCCACGCGCACGACTGGATGGCCTCCAATGCCATGGTATGGATAAAGCAGGGGCGCGGCAGAAAAGGAATTTTGACAATCCATTCGACGGAATACGGACGGTGCGGCAATAATTTCTACGGCGGCCGCTCGGCGCGAATCCGTGATCATGAGCGCCACGGCACGTTCTGCGCCGACAGGGTGATCACGGTATCTCAGGCTTTGAAAAACGAAATACAATGGATGTATAATGTTCCGGACTGGAAAGCAAGCGTGGTGCACAACGGCATCTGCTACTGGCATTTCGACGGGTGGGTCGATCCGGCCGCAATCAAGGCTCGATACAGCATCGGACCGGTTGATCCCACGGTTTTATTCGTCGGTCGTATGACATCGCAGAAAGGTCCCGATCTCCTGGTTGAAGCCGTACCATTTGTTGTCCGATATCACCCGAGCGCGAAATTCATTTTCACCGGCGAGGGCGACATGAAGGGCTATGTCGAACGCCGGGCGTGGGAACTGGGGGTGAAACATGCATGCCGTTTTTACGGCGTTTTTCCCCGCGGCGAGCTTATCGACCTGTACAAGGCATGCGACTGCGTGTGCGTTCCCAGCCGCAACGAACCGTTCGGCATCGTGATACTCGAGGCGTGGGCCGCGGGCAAGCCGGTCGTGTCCACCATGAACGGCGCGGAGTTTGTGTGGCACGACGTCAACGGGTACCGGATATATCCCAATCCGGATTCAATCGCCTGGGGCATCGGCACGCTGTTCGCCGATTTCGAGCACGGCCGGTGGATGGGGCGCAACGGCAGGAAAGCCGTGGAGACGGCGTTCTCGTGGGATACGATTGCGGAGCATACCCTGGGCGTTTACAATTCTTAAGCCGATAAAGCCGGAAAAAATCACCGCACATTTATCCTGCGTTCATCCGTGTCGTCGGCGGATACTTTTGTATTCATCCGCAGATTACGCAGATGTGCGCAGCGGGAGGGGCACCCCGGCTTCTTTGAGAAAGCAATCAGGATCTGGGGATGATAAAACGTCGTCGTTCAACTCTCACAGAGGTCCCACGTTATGCAATTTATACGCAAGACAAGTGATATCGAGAAGGCGATGCGGGCGGGAAAATTCCCCGGTTTCAGCTATCCGCTCGGCGCCGCCGTATATCCGTCCGGAGTGAATTTCTGCGTGTTTTCCGCTCACGGGCACAAGGTTGAGCTGCTGTTGTTCGACGACGCAGAGGCGGAGAAACCCTCACGGGTTATTCCATTCGATCCCGTATTGAATAAAACCGCAAATTATTGGCATATTTTTGTCCCCGGACTGGGAAACGGCCAGATCTACGCGTTTCGCGTGCACGGTCCGTATGAACCCGGCCGCGGGCTGCGGTATGACGGGAAGAAGGTGCTGCTCGATCCCTACGCCAGGGCGGTTGTGGTAAGCAATAAATATGAACGCGAGGCAGCCATCCGTCCGGGAGACAATTGCAGCCATGCGCTGAAAAGCGTTGTGGTGGATACCTCGGTGTACGATTGGCAGAACGACGCTCCCCTTCGTCATCCGCGGGAAACAACCATCATTTATGAAATGCATCTGGCTGGATTCACGCGAAATCCCAATTCCGGCGTATCGCCACAGAAGCGGGGAACGTATGCCGGACTCGTTGAAAAGATTCCGTACCTTAAAGACCTCGGCATTACCGCCGTGGAGCTCTTGCCGGTTCAGCAATTTGACGAGCAGGACGCGCCGGAGGGACTGGTTAATTACTGGGGCTACAGCCCCCTGGCGTTTTTCGCGCCGCACAGCGCATACAGCTCGCGCCGTGACGCGCTCGGGCCGGTGGATGAGTTCCGCGACATGGTCAAGGCACTGCACGCCGCGGGAATTGAAGTCATTCTCGACGTTGTGTTCAATCATACTGCGGAGGGAAACCATGAAGGGCCGACGTTCTCGTTCCGCGGCTTTGAGGACAGGGCATATTATATTCTGGATTCTAAGGGAATGTATCTGAATTATACGGGATGCGGCAACACGGTCAACGCCAACCATTCGGTCACGCGCCGCCTCATCATGGAATGTCTTCGCTACTGGGTGACCGAGATGCACGTTGACGGGTTTCGGTTCGACCTGGCCTCGGTGCTTAGCCGCGACGAAAACGGAGTGCCGCTTTTAAGCCCGCCGATACTGTGGGATATTGATTCCGACCCGGTGCTTGCCGGCACGAAAATAATCGCCGAAGCGTGGGACGCGGCCGGGCTGTATCAAGTGGGAACGTTTGCCGGCGACAGGTTCTGCGAGTGGAACGGACGGTTTCGCGACGACGTGCGGCGGTTTGTGAAGGGAGATAACGGCATGGCACAATCGTGTGCCGATCGGATCGCAGGCAGCCCCGATATCTATCGGCGCAAGGGCCGCCATCCGACGCGAAGCGTCAATTTTCTGACGTGTCACGATGGCTTTACAATGTACGATTTGGTGTCGTACAATACGAAGCATAATGAAACAAATGCACTGCATAATACCGATGGGATGAATGAAAATTTCAGTTGGAATTGCGGGGTTGAAGGCCCCACCGACCGCGCGGAAATCGCACATCTTCGCCGCCGCCAGATGAAGAATTTTTTTACGCTTCTGCTCATGTCGCAAGGCATACCTATGATTTTAATGGGTGATGAGGTATGCAGGACTCAGCGCGGCAACAACAACGCCTTCTGCCAGGACAACGAAATAAGCTGGTTTGACTGGGAACTGGCGAAACACAACCATGATATGGCGCGTTTTGTAAAAATGCTGATCCGTTTTACCCAACGGTGCAGCTTTTTTTCGCAGAAACGGTACCTTGATCCGCCGGGCGGTGCCGGGGCGCCGGCGATACTCTGGCATGGCGTGCGGCTGATGGAGCCTGACTTTTCTTACCTGTCGCATTCGCTGGCGTTTCAGCTCTGTCATCCCGCGAGAGCGGAATTTGTCCACGTGATGCTCAACGCGTGGTGGGAAGCGCTTACCTTTGAACTCCCCCCGCTTCCCGCAGGCATGGCATGGTGCAGGATAGCGGACACGTTTCTCGAACCGCCCGACGATATCTGCGACATGAAAACAGCGCCGGTAATACAGGAGAAGACGTACCGGCTCCAGCCGCGTTCGACGGTGATACTGGCCGCACAGGCGCACGTATCCGGCCGCGCAAGCCGGTGAAATCGCGGGGGGCATATCTCACGCCGCCGTCTCGCGGTACACCGCAACACCGCAGGCATACGAGTGATTTTTGGACGGGTGTCTCTGCGGAGGCGCCGAAAGCGCCATCGTCACAATCTCAATTTCCGCAAGTCAATGCTTGCGTCCAGATTGATGGCGTCCACCGATATGGTGACATTCACATCCCTTCGTTTGCAGCGCCTGCTCACGGTAGAGCGCCGTACCCACGAGGGTGCAATCGGATGTGTTGATATAGGGGAAATCGACGGCACTTTCCAGCGGCTTCCATCCGCCGCCGCAGGCGATGACCGTACACCCGCCGAATTGTCGTTCAGTCCGGCGCACGAGTCCGTTCAGCGCTTCCGCCAGCCCGACGATTGCACCGGTTGACATGCATGCGACGGTGCTCATGGCAGGAAACGTACGTGGGGAATCAAGAACTGGTATGTCGGGCAGGCGTGCGGTCATGCGGTGGAGGCTATCGAGTTGTGCCGCGACGCCGGGGAGAATCGCTCCGCCCTTGAACTCGCCGCTCTCCGACAGCACATCCACGGTGACCGCTGTTCCCGCGTCGATTATTACGACGGTTTTGCCGGGCAACGCCGCGTGCGCATACAGGCAGTTTGCGATGCGGTCGGCGCCGAGAGTTTCAGGGGTATCGTAGGTGAATTTTACCTCAAGCCTGTCATGCCAGCGCACCCACGCCGCCTGGCGCACGCACTTAACGCCGTGAAGCGCCCTCGCAATATCGGCGGCGTTCACTGCCGCTACGCAGCAAATATGAAGCGGCAAGGGAAAGTCGGCTTCACGGCCGCTCGCAAGGTGCTCGATAGTTGCGGGCAGCAGCCCCGCAATCTCGGCGGTGGGAAATGCCGCAGAGGCGATCGAGCGCAGCTTCTGCATGTCCACGATTCCCGCATGTGTCATAGAATTGCCGATATCGAGCGCCGCAACAAGGTGTTCCATTGGGTGTCCTCAGATAAACCGCATTGTACCGGACACGAAGTGCAGAATGCCGCTTTCCGTCAGCATCCGCATCCTGCCGTCCGGCTCCACGCCATCAAATATACCTTCCCGTCCGTCGCAAAAGATGCGGCCGCCGGTGCGGTACAGCCGCAGCTCGTATGCCCGGTGCGCGTTGGTGCAGGACATATGAAAATATGCGATAAAATTCTTGATGATAGCCGCGAGCACGGTGTCGATATCAAATAGCTTGCCGGATTCGATACGCATGGAGGTTGCGATAGGCGCGATGTCGGCCGGGAAGCGGACGGCCTCAATATTGACATTGAGCCCGAATCCGGCGATAAGATACGGGCTGCCGCGGTTTTCAGCGCTTTCGAGCAGGATGCCGCAGATTTTTTTATCAGCGCAGATGACGTCATTGGGCCATTTGATAAAGGCTGCGCGGCCCGTCTTCTCAGCTACCGTGTCGCTTACGGCAAGGCTCAGCGCCCGGTTGACCGAGAAATGCGTATCAATGGAATCGACCCCTATAATAATGCTTACCCACAGTCCTCCGCCGACCGATGAAAAAAATGTCCGTCCCTGCCGTCCGCGGCCCGAGATCTGCCGGCCGGCGCGCACCACCACGATGCCCGGCAGCCGCGGCATATCGTCGCGTTCAATGAGTTGGCGCGCATAGGTGTTTGTGGAGTCGGTTTCATCGAGGTAAATAAAGCGGCTCACACCGGAGATGATATCGAGGGGGGAGGACATATTCATGGAACCGTCAGATAAAGTCGTCATGGATGATCTTTTTTTCTCACGAAAGATGGGGCGGCGCAGCGCAGCATGACGCTTTGCACCGGTAATTGCACCTGTCGTCCATGCACCATGTCGGCATTTTCATCGTCCGTGTTTCTTTCCTGTCACGGTTGTGTGCACACCGAAAAATAATTTCCCATGATAACCGGCAAAATGTTTGTCGCTTGGAACGCAACGGCAGTGACGGACGATGGGTGGGCTGCGCAGGACGTTTCAACGACCGTGTACGTTTGGAGCCCGGGAGCGCTCAACTCAACGGATACGGCCGCAGCGCCGCATCCAACCGCGGAATTTAAACTGTGTATCTGATGTATATACGCGAGGTGCGTATATCTCTCTATGCACTTGATTATGGAATTCTCTCACAAAGTCACCACGGCACAAAGATGAATGAGAACGGTACGATACAACAATCAATGGGCGCACGCGGGTCTTGCTTCGTGACTTCGTGGCTTTGTGAGAGAAAACGAATCGAACACGTGCATGCGGAGGACGCTCGTCGCACCGACTCTGCATGTCGATGTCGTGACAAGCCCACGACAGGTTTTGATTTTTGGATTTCCGGCTCGGCCGGTTTCGGTTCAAAAGATGCCCTCCATGCCCGGTTGAACAAGTCACATGGCATGATGCACAGGCCTATTGTGAAGCGGTGTGTCGCGCCGTATGCCCGCGTAAAATTGAACGGCAGTCATGGCCATTACCCAATGCCGAAAGTACGGTTGTCCCGATCCGGGCGGCTGCGTGGCGTGGTAGATTCGTATGTACCACAACTTCCGCGCGACCACTGGAGAGGAGCGGCACAGGATCACACATGCCCATCCCGCCGTAATTCCTCACAAACCTGATTCAGGCCGTGAAGGAGGGACTACATCACCGCCAGCATGTCGCGCACGGCAAGATCCATGCCGACAAGCACGGCGCGCGCGATGATCGCATGTCCGATGTTGAGCTCCTCAATATGGTCGAGTGATGCAACGCGCGCCGTAGTGCGGTAATTGAGGCCGTGGCCGGCATTCACCCGCAGTCCGAGCTTGTGTGCCGCTATTGCCGCATCCTGCAGCCTGCCCACCTCCTCCTCCTGCGCCTCCCGGCCGCTTGCGTTGGCATAATAACCGGTATGAAGTTCGATATGGGTTGCGCCCGTATGCGCGGCGGCCTTCACCTGCTGTATGTCGGGATCGATAAAGAGGCTGACGAGAATGTTGTGCTCATGAAGCTGTTCGACCACTTTTGCAATGTCGCGCTCCTTTTCCCGCACCGCAAGCCCGCCCTCGGTTGTCCGCTCATCGCGGCGCTCCGGCACGAGCGTTGCCATATACGGCGCGACGTCAATGGCGACCTGGGTCATCTCCTGTGTTGCCGCCATCTCCAGGTTTAAATGGGTCGTGATTGTCTGCTTGAGCAGGTAAATATCGCGGTCCTGCATGTGGCGCCGGTCTTCGCGCAGGTGGGCGGTGATCCCGTGCGCGCCGGCCAGTTCGGCAAGTACCGCCGCCTGGACCGGATCGGGCTCCTTGCCGCCGCGCGCCTGGCGGATTGTTGCTACATGATCGACATTAACACCCAGCGTCGGCATACCGTCTCCTTAATATGAATGTTTCAGGTAAAATAATTCAGCGAAATATGCGAATAGCAAAGCCGGAGATTTACTTTCCCGCCAGTTCCGATACATACACAAGCCTGATGCCGTTTTGCCTGAATGTATCCAGCATCCGCCGTATCGATTCTGCAAACTCCGCGCTTGCCCGCGCCAACACCAGCACCCGCCCCCGTTTCTGCGCGACGATGCATTGATGCGCCAGCTGCTCTTCGATGTCGCGGCCGCGCGCGGACGGGGGAATGCGGGACGTGACCGCGGCATAGGGCAGACCCAGAGAAGCTGACAAGGATGCGGCCACGCTGTTTCGAGCTTCCATTGTCTCAACGAAATAGCCGTGCCGTTTTTTTACCTCGCGAAGGACGATGTCCATGATCCGGCTGTCTTCCATGGCCCGCGATCCGAATACGTTTATGAATCCGGAAAAATTCGGTATCGATGAAACTGATTGCGCGATGAGATGCCGGATGCTGTCGGCGGAAAAGTGAATCATGATAAAGGGCAGCGACGGCGGCACGGCGACTTTGACCAGCGGTTCGAACGCGAGCCGTATGACCACTTCCTTGTTATACTGACCTGCGGCCTGCGCGGTCCACACCGATTTCGACGACAGGGGATTAAGGGAAATGGTCAGCGGCTGGGGAAATGAAAGAATGTCGGTGGTGGTTTTGTCGGCCTGGAACTCGAAATCTTCTATGAGTATCGCCATCATCGCCGTTTGGGTGAAAAAGCGTTCCGACGGCGTCAGCGTCAGGCGTATCCGGCGCGGCACGGCCTTCGGCGCGGCAAACTCGATAACGCATGTTTTTTTCCGCCTGTCATACACGCAATCCTCAACATAGTAGAGCGCCGATTCCGCGCTGCGGCAAATATCGAGCGCAATCCATTCGATCGGCCGTCCCCGGGGAATCCGCGCGGCGATGACACGCACCGAATCGCTCGGGCCTCCACCTGTCCTGATGTCTTCGTCCCGGACCTCAAGCTCTCGCAGCGTCTTGAGAAGAGCGGCTTCGAAATGCGACATGTCCGGTGCCGTTTTCGAATGGCAAAATACCCGCAGACAGCGCTGAAGGCCGGCGGGAAAAGACAATGCCGGCGTTTTTCCATACAAAATCCTGATGCCGGCCAGCGACATGAATGAAAGCGCCGCAATGATAAAGACGGGGATAAAAACTCTTTTCATCATGAATCAGCAGTATGTTTTTCTCCCTTAAGCTTCTGCGCTGGTCCACGGCGGATGAACGCGGTCATCCGATGTTGACACGCATCGAAGATTCCTTTGCCGCCGGCGGCATTGTCTATTTTTCTGGCAGCACAGAATAAAATAAACTGAAAACCGTCCGTCCGGAATAATTCTTTTCGCCGCTGTCGCATGGATCGTTCTCAACCTGTCGTCATACCCGCCATACTCGGGCCCACCGCGGTGGGCAAGACCGAACTGGCGATTCATGTGGCAGTTCAGTGCAACATGGAAATCGTTTCCTGTGATTCGCGCCAGGTCTACCGTTTCATGGATATCGGCACGGCGAAACCCACATACCGGCAGCGGCAGCTCGTGCGTCATTGGATGCTTGACGTGATCGATCCTTCCCGGCCCTTTTCCGCGCATGACTATGCATTACGCAGCCGCGCAGTCATCCGGGCGCGCCTCCGCGCCGGCCGTCGGGTGATTGTGTGCGGCGGCACGGGACTCTACTATAAAAGTCTTTCCGAAGGATTGGGCGTCGCCGTCGCAGCCAATCCGTCATTCAGACAATACTGCGAAGCGGAAGCCGCGGCCAAAGGCCCAGAATCGCTGTATCAAAAGCTAACCCGTGTCGATCCCCTTTCCGCCCGCCGTCTTCACCCAAACGACCTTCAGCGCGTCATCCGCGCACTCCAGGTGTACCATGATACCGGCATACCCATGTCGAAACATGTCCGCAAGGGACATCCTCCTTCGGGCATGACGTTTGCGCCGGTTATCCTCATGCTGCCGCGCGAGCAGCTCTATGACCGGATCAACCGCCGCGTGCACCGCATGGTTGCCGATGGTCTGTGGGAAGAATTCCTGTCGCTTCGCGCCGCCGGGTTCGGTCGTGAACACCCCGCAATGACATGTGTCGGGTATGCGGAATTGTTCGATGTGGAAGAGGGGAGGATAACGATGGCGGAAGCGGTGGAGAAAATACAGCTGCACACGCGGCATTTCGCAAAACGCCAGATCACCTGGTTTGTCCACCAATGCTGCCGTGCGCTTTTTGTCGACATGTCGCTGCCCGGCGCCGTTGATCGGATTCACAGCCATATTGCGTCGCTGTGCGGCCGGTAGTCTCCTGCGGTAGGATTTTTTTATTGCGGAATTCACTGCGCAGACAGTAAATTATATATCGCAAACCTGGAATAAGTATACGGGAAAAGTATCGTTCATATAAACCCCTGAATGTGCTCCAATATAAGTACGCTCAAGCGATGCGAGCGGACGTGAATACAAAATTAGGTGCAGATGACGCAGTGTCATTACTGGCGTGCCGTGATCGGTGTTGAATAATGTCACGAGCAATGGTATACACCCGAGGGACATGTATACGGACTGAGTGATGTGATGTTTTTTCCCGCTGTATATGCCTGCACGGCGCCGCCCGGCATAGCGGTGGTTTCCAACGCCGGTATATAATCCGAATATACGACAAAAAAATACTCCGGTATATACCAGGTACCTCGGATCCGTCCGGGGTAAGATCGGCGAATGTTGAGGATGAAATAAATCTTTTCACGAAAGGAGTTCCTGGCGATGAGCTATGAAGATCAACAGCGGCTGAATAACGGAAACCGTAAACCGATGGGGCAGCGATATGGTGACGGCGGCAATTACAGCCCCAGTTCAAACTATCATTACAATTCGGGGCAGAATTCCTTCCAGCACCAGCACCCGCGCCGCCGCAGCGATCGGTTTCGCCGCGAGTCGCTGAACAATGCCGACAGGCTTATCAAACAGAATGATATCATCATCCGCCTGCTCAAGGAAATCCGCGACCGTCTGCCGATGCGTGAAAATGGACAGCATAATTATGCGGGGCAGGATCGTGGATTTGATCAGGACGCCCCTGCGGCGGCGATGCCGGGGGGGGAGAATGAGGAGGATACGGCGGATCCCACCGGCGGTGTCCTGCACTATGGCGATAGTAATTCAGCACAGGAAGGAAATGATTACTAGGCGGCGTATAGAGTTATCTTGCGCTCCTCCATCAGGTAGTGACCAGCGGATTACCACACTGTAAAATGCAGGGTACCTGAGGCTGGTAACATGCCAGAACTTCAAAATACGCACAAGATTTTCTGTGCCACAACCGATAGATTATTATGACGGGAAAAGCCGGCAATGAGGTGTACCGGCGCTGAATCCTTCGTGACGGGGGAGGCGGCGGATATGAAAGTCGAAATAAAAAAATATTGCAACGTTGCCATTGTCAAGCCGCATGGCGATATCCGCGTGAAAACCATCCTGGCGTTGAAAAGCCAATTCGAGGCGCTGGAGAAAGAGGGGGTGGCCAAGATCGCCGTTGATTTGTCGATGGTGGATTTTCTTGATTCGAGCGGTATCGGCCTGCTGGCGAACTTCGCGAAACGATTGCATAAGCGCAACGGACGGATGTGCCTGTATAATTACAGCGACGACGTGAAACATCTGCTTGATATCACGGGTATCGAACAGGCGATGAATCTGTACGATACGGAGGAGCAGATGAAACAAGGAATGATGGGTGGTGATGATGGGCCGGCCTCGTAAAGCGATTGTCTGCTGGGGCGGTGCCGCGGTGCTGCTCTTTCTGGTGCCGGTGACCGGCGTTGCCAAGACCCGGTGGAGCTCGCTGCGCATGGCGCCTGACGCCGACCTGCTTCCCGGCGGGGAATTCACCGTCGGATTCGACGGGCTGTTCTCTAAACCGATAAAGATTACGTATGACATCGATACGATTATCGCTATCCCGCATAATCAGTATGATACGACATACGATACAATAAAATATCCTGTCGATACCGACACCGCGTTGCATTTCAGCCGAACATATCTCCTGAACCTGGGCATAGTCGAATGGGTGAATGTGCAGGCGGGATGGGCGGACGGGTTCACGCTGGGATTCAAGGCCCGGCTTCTGGGCGAAACGTCCCGCGGCATGCCCTCGCTTGCCATCGGCGCACACAACGTTTTCCACCATAAAGAAGTCAACTATTTCAAGTATGAGTCCGGGCAGAATATCAGCAATGAATTCTTTATCGCCTTGGGCAAGAGTATCGATCCGCTAAAAGTGCGGTTTCACGGCGGATTGCAGACAATGCCGACGGTGAAGACCGAGGTATTCAATCCGTTCCTGGCGATTGAAAAGTATTTCGGCTTCGGCCTGTATACCGCGCTTGAGATGCACCGCCGCAACGCCCGCTATCATTTTCACCTCTTCGGCAACATGCGGGCGATGGATGACCGGTTTGAAATTTCCGCTGGCGTGGTTTCAATCGAAAGCATGTTTTTCGATCAGAACAAGGAATTCGCGATTTCACTTTCGCCGCATTCACCTTCTGATTTCGGCGGTCCGGGCGTGTGGATAGGCGTCCGTTTTCATGCGCGGACCGGCCTGGGGGAAAAGGGGGGATTCAAATCAATAGAGGACAGAATCTATGCGCAGGATTCGGTCATCGGCCTGATGCGCGGAGAGATTGACAGCCTGCGTTCCGAACTCAGAACTGCGCATTACGCGGTGGTGCAGATGCGCGATGCGCTGGGCGCGGTCTATGATACGGCCGAAATTACTAACATACGGAAAGATATCCTCGAAAAGCTCGAGCGGCTCAAGGCGCTGTACACAACGGATGCGTTCGACGCAGATTCCGTGAGGAACGCGATCGGCAGGATCAGGTTCTGGGGAGAACGGGGTGTTGCGGTGCTCAAAGAGGTGCTTGCCGATGAGAAGCATGACCGCTATATACGGATGCATGCGGTAACGGTGCTGGGGATCATCGGCAACCGGGGCGTCTCGGATGTGCTTCTGGATGTGTTGGGGAAGACGTCCGATCCAGATATCAAGATCGAAATACTCATTGCGCTGGGGAAAATGAAAGAAACCAGGGCAATGTATCTGATGGAGCAGTTGGCAAACGATCCCGACGATGCCGTGGCGATGGCTGCGCAGGATGTGTTGCGGCGGCTGTCGGAACAGACCGGCGCCAAAATATCACCTGATCTGATAATGCGCGAGGTACGCACTGAACCGCCGGAAACCGTGAACGAAAACAAGATTCTCCCGCAGGAACAAGGCGGGAAACCGGCCGGTGAAACCGGCACGGCGCAGCCTTCCACGACTCAGCCGCAGAGAAACGCCGGAGGCGGGCAGCAGGGGGAAAAGTCCCCATAGGCACTGCCCCTGCTCTTCGTTTCGTGCCGCATGGCGCGGGCAGTATTTTCTTCGAATGGCAATGGACAGTTCCCTCGTATGCCTTCTTCGTGACGGATTTCCGTTTGTTCTATGGTGCGCCGTGATGGCGAGTGCGCAGGATGCGGCGCCGGTGTCCATCCCGGCGCAGTCCGGCACACCCTTCCGCCTGTCGGCGTCTTTCAGCGAGACGATGGTTACGATTCAATGGCCGCAATTGCATGGCGTGGAGGCATACGATGTATTTGCCGATTACGGTGTAGGGTTCAAAAAAGTCAATCCGGTGCCGGTCGCGTCACGGTCGCAGTTCTCGTTTCTTTGGGTTGATGAGCAGGGGCGGAAAAAACGGGTGGTCAAAGGAAACCGTGTCAGACTCTATGCCGCCGCAATCGACAGTGAAGCGTGCGGAGATGAACGGACGCCGTGCCGGTATGTCCGGCTAAGCGATACGGTTGCGACGCGGTATTTCGAGGGTTTTGCCATGGTCGAGTCGCGGGAGCGCTGCAGCGCGCTCCTGCGCCCCTCGCAGTCAAGCGCCAGGATTCTTCCGGAAGTAAAGGGTATCGGCCGGCTGGCGTTTGTTGACGCGTTTCCCGCGCTTTCATCATGTATAGCAGACATCTATCGCCGGGAAGTGGATCCGCATGATGAAGGGGCGTGCGTGCCGTTTTCATCGATTGTGGCGGTCTATTTCTCCCGTAAAAACATTCCCTGTTACCGCGCACAAGGTTTATTCATCAGCCAATTCCATAGTTTTAATATCATTATTGTGGACAACGTTGAATATATTCTTGATTTCACCGCCGATCAGTTCCTCCCATCAAGCTCGCCCGTGTTCATACCCCGCGATTGCTGTTATATCGATTCCTCCGGGGTGCCGTCGTGCAAGCCCGCCGGAGCCGTCACGGCTATGTATAAAATCGACAAGGTATACGGCGCCGATCAGCTGAGGTTCAGCGATACCCCTAGAGCCATCCATTATCGGCGGATTCTCGATTCGCTGCTGGTATATTGATGCAGGCAATTCCCTGAAGACATCCTTTCTTGCCGGTTATGCGCTACCCCATTTTTCGAGATATGGACCGGACATTACCGGTCATTTTTATTATATTGATACTACGTGAAATAAGGGCGTATTCCCGGTCTTCAACACGTGAATAACGCCCTTATTTACGTTGCCGGCGTCGTTCCCGCTTATTTTTCAAACAAGCGGGAATACGCCCGCAATAGAATATCGAGATAAAGCGTGACTGCCTTTCCGTGTACAAATCCATGAACAGTAAGCTCCTCGCCGTCATAATTTTTTCCGCTTTCTCGGTCGTTGGTCGTATTCGGGTCGCGGTCTTCCCGCTGGACAACGTTTCTGATGACGCGCTGACGGCGTGGGTCGGGTATGCGGTGCCTGAAGTTTTTTTCAGGACATTAAGCCTTTTGCCCGACGTCCAGGTATGGGATCCGGTTTTTCTTTTTCAGGCCGACTCCTCTGCCTGGCTGATGCCGTCGGACAGTATTCTTACGCGTCATGCGACGAGGTGGAAGTGGGATGTCGCGGCCGGCGGGACGTTTCGGGCGGCCGGCGACAGCGTGTGGATACGCCTGAGAATTGCCCGGCCGGCTGATGGAAAGATTGTGCGGAAGGAATTGAAGGCGAAGGGACGGTGGCGGGAGGTGGAACAGCTCGGCGCGAGGCTTGCCTTCGAAGTGCTTGTTGCCATGGGGTATACATATACGGGCCGAGACGCGGAGAGGTTCAATGCGGGCGCGGGAAAAACATCGGAGGCGTATGCGACGTATGCCGCCGGCCTCGGATATGAGATGCGCGGCGAGACGGAAAAGGCTGTTTCGGCATATTTATTTGCTGATAATCTTGATCGGCTCGCCGGCAGGCCGCAGTGGCGCCTGGCGCTTTTATATGAGAAGAACGGTGAAACTGAAAAGGCCCGCGCCGCGTTTCAAAAGGCGCTTGAGTCGACGCCGGGCGATAATGAAG
>Ga0209101_1001066_pt1 | contig 21326 bp, 12 predicted proteins | sample ConPoolayeCmetaG_FD_185481 | JGI IMG/M metagenome (GOLD analysis project Ga0209101, IMG submission 185481) | Hot spring microbial mat communities from California, USA to study Microbial Dark Matter (Phase II) - Cone Pool mat layer C metaG... ...
AATCAGGGTGATTCTTACCACCGGCGAATCAGTATCGGAACAAGCAGTGCCATTAATGATCTTGGTGGGCAACCCAAGCAATCCGCAAGTGTTAGTACTGAGATTGCCGCCCTTATCGTCTCCACCGCAAGAAAGCAAGAGTAAAGACATCGAAATTACAAGTGCATACTTCGTTTTCTTCATGAGTTAGTCCCCCTGTTGTATAATTGATTGGTTTTCATAATCCTAACGGCTCGTTGCGAAAACAAGCAGACCTACAACACTACCATTTCATATTTAAAGGCTTGAAGTAAGATTGATTTTGCCGGTGTGCGGATACAGGCTAATCCTATGTTTTAGGCCCTTGTGGAGGTGGAGTTTGAGATTACGGCTGCGTGTATTCAATATAGCGCTTGAATCCCCAGATCGGCGAACATATGCCGTTAAGTTTTTCATCTAAGAAATGGCGACTTGTGTTTGAAGCGCTGTCATGTAACTTACAGCGGGTTGTCGTTAAGCCGTCTTTGACCGCACCTAAGGCACCGTGATCGGCAATTGTGATATGACCATAAAACCCTGGTTTAGTATGGTACGCCTTTGTGTTCTTTCCCTCGGGCTTCTCTTATGTGCTGCTTGTTCCAGCGAAAAGTATTCAGGTTCAGTCCCTCCCGAGCCGCGTTGGCGAAGTGCTGAAGCTAAGACCTCTGTAAAAGCGGCCGTGCCGCTTCCTTGGGAGACTTGGCCTCTAAGCCGAACCCTTCAAGGTCAGCCTTTGACTAGCCCTGAGCTTTTGGAGGGCGATGAGTACCTAAGAATCGGGGATCGGCGCCGGGCGCTGCAAGTATATAAGAGGATTAAAGCCGCCGGCTTAAGCCCCGCAGAAAGAGAGGCGCTAGTCATACGGCTTGCCAGCATGGAGTTGGCGATTGGCGACTCTTTAAAAAGCCTTTCCTTAATGAGCAAGTATTTTATTTCCAACGGCAAATCGGAAGACGACGTTGATGGACGGTTTTCTCTGGTGTTTGCCTATGCATATGGGCGGCGCCTCCAGCTGGATCAAAGCTTAGCTTGGTTTTCACGCGCCAACCGTCAGCTTGTGGCCGGCGCCGAACAAGGCGTGCGTCTTTTGTTACGTTCGATCACGGATGAAGAATTGGCCAATCTAAGCGGCAAATGGAAAACCGATAGCTTTGTTTACACGTTGATTGGACAAGAACGGCGTCGCCGGGCTGACCCGCAGTATGCAGCTGCGCTTCCGGACGGCAAAGCTTTTTGGGAAATTGGTGAACCAATAGTCGCTGTTTCCGGGGAAAGAGACGGGCCGAGATCAATCTTGGGAGAGGATGCGCTGATTGTTGGGGCTATTTTGCCGTTGTCAGGGCAATTTGCCGCGCTGGGCAGGGCCACCAAAAACGGCATCCAGCTCGCTCTTGAGGTTGGAGGAGGTGCATCCGGCCCGGGGTTCCCAATCTCAGTTGTTTATCGTGATGATGGCGGGAATTCTAAACAATCTGCAGCTCTGGCGAGGGAACTGCTCGAAGCACAGAACGCGACTGTGGTTTTTGGGCCCCTTCTCACCGAAGGGGCGTTACAAGTAAGCCAGGTGGCGCGGGCGATACATAAGCCGGTAATTACCTTTTCCAAGAGTGACTCCTTTCAGACAGGTGAGGAAGTTTTTCGCCTTGGTCCGACTGTGGGGAGCCAAGTGGATTCTTTGTTGCAGATCTGTCAACGCAACTTTAATTTCAGCCGCTATGCGATGGTGTATCCTGATGACGTGACTGGTCAGGAATTTGCCGCTTCCTTCCGGCGTAAGGTTCGGGATTTAGGATTCCAGGTGGTTTTTGAGAGGTCATATCCTAAAAACAATCCTGATGTTTTTCCCGCCATTGCGGGAGAGCTTGAAAAAGTTGCAGTTGACGCCCTGTTTTTCCCCGATAGCTTGAGGGCAGCCACCCGGTTTTTTACCTCGCTTTCACCGGTGGTACGGAACTCCATTCGTCCGCTGGGAACCGCTAGTTGGGATAATGCTTTGGAACTACAGCAATCCCGCATGGCGTTGGAGGGCGCTGTTTTTGTAAGCCCCTTCTTCATGGCCAGCGAGCGTCCGGTTGTGCGGCAATTTGTTGCCGCCTATAAGGGAACTTTTCAGCGCAACCCGGATTTTCTAGCGGCTCAGGGGTTTGATGCCGCCACTGTCGTACGGGAGGCTTTGCGGCGAAGCCGTGAGCGGAACATTAACGTTCTGGAAGCTTTGCAGGGCGTTACTCTTTATGATGGCTTGACGGGCAAGATCACAGTGCGGGGCAACGGCGAGTTCGAACGCCTGTTTGCTGTGCTTGCCTTGGAAGACGGCAATTTGCGCGAACTTCCGCTGGAGGCCCGCAATGTCATAACTGGAGCGTATTCGGCGCGGACGGAATATCTGAGCGGGCGATAATAAAATGGCAAAATGCGGGGACATTAAGAGGCGGGCGGGAAAGCAGAGCAAAAGTGGTGGAGCAGGAAAGCGGCCGGTGAGTGAGACAACTATACCGCCGGTCTTACCGGTCCTGCCGGCCAAAGACTTGGTGGCTTTTCCATCGGTAATGATTTCGCTTTATGTCGGTAGGCCACAGAGCGTTAAGGCGGTGGAGCAGTCCTTAAAGAAGGATAAGTTAATCTTTGTTGTTACTCAGAGGAGCGAAGTGAATGATCAACCTGCTGCGGCCGACTTATATACTATTGGCGTGGTGGCTAATGTAGTGCGGACACTGAAACTGCCGGATGGCCGCTATAAGGTGTTACTGCAGGGCATTGTACGCGGACGCGCCATAAAATACCAGGAGCGGGAGAACTTTCTCATTGCGCGGGTACGGCCGCTCTTTCCCCCACCCCAGCTCAAGATTAGCGCTGAAGACGAGGTCATTATGAATAGAATCCGCGAGAATCTCCAAATTCTCGTGGAGCACGAGCATTTGCCGGAGGAGATGCTGCTGGTCACAGAAGAGCTTGACGATCCTGGAATTCTATCCGATGTGGTGATCGCTCATTATAAGTTGGATGCCCACTATGCGCAAAATATTTTGGAAGAGCTGGACGCGCTTAAGCGTTTGAAGATCACCGATTCGGTGATTACTGATGACATGAATCAATTTTTTATTTCGGAGCGCATTAGGAATCAAGCCCGTGATGAATTGAGCAAAGGTCAACGCGAGTACTATCTGCGGGAGCAGATGAAGCAAATTCAACTGGAACTTGGCGAACAGGAAGGCTCGACGGCGGATCTGGCCGCTTTGAAACGAGCCCTGGAGGAGGCAAAACTTCCCGAGCATGCCAAGGAGGAGGCTAATAAGCAATTTAAGCGCTTGGAGCGGATGAATGCTGAAACCGGTGAATATGCGCTGCTTAGAACTTACCTAGAATGGATTGCTGATTTGCCTTGGTCGGTGATGACTGAGGATTGCTTGGACTTGAAACGCGCCAAACGTGTTTTAGATGAAGACCACTATGGTTTGGATAAACCAAAACAGCGCATTCTGGAATATCTCGGTGTTAGAAAGCTTAACCCGGCTTCGAAGGGGCCGATTCTGTGCTTCGTCGGACCGCCCGGCGTGGGTAAGACCTCGCTGGCGCGCTCAATTGCGCGGGCCTTAGGGCGTAAGTATTTTCGTATGTCTTTGGGTGGAGTTAGGGACGAAGCCGAAATCCGCGGTCACCGCCGTACCTACGTGGGAGCTTTGCCGGGACGTATAATCCAAGGCTTGAAACAAGCCGGCAGCCGTAACGCCGTTTTTGTCTTGGATGAGCTGGACAAAATCGGCACGGACTTTAGAGGCGATCCGGCCTCGGCCTTGCTAGAGGTGCTTGACCCTCAACAGAATAAAGAATTTCGCGATCATTACTTAAACGTAAGTTTCGATCTCTCCGAGGTCTTGTTCATTACCACGGCTAACACTATTGATACAGTGCCGGACGCCTTATTGGATCGCCTGGAGGTGATCTATTTGTCGGGCTATACTTCAGAAGAAAAGGTTCATATCGCTAAACGTTTTTTAATACCGCGGCAGCTCAAGGACAACGGTTTAGAGAAAATTAAAATAGAGTTTTCCGACGACGCCATTATTTATTTGATTGAGCGCTATACCCGCGAGGCTGGGGTGCGTAACTTGGAGCGGGAGATAGGGTCGGTCTGCCGGAAGATCGCCCGCAGTTATGCCGAGAGCGGACGTGTGCGGCGGAAGGTAAGCCCGGAAGTGGTGGCCGAGGCTTTGGGAGCGACACGCTTTGACCCGGAATCCACCGAGCTTAGAGATGTGGTGGGATTGGCGCGTGGTTTGGCTTGGACCACTCATGGCGGAGAACTTATGCCGGTTGAGGTTTCATTGGCCAAAGGCAAGGGGGAGCTTTGTCTGACCGGCCAGCTTGGCAACATTATGCGGGAATCGGCGCAGGCGGCTGTCTTTTATGCCAGATCCAATGCGGAAATTTTGGGGTTAAACTCTTCTTTCCATGACAAGTTTGATATCCATGTGCACGTGCCAGGCGGCGCCACTCCTAAGGATGGGCCGTCGGCGGGGATTACCATCGCGGCGGCTTTGGTGTCGGCTTTGTCGCAGAGAGCAGTCTCAAAAGAAGTGGCGATGACCGGGGAGATAACACTTCGCGGTAACATCCTGCCCGTCGGAGGACTTAAGGAAAAAGCGTTAGCGGCCTTACGCCATGGCATAAAAAAAGTCATCATACCGTACGATAACATTAAGGACATTGAGGAGATCCCCAAAGAACAGAGGGCTAAGATTAAGTTTATTCCGGTTAAGCATATCAGTGAGGTTTTGGAGATTGCTTTGTTGGGTTTGAGAAAAGAAACGGCGGCACGGACTTTAGAGCGGGCCAATGGGAGAAAGCGGAAAGTCAAGCCTTCGCTGAGCGCGGAATGTTAGGCATATTTAAAGTAAAAAGTTTTCTTTTTTTCTTTGCTTTTGTTGCAACAGCGTCGGCGTCCCCTGGCGAGATCTGTATTTACATCTCGGATGAAGGGCGTCCGGTGCGGGTGAATTCGAGGCTTAACGTTCCGCCGCGCTTTAAAGAACAGGCCAAGTGTTTTCGAGGTGATGGGTCTCGCAATAACTATCTAGCGAACCCTGAAGATGTTACTCTTAAGGGCCTAGTGCGTGAAGAAGATATGGGCTCTTCAGTGGGCCGGATTAAGCTTCGTTGGCCGCGTAGCGTAGAGCTTCTTTTCGGCCGGACTCCTGCACGGGCCATGGCCGATGCGGCGCAGACTGTGAGCCGGGCTGTAAAGCAGGGGGGGTTCCCTTCGTCCTTGCAAAACCTAAATCTTGATTGGAGTGTGGTCTTTATTGACGGGGAAATGCGTGGCACCGAGATCCCGCAATATTTGATTGCAAGCTGTCATCCCGGCTGGATGGTTCCGCCGGCAAATATTTATATAGTGGCCCAGCGGGTGGCCAAAGGTTGTGCCGGCGGACCAAGTTCCAGCGCCAAGGTGGCGGACTCGCAGCTTGCCCAGGTGTTGATCCACGAGATGGGCCACGCATTGGAGTTTAAGCTCTTAGGCGGTAAAGGTGGCTTGGATCACGGGCGAGCGGAAGGGTTTGCCACTTGGTTTGAGCAATATGCCGCCGAATTTTCTACTATCATTCCGCGTGGGCAGATAAGCGGCTTTCATCTGGCTTCGGCACGCCAGGCCTTTGTGCAGAATCGCGGCTATTTTCAGTTTTCAGGTTCGGCGGAAGATTATTCATTAGCTTCCATGATTTTTCGGGCCATTGTAAACCGGCGTGGAGTAAGGGGCTTAATGGAGGTGTACGACACCATGCTGACCGACAACCTGTCTTTCCCCCAAGCCGTTAAGCGCCGTTTAGGTTGGGATGAAAAGGACTGGGACAAGGAGTTGTCGAGGATTTTAAGCTGAATAAGATTGGTTAGTTCTTTGTATTTAAAACCCCTCCGCTCCAGAGCTTCCCTAGAAAAATTTCCAGCGGCACGGCATGTAGATTCCCATAAATTTCTTCTCGTTCTCCTTGAAAAACGATAAAGCCCTTTTTGATCACACCTTTGCTCAGCGCTTCATTCAAGTATTTGGTATCGTCTCGCCTTAAGCGTGTGGTGTTTTTCACTTCGATGCCGACAGCATAATCATCAAGGCGCCAAACGAAATCTATTTCCGCGCCGTTGGCGCTACGCCAGAAATAGAGAGCTCCTGCTGTCTTTTGGTAATGCAGCAGGGCGCGGAGTTCATGCAGGATTAAAGTTTCCAGCAGAGGGCCGCGCTCGGCTGCTTCGGCCGGGCGGTGAAGGCAACCGGCCAAGGCCCGTGTCACACCGCAATCAAAGAGATAGAACTTTGGGTGAGTCTGTTCCCGCAGCTTGGCCCGGGGGCGCCAGGCGTCCAGCAAAGTGGCGAGAAGGGTGTCAATGAGAATCTGAAAATATCCCTGGACTGTTGAGCGGGCTGTGCCCGTCTCGCGTGCCACGTCTGAAAAATTAATTTGGCTGCCATTCATCAAGGCAGCCACTTTAAGAAAGCGTGTAAATGCCGGGAGGTTTCGTACAACTGCTTCTTGCTGGATCTCTTCTTTAATGTAAGTTAGCACATAGGCTGAGAGAATTTCGCCGGCTAGATCGGGTTCGTTCCAGACAGCCGGCAAAAGGCCGTAATTTAGTGCCTGCTCCAAATTGAATTTCTGCCCCAGCTCAGTGCTGGTGAGGGGAAATAGATTCCTGGTAAGCGCCCTTCCGGCAAGCAGGTTTACGCCGGAGCGCTTGAGCTTGCGGGCGTTTGAGCCGCTGAAGACGAACTTATAGTCCTTTCCGTAGGTGTTCATTAGATCATGGGCCTCATCAAGCAGACTGGGCAGCTTTTGCACTTCGTCCACAACCACCCAGGAGTTGCGGGGGCGGGCCTCAACTTGGCGGCGAAACTTGTTCGGGTCTTGTAAGAGCGCCAGAAGTTCGGATTCTCTCAGCAGGTTGAACCACAGGGCATCAGAGAAGAGCTGTCTTAGAAGAGTAGTTTTGCCGACTCCTCTTGGGCCAAATAGAAAAAATGAGTAATTGTCGAATGTTATGTTTCTTGCAAACATTGTCGGCATTTTACCATGCAAAATGCCGGCAGCACCAGCGATTCCTTGGCTCGGCCAAAAGTCTTTGGGCAAGTACATGGATGTACTTGCAAATTCCAAGCTCAGCGAGAATCGAAATAACTTGTTTGGAGCGAAGGACAGGAAGCTTGATGCCCATGACTTAGGCTACTAAAGTCTGAAGTCCAGCAAACTCAGACTCAGTGGAAGGATTTCCATGGTCGGCCGATCAATAGCTGAAGTAGCGCAGAGCCTTGGGGTGGCGGATAAGCAGCCATACTTAAGACGAACTTGTGCCGATATGATTCACACCGGGCATGTGAGGGATGCCGGCAGGCCGGAGATTAGTTATCAACCGGCAAAGATTTGACCTCTCGCGGGTCCGGAAATCCAGGTTAGACCGCCGCGCCATCCCTCTGTCCCAGCAGGAATACCTACTATTCCCTCTTCTCTTAATCTCACCACGGGTCGGGGCACGGTTTGCCGACATGCACGCAAATGTATTCATTCATCCCTATCTGACATAGGCGCTCATACTATTTGCATTGCGGCATTGGCGGATCATCATCGTCATCCGGCTCCGGGCAAGGTTCGTCAAAAGGGACGCAAATATAGTTATTTATGCTTGTCTGGCAGAGTCTTTCTCCAGGCCCGCACTGTGGGATTGCAGCTGGAAGGACCGGCAGGGCATAGCCGCTAGGGTCGCATGCTCCCGCTTTCCATGCCCCGACAGCATCGGCATAGGTACTTGCTCTTCTAACGACCTCTTGCTTGAACTGGCAGAGGTTTGGATAGGTGAGAGGCTCATCGATAATGCCGCATACCGGCTCATCGCTGTCGCCACAGCGTAAATCCTGCTGATAGCAACGGCCCCGGCCTATAACTGCTTCGGTGACTTGAACAAACGACAGCAAAATATCACGCGCTTTCTCATAACTATCGGTCTCCACGGCTAATATGTTTTGACGAGAGCCGCCCTCATTGGGATTGCTTTCATCCCAATATGCGCAGTATCGAACAGTCTCATCGCCGTCGCCGCAGCCGCCGATTGCCAGAGAAGACAGGCGAGCCATATAAGCAAAGAACCACCGCTGTATTTAAAAAGAGTTTCCTTGTGATTCTCATAAGAGCTCCAAAAAAGTAAAAGACATACAGACAGCGGACCTGCTATGCATATAGACGGTAAATTTGCCTATCAAGAAGGTTATTGCTTAACCGAAACGGCATCAATACGGCGCATGTGCCTGATGAAAATTTTCCTTAGGCACTGTGTGCGGAAGTATTCCCTCGTCGCTAATCCCGCACCTCAAGTTTTATTTCATCCGAGTTGGCTTTTAGCTCCGGCGCGTACATGGCATAGCCGCGCGTGGGCAGAGCGCTGAAACGGCCGGGAACCTCGGCCCGCATGCGGTAGCTTAGACTATGCTTGCCGCGGGCCAGCCGCTGCACAAAAAACGCCACCCGGTTATCCCTAAGTTCCATGTATGCATGGAGATCGTTATAGCTATAGCCGCTTTGAACTTGGATCGGCTCGAAGCCTGCGGGCTTCATGTCTTCAAAGACCAGGTATTCATAATCGTTCTTGCTGTCGATCTCTAATTCAATCTCCACCAAGTCGCCGCTTTTTAGAACAGAATCACTCGGCAGAGGAATACGCTCGAATTTTTCCACCGCTTCTTCAATAACTTGCCCGGAGGCACCCTGGACCGGCACACTCTTGGCCGCCCGTTCGAGCTTGTAGTAGGCGCGTTTTACTTTAATCTCCAATCCGGCGCTCTTTATGAAATCTTCCAGCGTGAAATTGGTCAAATAGGCGTTAAAATAAAGCGGTCCACGGCCGACCTTGCGGATCTCAATAGTATGCCCGCCGGAACTTAAGCCGGGGCCTTCAATTACAAGCTGATTGTCAAAGGTGAAAATGTTGGCTCTATTAATTTTCACTTCTTTTTTCTTTTGCCCGTCGAGGTAAATTTCAAAATTTAAATCCGGTTCGGCTTCCCCGCTGGTCTTAAGATAATCGGCAAAGGCTTCCAGAACCAAAGCCGTATCACGGGTTGAGTTCCAATAGGTGGCATGCTTCCGGTTATTAAGCAGATATTTAACCAAGCGCGCTGCTTTCTCGCTTTTAGGCTCCAGACGGGTAAGAAGCTTCAGATAATAGGCATGCGCCTCAAATTCGCTTCCATACCAGTACCACCAGTATGATTCATTTCCCATTTTGAGATATGCAGTTTGGTTTTCCTGGTCGTGCACCAGGTACTGCTCGATGTTTTTAAGAACGGCTGCGGCCTTGTCTTTCCGGCCCTGCCTGTGCAAGGAGAGGCCCAAAAGGGCTTTGCCGTAAAGCGCCAGCGCATTTTTGTCCCTGACTAAGAAATCGCGCATCTCAGCGCTCGCTTGCCCGGCATCGCTTAGCACCATGTGCACAAAGGCGTCTAGATTATCGGCGCGGTCTTTCCAAGGCTTGGTTTGACTGGAGGCGTTTTTCAGTTCCTGGACCTGAGATGCCTCGTAGTGCTCCAACCAAGAAAGACCTTGACTCAATACCCCGGCTGGAACCTGGACATCGTTTTCTTGGGCTATCTGAAGCCCATGCACCACATAGGCGGTGCTGTGCGGAGTGGATACCTCGCCGTGCCCTGAGAACCAGCCCCAGCCGCCGTCGCTAAGCTGCATGTTGGCAAGACGCATGACGCCTTGTTTGACCATTTCCCGAACTTCCTTTTCGTCAAAGACCGGGTTTTGGTCGTAGCGTTTCCACTGCGCGGCGCGCTCCGAGTCCACGCCGAGTTCTTGGGCGTTTAGATTGCTGCGCTTGGCTTTTATTTCTTCCAAGTTAACACCCATGTTTATGAGGATTTTCTGGGTGATGACCGCCGGCAAAAAACGGTTTAGAGTTTGTTCGCTGCAGCCGTAGGGGTAGGAAGCTAAGTACGGCAAAGCATCCACCATCGCTAAAGCTAAACTGGGTGAATATCTGATTTCAAGCCTGGTTTGTTCCGGGCGGCGCTCGTTTGGGACATCGATCATAAAGGAGGTTTTAGTTTGTTCAGCACGGAGGGCGCCGCTTTGCGCCTCGGTCTTAGGCATGCCGTGCACATAAACCGGAAAGCGCATTTCCATGGCATCCGATTCGGTCGCGCTGAGAGCCTTCATGCGAATCAGAGCCTCTCCTTCTTTCGCCACCTTTACGCGCCAGTCCACGCGGCTTTCGCCCCCGGGATTAATACGTATGGTTTTGCCTGGCTCACCCAGAATTTCGAGGTTCCCGCCTTCGAGTTCGAGTCCAGCCTCGACTTCTTCAGTCCTGGAAAGATAATTGTGGATATTAGCGGAGAGGACGGCTTCGTCTTTTTCGAGAAAAAAGCGCGGCGCTTGCAGACGAAGCAGCAGTTTCTTATTGGTGACGACTTCTGTTTGAGCTTCTCCAACCTGGGTTTCGCGTCCCATGGCCCAGACTTTAACCTTCCAGCTGCTGAGATTGTCAGGCATTTTAAGTTCAACTTGAGCTACGCCTAAGGCGTCGGTTTCCAAGGCGCCCACCCACAGGGCCGTATCGGCAAAGTCCTTGCGAACCATGGGTTCCACTTTAGGGCGGCCGGCGGGAGATGCGGCCTGATCCGACGCTTCGCGCTCCACTGCCATGGCCGGGGAAGAAGGTAAGGCGGCGCTCATTACCTCGCCGGAGAGCGCGACATCTGCATAACTTTCTTCACGTAACTTGCCCGGCAGTGATTTGGCACGGAAGCCTCTTCCTTCATGTTGTTCTTCGTCCACCACGCTTTCGCCGAAAACTCCAATGGGACGCATCCCTGTTTCGTTGTTCTTGAGACACTCGCTGAACATGCGGTCGAGGCTGCTCAAAGTCACGGGAGAATGGCGGCGTCGCCAGCTCCAGAAGAAAGTTTTAACCTCCGCCACATTTGAGCCGCCGGAAATGTATTCCAGAGCCTGGTCGTAAATGGTGAGAGCCAAGGCCGCTTTGGCATAAGGTTTTCCAGACAAGTCTGTTAAGCGCACCTTAATCTTGGCTTTTTCGGCCGGCCGGTATTCTTCGGCGGAAGGGATGACTTCCAAGTTTAGAATCTTTTTCTCTGGAGGAACGGCGATCTCACGGGACTCAGTAAAGACTTTTCCGTCGAGGACCGTAACTGCTTCCACAAAGAAATTAGGCATGTCATTACGGGTGACTTCAATCTCTTGAACGATGCTTTTGCCCTTCAAGCTGAGTACCTGCGGCATAAGATACACGCCGTTTAGCGGACGGACAAAAAGCAAAACGGTGGCGTCAGGCCGGTTGCTGTTAATTAATAGTTTAACCTTCTGGCCGGGTTGATACTCGCGTTTGTCGGGTAAAAGCTCCAGCTCGTTAAAACGGAAATCTCCGCTTCCGGCGCCGCGGATTGTAAGAAGATATCCGCCTTCGACAGAGCGGTCTTTTGTATCAGTCACCGCATAAGAAAGCCTATATTGGCCGGCTTCGGAAGCTTTGAATTTAAGCCGGGCTTGCCCTTGAGCATCGGTATCTAAAGCCCACTTTTGCACTTCTTTTTCTTGGGGCTTGCCGGCCGAATCGTATGATATTCTAAAGAGCTTAAGACGTCCCCGGCCGGCGACAGGCTTGTTATCTAAAGTTTGCGCCAAGAAGGAGGCTTCCACCGTGTCGCCGGCCGAGTAATAACCCCGCTCGACCCAGGCATAAACCTTAAAAGGCTGCTTGGCTGCCAGTATCTCACCGGTTCCTACAATGGTACGGCGCGATTGGTCTACAACCTCAGCGATGATTTCATATTTTTGATCCTGCCCGCCGAATAACTCTTTGGCTACGCTGGTGTCAATGGAAACCTTGAGTGTTCCATCGGCTCCAATGGGAGCTTCGTGTTCGCTTACCAGTTCCGGCGGGTTTGAAGGTCTGTTCCACCACCATGGATACGGCGCGCGGGAGCCCCAACGGTTCCAGCCGGGATACCATTCATAATCGTGGGCAAACCACCAATAGCCCCGGCCATAGAGCCAATCCCAGGAACCGGCTGGGTACCATTGCTCAACATGATCATACCGCAAGACCTTATACTTTACCTTAGCCTCACTTACCGGAGCCCCGAAGTAATAGCGTGCCTTTATGAGGGCGTTAACGGTGTCTCCGAGGGTAACGGGTTCGCGGGGAGCCTCGACTGTCACTTCAAATTCAGGTTTCTTGTATTCTTCGACCCTAAATGACATCCCGCCCCTGTACCGCCGTCCGCCGCTGATCTGAATGGAATAAACTCCAAGCGCCGCATCAGAAGCGAGGCCGAACTCGCCCGTAAAGCCGCCGAAGCCGTCGCTTTGGTAAGTTTGTTCAAAAACTTTTTCGCCTTTGGGGTTGTAAATCTCAACTTCAAACGGTTTATGGCTGAGGGCTGAGTCCTCCGTCTCGGCGTAGCTTGCCGTACGGGCCCAGACCTTGAACTTGACGGCCTGGTTGGGCCGGTAAACCGGGCGGTCGGTGATGACAAAAGCCTTTGTCTCATTGTAGGGCCGGTCGGAGTATGACTCTTCCCAGATTGCGGAAAAACCAAGAAATGCGAGCCGCCCCTCTTTATTACGGGCTATAGCCAACCACTGATAAGGATTAGTCGCAGAGGAAAGTTCGCTTACGGCTTGACCGTCTTTGTTGGTGAACAGCACGGCTTCCTTGGTTTCAACATTGTACCGGCGTTTAACTAGAAGTTTATTAAGAACGTCGCTTTCAATTTGCTTGACCCTGTAAGCAAAAAGCTCAAGAGTAATGCCTTCAAGCGGCTTTCCGCTTATGGCATCGGCTACGTAATAAAGAGTCTTTCCCGAAAGCGGTTTTCTAATTATGACTGTGTCGTCGAGCCAGGCAATAATACGGCTGGTGTTGCCCCCGGCGATGGTGGCGGTCACAAGATATGCGCCCGGTTTCTGAAGAGGTGTTTCCACCGTTATCAGCTTATCAAAATGATTTTCCCTAGGCTGGAGTACTTCGCGCCAGGAAGCCGCCTTTTCGCCCAAGTAGTCCGAAGCTTGTTCGTTGACCAGGCGGTAGCCGATGTTTGCAAGCTGAATTTTACTGTAATCAAGTTGGACGGGATTGGACTTCAGGTACTCTTTTATGTCGCTTAGGAGCTTATCAATTTTTATTTCATAAGCTTCAAACTGAACGCTTGTGCCGTTACGGAAGCGGTAATGCAAGGCCGCCTTTTGTCCCGCCGGCTTGGGGCCGCTGTTTTCAAAGCGGCCCCAAGCCCCGACGATTTGGCTTAGATGCTCTGTTTTTTCCGCAGTTGCGCCGAAACGCTTGATATTTTCCTGCCAGTACTGGGCGGCGCGGCTGAACTGGCGGCGGTTTTCAAAGATCTGAGCCAATAAGCTGAGCGCCGGTTGGGCGTAACTGCCGTCCTCGCCGGAGGCCGCGAGGTGCTCAAGGATTTTTATGTAGTTAAACTCATCAGGCAGCGTAAAGCGTTTAATGCCGGTGGCCAGGCGGGCTATGGTTTCGTTGTCTTTTAACTGGGATACGGCATAGGGCCCGCTTTCGGCTTCTTCTTTCCGACCTTTTTCCCGCCCGGGCCGGATTGGACGGTCCAGAATTGTCTCAACGCCGAAATGTCTGTGGAGGAAGCGGGCGAAAATTAAATCGGCTCTCTTCCGGCCCTCCTCCGACATGCGTTTAGCTTGCTCGAGGGCCCAGCGCCACCTTTCACCATCATTGGCTGCCCTGTCCCAGCCTTGCGGAGTATGAAAGTATACCGGCCGGCCCTGGGCATCGACCGGTAGGCCGCGAGTAGACCCTTGCCGGTAATAACGGTACTCTTCGTAATCAGGAAGTTTTGTTAAATCCGTGAGCCGCTGTAAGAGCCAATACTGCTCCGCGTCTTGCGGGGTGCTCAGCATCTCGGCCAAATCCAGGTAAAATTGGGCCAGATTGCGGCGGTTATCCTGGGCCTGCACCAAAGGCATGGCTTGGGACATGAGCTGCAAGGCGCGGGCTCGATCACGGGAGAGGCTGGTAACATACTGGCCGTCGCCGCTACGGCGGTAACCGCGATAGAATTGCCCGGCTACGATGTATCCCACATGCTGAAGCTCGTGACAGTATATCTTGGCGGTAGATGTTAAAAGCTTCCATTTGTCTTGATGCTTGGAAATTACATCTTCAAGTAAGGCATCCAGCTCATCGTGGCGCCCCAAGCGCTCCAGGCAGTTTTTCGCCAAGCTTAAATCCTGCTCCGCTTCTTCGTCCGTAGTAGCCGGGTCAAGGGCCGGCTTTTTGACAACTTCCAGCGCCTCAAGATAATTTCCGCTGTTAAAAGCAGCGACGGCTTTAGCGCGTAAGCTTTGCGGGGTATCCTCAGCTGAAGCATGCGAAAAGTTAAGGAGTGAAGATAGAATTGTAAGACCAGCAAGCAAAATTATTTTGTTCATAATTTTTTTTGTGGACAATTTCTTAAGCCGCTGGCGGCCAAGTCCTGTCCGGCGGTCCCGGCTTCGTGGTACTCCGCGTCTTGGTTCACACGCCAGACATCATAAAGCGGTCTCCCTTCAATGATATTCGCCACTGTCAGCATAGCCGTCATCATGGCATGGTCCTGGTTGTTATATTTGTGCATGCCGTTTCGCCCGACCAGGTGCAAGCCGGGATAATCGCGCTCAATCTCCTGCCTGACCTGTTCAACATGTTGAGCGTAACCGGCGTCATAAACCGGGTAAGCTTTCTCCTGACGCACCACGCAGCCATCTAGAATATCTTCTCTGGCTGCTAAACCAAGAGTGCTTAATTCTGATTTGGCAAGTTCAATCAGCGCCTGATCCGGACTATCCCACAGGCCATCGCCGGCAAAACAGAAATACTCCAAGCCATAGCAGCATAACGCGGGATCCGGGACCATTTCCGGCGACCAGGACTTAAAATTTTGAATGCGGCCGACTTTGACGTCTGGGTCATGGATATAAATCCAGTTATCGCCGAAGACCCGGCGATCCTTTACAATCAAGGCCACGGTAATGAAATCCCTGTATTTAAGACAGTTGGCCGCCTCCAGGGACTTAAGCTTGGGATGCAAGATATCGGCGAGATCACGAAGCGGCGCCGATGAAATCACTTGATCGCTCTCCACGCACTCAACCTTTCCTTGCGGAGTTTCATAGCACACCCGGTAATTGCCGCTAGGAGCTTGATAGTAAAGTGCGTTAACCCGGCAACCCAAGCGGACTTGGCCCCCCAAGTCCTCAATCCGCCGCGCGGCGGCTTCCCACATCATGCCGGGCCCTTTTCGCGGATAACGGAAGGTGTCGATCAAAGTTTTAATCACTTTGCTGCGATCTCTTGGTCTGTTCTTTGGGGCAAGGGCGTTCCATATCGCGGATGCCAGGGAGAGTCCTTTTATGCGTTGAGCCGCCCAATCGGCTGAGATTTCTTTGCAGCTCATGCCCCACACCTTTTCGGTATAAGTTTTAAAAAAGATGTTAAAAAGCCGCCGCCCAAACTGATTTGAAACCCATTCTTCAAAGTTTTGTGGGTTAGGCACAGGGAAAAGCCTGGCCTTAAAATAAGACAATGCACAAGCGGCTGATTCGAAGATTCCAAGCTTAATCAGCGCTTCAAAGGGTTTAAGCGGGTAAGAAAAGAATCTGCGCCGGTAATATATCCGCGAACTGCGCGGACGCTCGAGCATATCCGCCGGCAAGAGCTCCGACCACAGATCTTCTATTTCCTTGGCTTTTGAGAAAAAACGGTGTCCCCCGATATCAAAAAGAAAGCCCTTGTAATTGACCGTGCGCGAGAGCCCGCCTACATAAAGCGGGTCCGCTTCCAAAACCAGAGCCGGTACTTTATTTTTCGCCAAAAGGTAGCCGGCAGTGAGTCCCGCCGGCCCTGCCCCTATGCAAACAACTTTGGTTTTCTGCATACCTTCATTATAAGGGATATCTCTGCTAAGCTAAGCACACTCAAAGACAGCTGTCAGGCATTTTCATGCCCCCAGCTTAATAGAGCGTAGAGAATAGAAATAGTGCGACGTTTAGCTCGAGCCCTCCTAGTGCTGACACTTATCGCTGTTGTGGCAGCCGCGCCGGTTTGGCCCAGGTTCTTTTTAGAACTGAGTGTTAGCGGCAATTATTCAACTGATGGCAAGTGGCGCCCTTTGCTGAGGCTGCCGGTGGGCGTCTCTTCGGAGGTGAAAACATTTGAGGGGCTTTTTAAGCTTCATCTTCCGGTCCTGTATCCTAGAAAATATTCTGTTCATGTAGACGACTGTCTAGCTGAGCTCTCAGTCAACGGGCAGAGCTTTGCTGAGCAAGGAGTGCCGTTTTGCGATTTTGGGAAAGCCCGCGTCGTCTCGCTTCACAACTATCTTAAACCCGGTGAAAATCTGATTTGGTTCAAGGCCTACAATCGTGGTGGTGTCGGGGGTTTTGACCTGCGGGCTTCGGCCAGAGATTGGACTTTGATTTTCTACTGGGGGCTGAGCATCCTGACGGTTTTGCTGGCGCTTACCCTTTTAAGCCGAATAACCGGTTTAGGCAAAAGCCACTTTCCTTTCATGCTGGTCTTTGCTCTGGGCTATGTTCTTCGGTTGATCTATTTATTTGTAACGCCCTATGGGCTACGCGGGCATGATACCGAGGCGCACATTCAGTATATTGAGCATGTCTTGCAGCATTGGACTGTGCCGCAGGCAAGCCAAGGGTGGCAATATTATCAGCCGCCTCTTTATTACTTTTTATCCGCCCTATGGCTCAAATTAAGTGCTTGGGGCGGTTTTAGCCAGGCGGCGGGGATGTTTGGCCTGCAGGTGGCAGCTTTTATTCTGTCCTTGGTAGCTTTGGCAGTTTCCCTCGCGCTTATAGCGCATTCGCAACGTAGCCGCGGCGATTCCAGCGTTTCGGTGGCTGCAGGGATCTTTCTGGCCGCCTTGCCGTCTTTGGTTTTTTTTGCCTCGCGTATTAACAATGATGTGTTGCTCCAGGTCCTGAGCCTGACCGCCCTGGCCTGTTTTTTTTGTTTTTTAAGTGACGGGGCATCAAGGTATTGGTGGCTTGGATGCTGTTTTACAGCCTTGGCTCTTTTGACCAAAACCAATGCTGTAATAGTAGCGCCGCTTGCAGTCGGCGCGCTGGTACTGCGCAGTGGTTTTTCCTGGCGTCGCCGGCTTGCTTTTTTGCTGGGAGGTTTGGCCTTGGTGGCGGCGCTCAGCGCTCCTTACTACCGCTTGCGTTATGAGCAGCCGGGGGGCTCTGCCTTGGTCGGTAACATAGGCAATCTTTCAGACGGGCTTAAGATTCCAAACGATCGCCGTTTTTTAATCACCTTTAACCCATTTAAGGTGCTGGAAAAACCTTTTAACAATGCCTGGGAAGACTCATTTCGCCGTGCTTATTTCTGGGAGTACCTATACCGTTCGGCTTTTTTTGGAGAGTTCAATTTCGAGCCGGCTTTGCACTGGCTGGGGTCAGCCCTTTTGTTACTGAGTTTTCAGTTTTGGCCGCTCTTTTTAATTGGCCTGTACAGGGCGTTGCGCAGCCGATGGCGTGAAGGCCTTTTCTTTTTGCTTGCAGTCCTGTCTGCACTGGTATCCCATTTGGCTTTGAGACTAAAGGCCCCTTACTCATGTTCGCAGGACTTCCGTTATATAACGGTGGTAATGCTGCCGGTGTGTTATTTCCTGGCATGCGGGCTCAACAGTTTGGGAAGCGTTTGGCGCGGCATTTTTACCTACCTAGCTTGGAGTTTTGCTGTACTGAGTACATGCTTTTTTCTGATTCTATATTGGCAAGTGCCGGGAAATAGTTTCTAGCCTGCCGCCGGTGCAACCTTCAAATTCCAGCCTTCTTAAGCAGCGCTGCCAAAGTAAGAGGTTTTACTCCTGCTTCTTGATGCTGTGCGCTCAAGTTCCGGCCGCATAATGTGCATCTGTTGTTTTCGTCACAGGCGGGGTGCCAGAAAGGAGAGAGCGCCAGAATGATTGATTCCTGGATAAGATCTTCGAGATCAATATGGTCCCCTTCATAATAGGCGATGCCGATATCGTCCTCGCATTTGTCAGCCCAGGGAGGGGTGTGGGCGGCCTTATTCTTTAATAATTTCGGCTCGGCTATCAAATTAATCTCCGTCTCAAGCTCTCTTTCCAGTACATCGAGGCAGAGTGAGCAGGGCTGCTTGTAGCGGGTCGTGATGCGGCCTTTAATCTCGGCGCCGGTAACCGTTTTGGCGACCGTAATCTCGACCTGCGGTGGCGCGACAAAGAAAATGTCGTTATGGCGGCCCTCGTTCATACGGGCATTCAGCGGCTCAAGCGGAATGATATCTTTAATCTTCAAGCCCTGCGCAGGGATAGTGCTGATTCTGATTTTCATGCCCGGCCCGCCTCAAAGGGTTTAAACGGGGTCGACTTTCGGTTTTTTCCTGCTATATTCAAGAAACAATATAGCAGGACTGCCGAATAATAATAGCTTTCTTAGGCAACCCTAGTTTTATTTAAAGGAGCTTTTATGGGTGTTAATAAAGTGATTTTACTGGGCAGACTCGGTAAAGATCCCGATCTTCGTTACACCAGTCAGCAGATCCCCGTTTGTAACTTTACCATGGCGACCGGCGAGCGCCGCAAAGACGCAAGCGGCAACTGGGTTGATCATACCGAGTGGCACAATATTGTTGCCTTTGGCAAGCAGGCCGAACTTATTAAGCAGTATTTAAAAAAAGGTCGTGAGGTGTATGTCGAGGGTCGCATACAAACTCGTAAATGGCAGGATAAGGAGGGGAAAGACCGCTACACTACAGAGATTATTCTTTCCAGCTTTCAGTTTGTAGGCAGCGGCAGAGACATGGGTGCTGCCCCCTTAGTTGAAAGCGCAAGCGGAGAGAGCAGTGTGGAAGAAATAGCGGCTGGGAAAGAACTGGTTGACTCGCTGCCTTCAGCCGATGCTTTGGCCGGAAACGGCGGCACGGAGCAGGTCCCTTTTGATGATGACGATATACCGTTCTAAACGCGGGCCGCTGCGAAATCATCCTTCATTATAGTGCAAAGTGTCGGAGCATATGCGGCGGGCGTTTCTTTTGCTTTAGGGTGCCGGTCTGTCAGTAGCTGCTGGACCTCCCCAATGGAACCAGGTGGTTTAATGGGGGCTCGATTCGGTTGGAGTGTGACCTGTGAATAAGTTTGATTTCTTGGTAATAGGCGGCGGAATCGCCGGGTTAAGTTTTGCTCTGGAGGCTGCTAAAGTTGGGTCGGTTGCTGTATTGGCAAAAAAAGGCCTTGAGGAGTCGTCAACCGCCTCAGCGCAAGGCGGTGTAGCGGCGGTAAACAGCGAGGATGACGATTTTTCGCTGCATGTGCAAGATACCCTTCAAGCGGGGGCCGGGCTGTGTAAGAAAGAGATTGTCGAAATCGTAGTTAAAGAAGGACCGCAGCGCATTGCCGAGTTGATTAAACTAGGGGTGCGCTTTGATCGCACCAATGACGACTTAAATTATCACTTGCACCGTGAGGGGGGCCACTCCCGGCGGCGGATTTTTCATGTGGCTGACGCTACCGGTCAGGAAATTCAAGATGTTCTTTTGCGCCGGGCCCGAGAGCAGGGGAGCATAAACTTTATTGAACACGCCAGCGCCATAGATCTTATAACGGCGCGAAAATTGGCGCGTGCCGGAGGAATCTCAGCTGAAGCCGGTTTGGCCGATCATGCTTATGGGGCTTATGTCCTTCTGCCGGACGGTCATGTGGAGGCTTTTATCGCCGGGAAGATTTTAGTGGCCACCGGCGGCGCCGGTAAGGTGTATTTGTACACCTCCAATCCGGACGTGGCGACCGGGGATGGTATTGCCATGTGTTATCGTGCCGGCGTGAGTGTGGCTAATATGGAGTTTTTCCAGTTTCATCCGACCTGCCTCTATCATCCGCAGGCCAAGTCCTTTCTTATCTCTGAGGCCTTGCGGGGCGAGGGTGCCGTACTGCGGCGCATTAACGGGAAGCCTTTTATGCACAAGTACCACGCTGCCAAGGAGTTGGCGCCGCGCGACATTGTAGCCCGGGCTATTGACAATGAAATGAAGATTCACGGCGAGAAACATGTTTGGCTTGATGTCACCCATAAACCGGCGGCCTTTATAAAAGAGCACTTTCCCACGATCTATCAAAAATGCCTGGGGCTTGGGATTGATATCACCAGACAGCCGATTCCGGTGGTCCCGGCGGCACATTATTGTTGCGGTGGTGTAGTGTGTGATGAATGGGGCCGGACGAGCATTGAGAATCTTTATGTTGCGGGGGAGTGTGCCTGTACCGGTCTGCATGGAGCTAATCGTCTTGCTTCGAACTCGCTTTTAGAGGGATTAGTGTTTGGGCATCGGGCGGCTTTGCATGCTTTGAGCGAAAGGCGCGGCGTGCCGGAGAATCTGTCAATTCCGGAGTGGAATCCGGGTTCGGCAGTGGACAGCGACGAACAGGTGCTTATGTTGCAGACATGGGAGGAGATCCGGCGCTGTATGTGGAATTTTGTCGGAATTGTGCGCAGCAACAAGCGCTTGGAACGGGCTCTGCGCCGGAGCGAAATGATCGAGAAGGAGATCAGGGACTACTATTGGAATTTCAAAGTGACTCCGGACTTGATTGAACTTAGAAACTTAAGTTTGGTGGCGAATCTGGTGATTCGCTCCGCCATGAGCCGTAAAGAAAGCCGTGGCTTGCACTATAATATCGATTATCCTTTCAGCGATGAAAAGTGGCTGAAAGATACGGTCTTAATAGCGGGCTGAAGTTTTTTCGGCTTTTATTCCAGCGGCATGGCTTGTTCTTGTTGTGCTCTATCAACTAGAGCAACCCCAAGAGAAGTAAAATACTGTTAATTATCAGGGTGTGTGTAGGGAGGATTGCTTGAGAATTAGGCCGCACCTATTGGTTTAAATCGTGCTTGACGTAAATCAAGCGCTCCGTATCAAACCCCATCTCTTTGGCCCTTTGCACCAGGCTTTCTTGGATCTTTGCGGGAAGCGAGGGAGCTCTGGCCAAGAGCCAAAGATAAGAATAATCTTTTCCGCTTACCAAGGCGTATTCATAGTTCTGCTCGTCTAGGGCAATTACCCTGTAGCAGCCATAAAACGGCCGGAAGAAGGTGACTCTGAGCTCCGGGATATTGGGCGCTTGCGTAAAATAAGCGGATCCTGTGATAGAACGCCATTCATGGCGCTGTTCATCGTAACCTCTATTCACCACTTTTAGTCCTTGGCCTTTGGCGGTGTATTCGGCGGTAATATTCGAT
>Ga0209101_1001068_pt1 | contig 21320 bp, 16 predicted proteins | sample ConPoolayeCmetaG_FD_185481 | JGI IMG/M metagenome (GOLD analysis project Ga0209101, IMG submission 185481) | Hot spring microbial mat communities from California, USA to study Microbial Dark Matter (Phase II) - Cone Pool mat layer C metaG... ...
TTCTCAAACCCTTCGGGATTGTCGAAAACGGGCAATCTGCTGCGTTGAGGAGGCTGGCACTATGCGCATACACCTGCACCTCCCGCGCCTTGCATCTTGCCTGTTTTGGCCAATCGCAAAATCTGGGATTATCTCAGCGTAATTCACCCCGGTTTTTTGCGTTTGAATAGTAGTGAGCAGTTATATCTCACTACGCTCTGAGAAGTTGAAATGCCGCGCAGTTGTCCGTCGTTCGTGGAGAAAATGGGCAAACGACATTTGCCCGTTTTGCCCTATTGCAAGATCTGGCATGAACGGACGAGAGCCGCTCCGACTACGATCTTGGCGGCTTAGCGAGAAAATGCTATTCAAGTTACGCTCTTGAGCGACTGCACAGGCGCGCGTCGCGCAAGGGCAAAGTTCGGGGGAAACGATGAAAATTGCACTGCTCGGGTTGCCACAATCAGGCAAGCGCACTCTCTTCGCGCTCCTCACGGGCCGGCACGTTGGAGCGCCGGCGAAGCCCGGCGAAATACCGGAGGGACGCGCAGTGGTACGAGACGAGCGTGTGGATCGCATCTCGGATATCGTGCATCCACAAAAGAAGACCTATGCTGAAACGGTCTTCGTTCTCTGCCATGATATGGTCGAAGGCGCAGCAAGAGACTGGATGGATGCCGCGCGCAGGTGCGACGCGATTTGTTTTGTTGTGCGCGGGTTCAGTTCGGGGACAGTCTATCATCCAAAGAAAACCGTTGATCCTGCCCGGGACCGGCGGGATTTGGTGGCGGAGTTGATACTTGCGGATTTGGAACTGGTCGAAACCAGGATTGGACGGATCGAAAAGGAGCGGCGAGCTGGACTGTCGGGCGCGCAAAAAGTGGAGGAGCAGGTGTTGATGCAATGCAAAGAGGCGCTCGAGGCTGAACGGCCGCTTGCTGAACTAGCGTTGAATCAGCGCCAGTTGGCAACAATCAGGAGCTTGGGTCTGCTCACGCTTAAACCGGTTTTGTGGGTGCTCAATGTTGACGAATCGGCGCTGCTGTCGGGAGAAAGTGATCGAGAGGTGCGGGTGTCATGCCTTATTGAGGAGGAAATAGCGGAGATAGCCGATCCTGCCGAGCGTGCGGAATACCTGAAGAGCATCGGGTTGAAGGAACCAGGGGTGGACAGGGTAAACCGGCGCGCGTACGACGCGCTGGGCTTGATGTCGTTTTACACGATGGGGAAAGACGAGGTGCGTGCGTGGACCATCCGCAAAGGCAGCACGGCGCCTGAAGCAGCAGGGAAGGTTCACACCGACATGGAACGGGGGTTCATCCGCGTGGAAGTCACGAAATACGACGATCTCATTACGCTGGGCTCTGAAAAAGCGGTCAGGGAACACGGAAAACTAATGCTCAAAGGAAAAGACTACATCATCGAAGACGGCGACATTTGCAATTTCCTGTTCAATGTGTAAATAATGCGACACGGTTGCGCTTTTCTCGGCCGAACCCGTGCCCTTGTGGACTTCATGCATCACGAACCGCTTCCCTGTCAGCAAGTGCACGTCATTTGAGCACGAAAACTTTCTCAACCTGCTTCGTAGCCTTATCACTATGTTTTCCAAGATGTTATAACAACTCGAGAGAACGTAACTAGAGCACCGGCGAGAATGCGGGACGACGGTAAAAGTGCACGTGGTATTGCAGTGGTGTAGTAACGTTCTCCCCGCCACAGGCGCGGGAACGTTGTCGGCGGAGGGGGGAATGTGGTGGCTGGGGGCAGTTTTTTTCATGGGCAGCTATGTTCCCCCTCGCTTCGCTCAGGGAGCACGTAACTACACCTGAAGAAGATTGGGGTTCGGGGAAACGTAATCCCAGATTTTGCGTTTGAGAATTGGCAGGTATTTGTATCGTGCTGCGCGCAAACAAGTTGAAATGCAATGCAGTTGCCCATCTTTTGCACCCAAATGTGAAAGCCACATCTGAAGAGAAAAGCAGCCAATTCTCAAACCCTTCGGGATTGTCGAAAACAGGCAATCTGCTACGTTGCGGGAGGTCGCAGTATGCGCATACACCTGCACCTCCCGCGCCTTGCATCTTGCCTGTTTTGGCCAATCGCAAAATCTGGGTTCATGCATGAGTCGGCCGGCGAAAGGCCTTGATTCGGTCTAGGCTAATCCATTATATGCCAAACTCAGCGTTTGAGATGGCCCGTTTCAATAACGTTTCGCAAAATGTAGTATTCAGATATTGCATCGACTAGACGACAAACACAAAAGTCAATGCAGAAAGGGGATAACGGGAGGTCGTTTGTCAAACCGCTGCGGGATTGGCCGGAGCGTAGCGCTTGCTTTGATGCCAGACGCTTGCCGTCTGGACAAGAGCGCTACGTGTCGTGCGCCGTATCTGTGGCACGCCAGCCAATCGCAGAATCTGGGTATAACTCGGGACGCACGTTCCCAAGGTGATTCGGGTGGCTCAGAATCATTCCAAAAGATACAAGTCGTCGCCCCACCGTGCAGCTAATGCCACCGGCAGTGGCAAGCAAGAACAACGGCAAGCCGGTGCGGTTTCCATGCCTACAATCCGGTGGGTGCGTATTTTCCTTGTGTCTATCTCTCTTCTGGCCGGGACATTGATCCTCTGGGCGACCGCGCTTACGGTTAATCGGGAAGGCGAGACGGCACGATTGGCGGCACTGGGCTGGGGCCCTTACGCTGTCATTATTGTTGCAAACAAGGTCAGATCATTATGGCATGCGAGTTTTATGGCCGGAACGGCTGTTCTTGGCTGTTGGCTCTTAACGACCCCTAAATTTGCAGACTATGGACGACTGCGGTTGGCGGTCGCCGTGGGATTCGTGATGATCGTCTGTGCGGACGCGATAGCGCTTTCGAACCACTATGTGAAGACAGTTCCCAAGAAGGCACTCGTTGGCTCGAACGTGGTAGTAGATTTCCTGAAGCGGCATCTTCAACACGGCCGTGTGTTATGCCTTGACCAGTCAGGATTCTACAATACATGGCTCAGTGTTTTGTTTCCGTTCCACAAGATCGAGGCTTTCAATATTCTACAGTGGCCACGAATTCCGGCAGATTATGATGCATTTTTGAGAACCTTGAACGGGAATCCGTTTCGCCTCTGGCAACTCTCAGCCGTGCGTTACGTGTTGGCGCCGGCCCAAGTTTCAAATCAGCTTCGCCAGGACGCTCGCGCGCAGGAATGGTTGGAACCAGTGCTCGGTTTCAACGTTGCGGTAGCCAATGGTGAAATTGCCGTCGAGCAGGCGACGCCAGAGCGCGCCGCACACTGGCTACTCCATTTTCCCAGGGGACTGCCGCGGTTTGGACTGTTCTCCGCATGGTCAGTAGTGTCGGATGCGGAAGCGCTTAAGCGCCTGCCTATGAATGAGTTTGATCCGCTGCGCGAAGTCCTGGTCGCTCCGGATTCCGTTCCGTTAACGTCTGTTGGCAATGGCGAAAGGTCTGTGATGCCGGTAAAGGCGGAGATAGATCAGCGGGGAACAATTACGGTACGCACCAGCTCTGACAGTCCTGGAATTCTGATGTTTGTGCAGCACTACAATCCGTCGTGGAGGGCGTGGGTGGATGGCCGGAGTGCACCCGTTTTGAAGTGCAACTATATTCTCTTGGGGGTTTACTTGGAAGCGGGGCAGCATGAAGTGAAATTGGCCTATCGTCCGCCACTTAAAGGGTTGGCAATTCAAGGCGCTGGTCTAGCCGCTTGTCTGATGGCCGGCGGGTGGCTCGCGGCACGGCATGCGGCGCGGAAGTGACTGTAACTGAAAACATGATGATGCGCTGAGCTGGCAGGTGTAAAAAGCAAACAATCCGGTTTGCCGGTTAGGCCGTGACAAATCAGGTACCGCTAACGGTGAAGGAAAAACCTCTCCATGCGGAATCATGATAAATCCAGTCCAGTCGTACGATGGCCTGCCAGGACGCTTCTTGGCAAGGTTTTCCTGGGTTGTCTCGCGGGGGCCATCCTGGCCGGCTGCAAATGCGAACGGCGAAAAAGGGAACAGCTCTCATGGTCGGAATTAATATTGCGGTTTACCAACCTGCAGTCTGTGGCCTACTTGGATGGCTCCACGGCGAGGCTTCACAGTTCCTATGCGCGCGACTGGAGCAACGAGGACTACCGCAACTATCTCCGGCCTGGGCCCAGGGGCTGGCAGGTTATGGCCGATTTGAAGGGTCCTGGCTATGTATCAAGGTTTTGGATGACCGGTGCCGTCAAGCCGCACAGGATTCGGTTCTATTTCGATGGCGAACGTACTCCGCGCGTTGACACCACCATTCAGGAATTATGCGGCGGCACATTCAAGCCACCGCTGGCGGCGAATGAGAATCTTTGTTGGTACTGTCTCGTTCCAATTCCCTACGCGAAACGTCTGGTCCTGATGACCGAGGAGGGGGGAACAACATCCACAGATCAGCCGAAAATTTTCTACCAGATCAGCGAAGTCCCTCTTCCTCCGGCAGTCGCCGTGGAAAGTTTTCCTCGTCAAATGACCGACGAAGACCAGGCAGCCCTCGCGACCCTGTCAAAAGCCTGGCAAGAGTTAAGCGTCAGCCCCCAGGGATTATGCGGAGCAGGTTTCACTCAGTCGGTTATTGTGGCTATCGGACCCAACGAGACGGGGTGGGTTCTCGATGTTCCGGGCCCTGCTCTTATCGACCGAATTGCGATTGAACCAGATGTGGCAGAGTCAGGTTCAGCCGTCGCGTTAGAGGAGTTACTGCGGTCGGTCATTGTGCGAGTCTACTGGGACAATCAGCCGGTTCCGAGTATCGAAAGTCCGCTTGGCGATTTTTGCGGCAGCTTTTGGTGCCGTACCCGCTACTTATCGGCCTATTTTGGAACTGTGAGCAACACTTTCATCAACCGTTTGCCCATGCCCTTCGAGCACCGTGCCCGCATGGCGTTAGAGAACCAGGGGAATCGCCCGGTTAGCCTGCGGGTGAGCTGTGATGGGCGCGCGCTCGATAATTGGAGTTCCCGCTGGGGGTATCTTCACGGACAGTGGCGACGAAGGGGACCGGAGCCTGATGGAAAACCATACGTGGTTCTCAATCTGCCTGGAGCCGGCAAATATGTCGGTTGTATCGTCGCGGTGTCCAGTCTCGAAAAAAGCTGGTGGCTTCTGGAGGGGGACGACCACATTTTCTTGGATGGAGAAAAAATGTCCAGTTGGAACGGCACGGGGCTGGAAGATTATTTCACGGGTGGTTGGTATTATCACAACGTGTTGGCGCGGCCTTTCCACGGGCTGCTTTTCAAGTCACCTTTCCGCACGGTGCAATATCGTCTGCATATCAGCGACCCCCTCTCTTTTACCAACGGCATCTACATGATATTTGAGCGGGGTCCGCAAAACGTTAGTCGGGGCTGGTTCGAAAGCCTGGCTTTCTGTTACCTCCGTGCGCCGGCGCCGTCGGGTTCGGAGACGCTCTCCTTTTTTGAGCGGCGACCGCCGGTCGATCCGGAACTGGCCCCGTTGACAATCATGATAGAGCTGACGAATTTTGAGCGGTTCGACGACTACACAGGAGCGAGAGATTACCTGCGTTCGTTCCTGGAGAAATATCCGACCCATCCCTATGCCGCAATACTGCGGCTGCGCGAGCTTGCCTATCGGGAGAAATTGGAGGGGTACGACGCGGTTCGCACTGAGTATGAGCGAGTTATGATTTCGGAAACTAATCCGGCAGTTCGTGCAATGGCGGACGCGCTCTTGTGGTTTCACGCCTCGCCATCCAACGGGCTTCTGGGCGCATTTTGCAATCGGCCAACGCGGATTTACCTGGACGGTAAGCTGGTGGGGGAGACGCGCAACGACTACGCGTTGCATATCTACCGCGTCACGTTGTCTTCTGGTCCCCACGTGCTGGCTTTACAAAACTTCTTCCAGCAATATCCGGATTGGGTTTTGGCCTGTCTGAGAACGCATAGTGGAGACATAATGACCACGCCGGATTGGAAATGGGCCTACTGCCCGAGCGGGAACTGGATGGAATTGGACTATGACGACGCCGCCTGGGGTGAGGTGAAAGGGGCCGTAAAGGGTCCGCCGGAGGAACCATGGTTTTGGATGGAGCCGAATGCGCTCGTTGATATGCAGTCCAAGGCCAAGGGCATTATGAAATCGGAAGAGACGCCGCGCGGTCGTGGTTTTGTAGTGTACCGAAAGAGTTTCACTGTTCCCTGAGAACGAGAGTCGGTGGTGGCCACTTGAGTGGCGGAAGCCGGCTCGGAGAGCGGAAATCGGAGCAAAGCTGTGATGAGCAAAACCAACTCCAGGAAGGCCAAGCAAAGCTCGGCCTCGACAGGTTCGCAAGGCGGGATGGTCGAAGGGGGTCAGGTAGAAAAGACCTTTCCGCGTGTTTGCCCGGAGTGGGAACGGCGCGCATTGTTAGTCGTGCTTGCGTTGGTCGCACTGGTGGAAATCAATGCCGTATTTCACCGCGGTGTGATCGGGCAGGATTTTGAGTTGCATGCCAATATTATGTTGGCAGGCGCGAGAGATATGCGGACGCTGCTGAATTTCGAGCATCCCGATCCACCTTTACTGTACGCGATCGGCGCGTGGATTCTACGAGTGACCCGAGGCATTCACGCTTTGGAAATAATGGGACTGCTCCACGTTGTGGTGAGCCTGTTCACTCTGGTGCTGTTGCACAGACTGGCACAACCGATAATTCAACGTCCCTTGCTGCGTCTTGCCTTCGTCGTTTTGGTGGGGTTTCTTCCGGTTTATCTGATACATGGCGTGGTCATAGCCGGTGACGGATGGAGTTGCTTCTTTTTTGCCGCTATTTTGCTCGTTCTGCGTAACGTTCCGCTGGCATCGACGCCGGTGCGGCGGCATGCGAGCGCAGCCGCCGTGGGCGGGCTTTTGATATTAGGGGCTTTGTTCAAATATACATTTGTCTCGACGATTCTCGCCGCGGCACTATGGCTTGTTCAGATGGCCAGGCGCAAGACAAGCGGCTGGAAGACCGTCGTCGTATGGATTTTGCCAGCAGTAGTTGTTCCCCTGATCTTTTGGGCCGTGCAGATCCACATGCATAAGGATTTCACGGACCGGCTGGGAGTGGGATTTAGATTAGCCAATGCGATGAACCTGAGAAGTCTGCTGTTCTTGCGGACAGCTGACTGGCATGTGTTGGATGCCCCCGCATACACCGAACGGTTGAGTTACGACGGGGTGCCTCCGACCGAAATGGAATTCGGCGGCGTGAAGGTCCCAATCTATCTGCAAGAACTTTTGTTCCCAAATCGCTACAGCTATCCGGCTCTATTGCATTTAGGCATTTTCACGGATTTGCTGAACATTTTTCAGTACGATCCCTCTTACAGTGCCCCGGGGATTCCTATTATGCCCCCTCGGCCGGCACGTTCTGCAATCAATCAGGCACGTATGGCGCTAGCCGTGAAGACCGCAGTACCCTTATCGTTGATTTCATTATTGGCAGTGATCGGCTGGGTGCTTTCTTACCTTAAGCGTGGCTTGTGGCGGCCGGGGGAATGGAGTGCCGATGTGGAACTGATCTTGGTCCCGAGCCTGGCGTGGTTTGCCAACATTGTGATTTTCTTTCCCTTCATTCCGCATGTCTATAACGGAGGTTATTGGCTGCCGCGGCTGATTCTTCCAGCGATAACCGGCTTTTGCGCGCTGGCAGTGGCGGCACTGGATCGGGTAACGACCCGCTGGCGGCTCGGAGCTTTGCCGTATCTGTTTACCGCCTATGTGCTACTGCAATCCGCCTTACACGTCTCGTTTTTGTGGCCTTGGGTGAACTTGTAGCCTACGATAACTTGAGGCGCCGGTAGGCAATGATGCACATGCGCAGCAGAAGCAAACCGTCGCGCCACCGGTCAATTTTGATCTCACCGTAAGTTCTGGCGCGGTAGCGTACCGGTAAATCTATGATTTTGAGATTGAGTTTCGCTGCGCCGAAGAGCAGATCGAAATCTCCAAAGGGATCGAAATCTCCGAAGTAGCCACGGTTCTTGGCGATTCGCAGGTAATCCCGTCGCCACAGAACTTTTGTGCCACAAAGCGTATCTTTAACGCGCTGGCCAAGCAGCCAGGTGAAAAGCTGGGCAAAAAGGTGGTTGGCCACCATGTTCAAGAAACGCATTGCCTGATCTTCCTGAGCGTAGACCAATCGGCAACCGTTGACGAACTCAGCCTTGCCGGTCACTAAGGCCTCGTAGTACTTGGGCAACTCCTCGGGCGGCATTGTCAGGTCTGAGTCCAGGATCATCAAGATGTCGCCCTCGCAGTGCTCGAAGCCCTGGCGGACAGCTTGTCCTTTGCCTTTGCCGGTCTGCGTAATCAGCTTAACACGCTGCCATTGCCCGCGGTAGAGTTGCCGGCAGCGCTCAATTTCCTCAACCGTGCCGTCGGTGGAGTGACCGTCCACGAAAACCAACTCTGTCCACGCCCCGAGTTGGGGACAACGCGTGAAAACAGCCTCGATATTGCCCCGTTCGTTGCGTGTGGGCACCAGAATTGAAACGGTCGGTTTTGAGGTAGACATCGCGGCCGTTTCTGGGAAACGGCGAGCCACGACGTACCATCCGAGACAAAGGATTTCCAGCAAGGGCAGTTTTGCCAGGATACGGTTAAAGAGCGGGGCCAGAACCGGTAACCTTATTGGCAGCAAAACGCGACCGCCCGAGGTGATCACCTCGAATCCCGCCAGGTAAAGCAAATTCCGCACGTCGCCCATGGAAAGCCAATTGGGGGCATCGATTCGCTCGCGCAATCCGAGCGCTGTCGCCAGAGTGAGCACGGGCCGCCACAAGTTGGAGTGGAAATTAAGGATCAAACGCGTCGCTGGAGTGCAAACAGGCGCCAGCCGGGCGAAAGTTTGTTGTACGTCACGCAGGCTGGCGATCAAGTCGGCCGCCACAATATAATCGAAGGGACGTTCTCTGCTCCAGTCGAACGATTCCGGATCGCCGACCTTGAAAACCAATTCTGGTCTGTCCGCGAACTTGGCTGTTGCCTGACCAATATGCTGCGCAGATTTGTCAATACCCAGGCCGTAGGAAGGGGAAAGAGCCGCCAGGCGTTCGCCGGAGCCGCACCCCAGCTCCAACACCCGCGCTCCCGGGGGAATCAAAAATCGGTATAGACGTGCGATTTCATCTTGATAAACAGACAGTCTCATAGGCAAGCTCCAGATTGACAGATCCCTCTGCCGACGCAGCGGACGTTTTGAGACAGCATGAATGTTATGCTATTGAAAATTACCACGCAATACACAGCAAAAATCATTTGTGCACATGGGCGCCCAGGACCAACCAGTTAATCCCCGTCGATCACTTGCTCAAGAAAAGTGCGCTTCGTCTGCAGCTGCCGTGCCGCCTCTTCTCACGGTGGTGATTCCTACGCTAGGCCGCCCTATTCTGATTGACACGCTTAAATCCCTGGTTGCTTGCGCATCGCCACCTGAACTTGACATCATTGTCGCAGGCAGGATACTGGACAAACAAGTTGCGGGAGCCTTCGAGCGATTGCAAGCAGAATGGCCTCAGATTCGTCATCTTTCAGTCGCCTTTGAAAGCGGGGACTCAAGCCGAAAGAAGAATGCCGGCTTGCATGCGGCGCGTAGCGAGATTGTGGCATTTCTTGACGACGACGTAGTGGTGGCGAAGGACTGGCCGGCACAGATTTCTAGTCCCTTTGGAGACCCGGCCGTGGGCCTTGTCAGTGGTCCCAGTCTTGTGCCTGAGGATCTTCCACTTGTCGCTCGTTTGGCCGGGCTGGCGCTGGCGTCAAAGGCTGCCGGCTATGTTGCCGAGAGGTATCTAACGGGCGAATCAGGCCCCAGGGAGGTGCGCTGGTCGCGCTTGATAGGGTGCAACATGGCTTACCGCAGGTCCGTGATAGAAAGCATCGGCGGCTTCAACCCGCAGTTTTGGCCCGGCGAGGAGATGCTTGCGGCGTATCAGGCAACACGCCAAGGACAAAAGCTGGTCTTCAATCCTGCGGCTTTTGTGTATCATTTTCCCCGCTGTTCTTTAAGTGGCTTTATCAGGCAGATTTACACTTACGGAGCGACGCGCGTGCGTCTGATGCGTGCGGGCGTGGAAGTGGAAGTCACGACCATGCTGCCAGCGGTGTGGGTGCTCTCACTGGCGGCGCTGGGAGTACCCGCTGCGTGGTCGCCGTTGGCCGCGTGGTTACTGCTGGCTGATCTTGGGCTTTATGCCGTGTCCGACTTGGCCGTAACCCTTATGAAGGTGCGGGAAACCGGTCGGTTTTCAGACGGACTCCTCTTCTTTCTGATCCCTGTCATGCATTTCAGCTACGGACTTGGACAATGGATCGAGGTCTTCCGGCCTGACAAGGATTTTTCCAGGGGGGAAAGAGCGCGACTTGGACCTTGAAGAAGCCAGTTGTCCCATAGTGTGCGTTCGAGAAATTACCAGAGCAATGCTGCGCCTCGCTGTGCTCGGAAACAACGTTACTACAGCAGAGAGAGAATCGCCGCTCCGTGAGAACGTTCCTGCGCTTGAGGAAAACCCGTGAATGGGGAAAACGGTACTGGGCTGGAAACGTTGAGTTAAACCCAGATTTTGGGTTTTAGAATTGGCAGGTATTTGTATCGTGCTGCGCACAAACAAGTTGAAATGCAATGCAGTTGCCCATCTTTTGCACCGAATTGTGAAAGTCACATCTGAAGAGAAAACTAGCCAATTCTCAAACCCTTCGGGATTGTCGAAAACAGGCAATCTGCTTTGTTGCAGGAGGTTCGGAGTATGGGCATACACCTGCACCTCCTGCGCCTTGCATCTTGCCTGTTTTGGCCAATCGCAAAATCTGGGTTAAAAAGGGGTCCGCAACACAATTCACCGGCCGCAGGAACTAACCGCCACGTGCTGCAGACCGCGCGATATAAACAGCAGCTGTTTCTCAAAAATCTGGTCTCAGGCGGCTCCGGCTAGCCTGAGAAGCGGCGCAGCCATTTTCTGGGCAATCGAATCCAAATCGAATTCGCGTCGGCATGTTTCCAGCGCCGCCTGGCCCAACTTCTGCCGCAATTCCTGGTTGCCAGCCAGCATGAGAAGCTTGCTTTTGAATTCGTCCATGTCATTAGGATCGAAAAGGAAACCGTTGACGCCCTCGTCGATGACTTCCTCGATGCCAGCCAGACGCGCCGCAAGAATCGGAAGCCCGCAGGCCATTTCATGCACGAGGGTGTCCGTCAGGTGAAAACTATCCGAAAACTGCCCGATGCGCATCACCAGGCCGATGTCGGCCGCATTCAAAGCCCAGTTTACATCTGCTTCCGTTGGCAGCCAGCCGGTAAAGATAACGGATTCGGCTAGCTCCAGATCGGCGACTAGCCTGCGGAGAGCTTTTTCTTCAGGGCCAGCGCCAACCAAGAGGTACCGTAATTGCGGCAGGCGTGGTTTCAGGTCGGCCAGCGCCTTGATAATCCGGGTGTTGCCCTTGTTGGGATGTAGAATTCCATGATGAACCAGCACCAGATCGTCGGAGTTAATACCAAGACGCCTGCGTGACTCGGCGCGATCACGGGGGAAATACACCGTCGTGTCGCATGGGTTGTATACGGGGACAACTCTTTCCGGTCGAATTCCGAGCTGGGCCAGGTAGCTCCGTGTGTATTGCACTTTGGTGAAGATAAGGGGCAATCGGCGCCAGGAGGCAAAATCGAGCCTCTCGACTACGCGGGAAAGAATTCGCCCCCAAGGTCGCCGTCCAAAATACACTGTCATAAAGAAATCAGCCACAGTGATCGCAACATTCTTTCCGAAGAAAAATCTTACTATGGCGGCGGAAAGGGGGAGGGTTTCGTCCAGGTAAATTACCGTGACGCCCATCAACCGGCAGCGAAGTGCCATAAGGGGGAGGGCTAAATACCAGATAAAAGTCTTCAACAGCTTGCCGCCCATTGAAGACCGGTTGAAGCAGAACGGCAAAAGGTGCAGTTGCGCATGGGCAGCAATCAGGGGTGGAGTAGGGGACTGGCTGCGCATGCCGAAATAATGGATTTCGCAGTTCTTCGCCAAGATTTCAATTAAACGTGGAATCGCGTGACCGCCGCATTCGGCATGCCCCCCCGGTCCGTAGCGGTGCCAGAAAGCAATCTTTCTCTTGCGGTATTCGCCCACAACTCCAGCATAGTGATTTTTTATTCGCGCCTGCAAGTAACCTTCTACCGTTGCTGCCACCGGCGACACAGGGGCAACGCGGTCTCCCTGAGGTTACAATCGAAGGTACTGTCAGGACCTGCAGCGAGGGATCCCCAATCCTGCGCGCAGAAGTTTGTCGGTAAAATCGTGCCTAGCCTTGCGCATTTCCAGCGGCACCGAGCGCCCGGCGCTTGCTGCCCGCATAAATATCAAAAATCAGCAGCCGACACTCAATATCTCCATTAAAGAACTGGAGTCGTCGGCAGCTACGGAGTCCGATGCGCTTGGCTAATTCCAAATTCCCAGTAAAGACGCAGCCTCTGTAGCCGAGACATCTCTGTTTGAAAAAATCGCCGATCTCACGATAGACAGCTGCGAGCGCTTCCGGACGTCCCATGCGGCGGCCGTATTCGGGATTGAGGATGACGACTCCTTTGCCGGGAGGAATTGGCGTGCGATTGAAATTGCACATTACAAACTCAATAAGGCCGTCAACATTGGCAGCCTGCGCGTTCTTCCGGGCTGCGGCAACAGCCGTGGGGGAGATGTCGCTAGCAATAATCCGTACGGGAAGTCTGCGAATGATCTCACGCCGTGCCTCTCCCACGAGTCGGCTCCAGGCATCTGGAGGGTAGTTGCGCAGATGCATAAAGGCGAAATTCTGGCGGCTAAGCCCAGGCGCGCGTTTTGCCGCAATTAAAGCCGCTTCGATTGCCAGTGTGCCGCTGCCGCACATGGGGTTGATGAAATGTTCATTGCCGCGCCAGTCGGTCGCCAGGACCACAGCCGCAGCCAAAGTCTCCTGCATTGGGGCAGTCACGGATGCCTGGCGGTAACCCCGCCGGTGCAATGGTTCGCCCGTGGTGTCGAGATACAGCCTGCAGATATGTCCATGCCAGTGAACGAAGACTGCCGCCCCGGAGGTATCAGAGCCTGTGTTCGGACGTTTTCCCAGTTTGGAGCGCAACCGATCAACGATAGCATCCTTGCATTTCAGGACAGCGAAACGCGGGTCTCGAATCGCGGGAGCCGATATAGAACCGCGGAGTGACAGGGGTTCGTCCGGCAGAAGAATCTCCTCCCATGCGAACTCTGAAGCGCCCCGGTACAGATCATCCGAACTGACGGCGACAAATTCAGCCAATTGCAGCAGAACGCGTTGGCAAGTGCGGAGATACAAATTCAACAGCATGGCGTCAGCCAGTGATCCGCGTGTTTCAACGGCCATCGGTTCGGACCGCAAAACTGGAAAACCAAGACTCTGTAACTCGCCTTCTAGAACGGGGGCAATGCCGCGGGCGCATGTGGTCAACATGCGAAACACGTGGTTGTGACTCCATATCGACAGAGAAGTCATTCAATTGACACGGATTTTGCCATAGAGAAACGGACGGGGTGCAACCAACGTACCCTCGGTGCAGTCCTGGAGAAAGGTACTACACCAAGGGAGGGTGGACTAGCAGAAAAGCTGCTGCCCAAGGGGGGGAGGGGATGCACCCGGACAGACCGGTACCACCCCGGAGAGAATTGGTGTTCAGGAAAACGCCAGTAGTCGCGAAAAACAAGGATTTGGACATGCTTTCTGAACTTACTACGCTGGCAGTATGGTTATACTGATGCGACTCTCATGTCGCGCAGCTACTGGACTCGGGCCTCACGGGCTGATTGCAAAAAGGGCCTGATCGAGCCGAGATTTTGCGATCGCGGGATGGGGAAATTTGTATCGTGCTACGTTGCATCTTGCCTTTCTGGCCGGAGGCAGAATCTGGGGGTGAGGTTTCAGGCTCCCAGGTCTTGTGCAGCAGCTGCCACTATTTCGGCGGTCCAGTGATCCACCTCTTTGGGGTCCAGAGCTTCTACGAGAATGCGCAATTTCTTTTCGGTCCCTGAATAGCGAATCATTACCCGTCCGCGTCCTTTTATAGCGGTCTCGCAAGCACGGCGCGCCGCCTGAAGTCTGGGCAACGTTTCAAGAGGTTTCTTTTCCGCCACCTTGACGCTTGTCACACGGCGCGGATATTCGGTCATGCAGTCGGCAAGTTCCTTGATAGTTTTGCCAGTTTGTTTCATGAGTTTCAGCACCTGCAGCGCCGCAAGAATGCCATCACCCGTGGTGGCATAATCCATGAAAATAACATGGCCAGACTCCTCACCGCCGAGGTTGAAATCTCCTTCGCGCATACGCTCAATGACGTAGCGATCACCGACTTCGGTTGTTTCTACCCTAATGCCGTTGGCGGCCAAGGCTTCATACAGTCCAAAGTTGCTCATGACAGTCACGACGAGCGTGTTCCGCTTCAACAGGCCTGCTGCCTTGTAGTCGAGCGCACACATGGCAAGAATGCGGTCCCCGCTGATCACGTTGCCGCAAGCGTCGGTAAAGACCACGCGATCGGCGTCACCGTCGAGCGCAATGCCAATATCGGCCTTGTGCTCACGCACTAACGCGCCAACTGTTTCAGGATGAAGCGCGCCACAATTGTTGTTGATATTGTAGCCGTCTGGCTCGGCAAACACCTTGATTACGTTGGCGCCTAATTCCTTGAAGATCCAGGGCCCGATCTGATAGGCAGCGCCATTCGCGCAATCCAGCACCACGGTAATTCCGTTCAAATTCTGATTGCGCACACTGCTCTTTACGAATTCGATGTAACGTCCGCGTGCGTCCTCTATCCGGTAAGCTTTGCCGAGATCTGCACTGCGAATGTGCTCGCTGCTCACCTGGCCGCTGAGGATTAATTGCTCGATACTATCCTGGATCTCATCGGAAAGTTTAAAGCCATTATGGTCAAAAATCTTTATTCCATTGTCGTCAAACGGATTATGCGACGCAGTAAGCATGATCCCTGCGCAGCAACCCATGGATTTTGCCAGGTGGGCGACTGCTGGAGTCGGGACTGGACCAGCCAGAAGGACATCCATGCCCATAGATACGAGTCCGCTGGTCAATGCCGTCTCCAACATGTAACCGGAAAGGCGGGTGTCCTTCCCGATTACCACACGTTTGCTGCCATGCCCCGAAGCGTTAAAAGCGTGAGCAATGGCCTTGCCAGTGAGGAGGGCTACCTCCGGTGTGATCGGATAACAATTCGCCTGGCCACGAATTCCATCAGTTCCAAAAAGCTGCGGCATTGGGGCTTCAGCTTGGCGTGCGTCTTTTTTTGCCTTCAAATGTTCCATCTGTGCCGCTTAAAATTCGTGTTGAAACCTGAGTACCAAAATGCAGCCGCTTAGAATCGCTAATACAAAAGGTCCCGGATTTCGCGATCAGCCAAAACAGGCAAGATGCAAGGTGCATCAAGTGATGGTGTGTGCGCTACCCCGAACCTCCTGCAACGTAGCAGATTGCCTGTTTTTGCCAATCCCGAAGGGTTTGAGATTTGGTCCTTTACTCTTTTTGATGCGAATTTTATTTTCTATGCGAACGATATACAAGTCGAATGCATTTCAACTTCTTCGTGCGCAGCGCTCGATGAATATTTGTCCTTTTTCGTGCGCAAAATACGGAATGATAATACCGTCCTCCCGACCTACAGACAACTAAGTTTTCTGCAAACGCCAGGGTTTGGGGTGCTGAACCCGGCCGGGTTCTCTGTAGGAGGGGAAGTTTTAGCTGTCAAATCGGCTACATCGCAGTCGTTGACCCCTCTCCGGGCCAGGCACCTTGTGCGACCAGCGCCGCCGAACATGCTGCTGGTTGGGGAAATGGTGACAACACTATGAAAGCATCTTGAATGATACGCAAAAAGAAGTAAATAAGGCGAATAGGAGAATGAGGCTTTTTTTGACAAGCTGGGGCTGCCAGGAGCAGGGCATCCGTTTTGTGGGTAGAGGCTAGCGTCTGACCAGAGACAACAATGTTTGCAAAAGATAAATATGGTGATATTATATTAGCGGTTCGAGATTATGCAATTTTAAGAAATGAGAGTTCGCAATGGCCAAGATACTTCTTGTTGATGACGAACCGAGTATTCTGAGCGTGCTGACAGCCCTTCTAAAGGCTGAGGAATACACAGTTGTTCCGGCACGCGGAGGGGAGAAAGCCAAAGAGCTGATCAGGAGTGAGCCTTTCGACCTGATGATTACTGACATCCGCATGTCGCCTGTAAACGGCATGGAACTTCTCAGAATTGCTCACGAGGAACGCCCTGAAATGCCTGTAATCATGTTGACTGCTTACGGTTCTGTAGAAACTGCAATTGAGGCTCTTAAACTTGGAGCGTTCGACTATGTCACGAAACCGTTCAAGGTAGACGAACTTTTGATTACTGTTAAGCGGGCATTAGATTACAGTACTGCACTTACGGAAAATGCCAATCTCAGGGCACAGTTGGGTACCAGATACCGCCTCGAGAACATCGTTGCTGAAAGTCCAGCAATGCAGAATGTGTGCGAAATGATCCAAAAAGTGGCTCCCACAGATGCCACAGTGCTGATTTACGGCGAAAGCGGAACGGGAAAGGAACTTGTTGCCAAGGCTATTCATGCCAACAGCAATCGAAAGAAACAACCATTCTTGGCTGTGAACTGTGCTGCCCTTCCAGAGCCGCTTCTTGAGTCTGAAATGTTCGGACATGTCAAGGGGGCATTTACGGGGGCGTCGTCGAACAAAGAGGGTTTATTCGAGGCTGCCAAGGGAGGCACAATTTTCCTGGACGAGATTGGTTCAATGCCCCTAAGTATTCAGGGAAAACTTCTTAGGGTTCTGCAGGAGAAGGAGATACGTAGGGTTGGCAGCAACGAAAATATTCCTATTGACGCGCGAGTACTCGCTGCAACTAACACGCGTCTGGAAACTCTTTTGCAGGAAGGAAAATTTCGGGAAGACCTTTACTACAGAATAAGTGTTATTCCGATTGAGATTAAGCCACTCAGGGAACGCCCGGAAGATATTTTGCCGCTTGCGAATCATTTTTTACGCCAAGAGACAAAGGAAAATCAGCCCACTCCTACGCTCGACCCGGACGTTTGCGCTATTTTTGAAGCGTACTCATGGCCAGGGAATGTTCGGGAGCTCGAAAATACGATTAAACACGCCATAACCTTTGCCAGGGATAACCGAATAACGAGAGACGTATTGCCTCCCAGACTGGCCAGTTTTGCAGCAACAATGATAAAAACACAAACTGAGCCTGTGGATTTGGAAAAATGTAAGTCTCTCAAAACCTTTCTGAGAGCAAAAGAAAAAGAGTACCTGAAACAGATCTTGGCTAGCACGAAAGGTGACAAGGAAAAAGCCGCGAAAACCCTCAGGATAAGTCTTGCGACTCTCTACAGAAAGCTGTCTGATGATCAGGAATGAGAAAAATAATTATCATAACAGATAACAAAATTATCGTTTCTGCAAAATGAGATGCTCATTCCTGTACATTTGTGATAGTTTTTGGCTCCTGATTATCATTTTTTGCTGCTTTTACATGCCAGAGAACAGAAAGTGAGCTAAAATGGAAGTGCCTGACGACCTTGGCATGCGACGTGCTCATTACCTGAGCGTCAACATAATAAACGGGCAAGGTCGCAGCCCAAAAATCCGAAAGGAGGAATGCGATGAACAGACGGTTGGGGTTCACACTTGTAGAAATCATGATAGTGGTAGCAATCATCGGGTTGCTTGCTGCTATCGCAATTCCTTCGTTTGTGAAGGCGAGAGCTGATTCTCAAACGAAGGCCTGTATAAACAACCTGCGGCTGATGGATGCTGCCAAGGAGCAGGCAGCCATGGAGTACAAGTGGAGTTCTGGGCATGATATCCTGACCGGCAGTGCAGAGGAGACCAATGTGCTGCAATACTTGAAAGGTGCAACCCTGCCGACATGTCCTGCCAGCGGCGTGTATACCTGGAACAAGATCGGTGAATTGCCGACCTGTGACCAGCCTTATCACGCGTTGCCGCATTAATACTTAGCGTCTGAAGTTCGAATTGAATTTGAACGACCCCGCGAAACGGCGGGGTCGTTCTTTTTTTTCACAAAGTCCGAAGGCTGAAAAGTCAGGCGACATTGTTCGTAGAGGACCATTTGTACAGGACCCTTGACTGATCGGCAATTCGAATGCAGACTACTGACTGTAGATAGCTTGTGGGCGAGGAAATATCTGGCGAAGGACGGAGAACGGAGTTTTTTATTGTGCGCGGGAATCTGATTACCCCAAGTCTAATAGCGACTCTGATTTGGGCCTTAGGTCTTACTATCACCTCTATCAGCGCCGAAATCATAGTGGCGCCGGTGGACGGCGTCATAGGACCTGCGTCTGCTCGGTTTATGGTACAAGTCATAGATCGAGCGGAACAATCTGGAGCCGAGTGTGTTGTATTCGAACTGGATACGCCTGGGGGGCTTGACGAATCCATGCGCTTGGTCATAAAGCGCATCCTGAGCGCTAAGGTTCCGGTTGTCATTTATGTGTCACCGTCTGGCGCGCGGGCTGCGTCGGCCGGAGCTTTCATTACTATGGCGGCACATGTGGCAGCGATGGCGCCCGGCACAACCATTGGCGCGGCCCATCCAGTAAACATTATGGCCCTCAAGCCTCCAGACACCAACCTGACGGCGAAAATCGAAAACGACGCGGCTGCGTACATCCGGGCAATAGCTGAGAAGAGGCATCGAAACGTGGAATGGGCCGAGCGCACGGTGAAGGAAAGCGTAGCTCTTTCGGAGACCGAGGCGTTAGCGAGTAACGTTGTAGACCTTGTGGCCGCTTCGTTGGACGCGTTGTTGGAGAATATTCACGGCCGGAATGTGAGCGTTGGAGATGACGTCCGAACTCTGAACACGCGCGGCGCCAGAATAGCGCGTGTTGCGATGAACTGGCGTGACCGGTTTTTGGCGACACTGGCCAATCCCAACGTTGCTTACGTGTTGTTCATGCTGGGTTTGCTTGGGATATATTTCGAATTTGCTACTCCGGGAACGATTGGGCCGGGGGCTGTCGGGGCAATCTGCTTGATTCTGGCTTTTTTCGCCTTTCAGACTCTCTCAGTCAACTACGCGGGAGTCTTGCTAATTGGGCTGGCCATTGTCCTGTTTGTTTTGGATATTAAAGCTGCGACGTACGGGGTTCTGACGGCTGGAGGGCTCGTGGCGATGTTTATTGGGTCTGTGATGTTGTTCGATACTCCGGTGTCGACTTTGCGGGTATCCATGCACGTGGTTATCCCCGTAGTGCTGGCGACGGGTTTGTTTTTCGTTTTGGGTGCATGGCTCTCACTTCGAGCCTTGCGAAGAAAGCCGACAACGGGCGATGCGGGACTCGTAGGGCTGGAAGGTGACGTCCGAACGGCAGTCACGCCGCAGGGAGGAAGGGTATTCGTGGCAGGAACGCATTGGAGCGCCTTCTCGAAGGAGGTGATTCCGCAGGGCAGTCCTGTCCGCGTGATTGGTGTGCATGGCTTGGTGTTGGAGGTCGAGCCGGTAGTGCGCAATTGAGTTTCAAGTCAAGAGGGATTGAAATAGTTGCTGCTCAGCGTATGACATATAAGGAGGGTCAGAAGATGCAGGCTGGTTTTGTCGTGTTTGTCACGGTGGTTTTGTTTATTGCCTTGAACTCGATCCGCATTCTGCGGGAGTACGAGCGGGGGGTGGTGTACCGTCTGGGAAGGTTTGTGGGAGTGCGAGGGCCGGGTCTCATCATTCTGATACCCCTGTTTGAAAAAATGGTGAAAGTTTCTCTGCGAACAGTGGCTCTGGACGTGCCACCGCAGGAGGTCGTAACCAAGGACAACGTGTCTGTCAAGGTCAACGCGGTTTTGTATTTCCAGGTGTTTGATCCCGGGAAAGCGGTCAATGCGGTCGAAGACTACCTTTATGCGACTTCGCAGATGGGCCAGACCACCTTGCGCTCGGTTCTAGGGGAACACGAACTCGACGATCTGCTCTCGAATCGTGAAAAGATCAACCAGCAGCTTCAAAAGATTATTGATGAACGCACGGATCCGTGGGGGATAAAAGTAAGCGCAGTGGAGGTAAAGGACGTCGACCTGCCTGAAGGCATGAAGCGAGCTTTGGCAAAGCAGGCGGAGGCCGAACGCGAGCGTAGGGCGAAGATCATCCATGCTGATGGTGAGTATCAAGCCTCCTCCAAGCTGAAAGAGGCTGCCGACGTCATGGCAACTCAACCAGTTTCTGTTCAGCTAAGGTATCTGCAGACATTGACGGAGATTGCCACCGAAAAGAACTCAACCATTATTTTCCCGGTGCCTGTCGAGTTTCTTAGTTACTTTATGAAGCGGTTACAACCCGGTGAAAAAACCTGACAAGGTTTTTTTCTTCTAGGAAGTCACCGATATTCGAGGAACAGCCAGGTGGCGCGTGTGCTGATTGCAGATTTTGCGCCGGTGCAACGGTCAAACTGGATAGCGTGTTGATCCAAATTTTGCAATGGGTCAAAACAGTCAAGATGCAGGGTGTCGGAAGCTAAGGTGTAGCGCGCATACTCCGACCCTCCGGCAATGCAGCAGATGGCTTGAGAATTGCTTTCTTTGCTGTTCAGATGTGGCTTTCACTTTTCTGTGCAGGAGATGGGCAATTGCATTGCATCTCAACTTCTTCGCGCGTGGGGCGACATGAATACCGGCAATTCTCGACCGGAAAATCGGCGGTAAAAGCTGGATCTGCTGTGTGACCTTGCCTCAAGCTTATTCGAACTTCGGCCGAAAAATCTGGGTTGATTCCCATAAAAAGGTGGCCTAGTATGGCCACGCCTTTGTCGAAGGGAACAGTGACGACGCAGACCTTTGGGCGGGGTAGCTCAGTTGGCAGAGCAGAGGACTCATAAGCCTTTGGTCAAGGGTTCGACTCCCTTCCCCGCCACCAAAATACCTTGATTCTGCTGGCTGACTGCCGCACCTGCTAGCACTCGGACACTACTAGTAGCTAGCCCAAGTTCGACAGTAGAGCCGAGGAATCGTTGATTTTTCATGGCATGGAAAGTCGGAAAGGTTCGGAATAACGGCTTTGTGATTTCTGAACGTGCGTGTAGTGGAGACCAGCCGGTTGCCCGAGCATGCCTGAGGGCGCGATACTGCCGAGATGTTCTTGAGACGGAACCGGCGAAGGAAGGATGGCGTGAGCTACGAGTACTGGACGCTCGTGGAGTCCGTGCGCACGGCCCGCGGGCCACGGCAAAGAGTTGTAGCCACCTTGGGCAAGCTGCCGG
>Ga0209101_1001069_pt1 | contig 21309 bp, 12 predicted proteins | sample ConPoolayeCmetaG_FD_185481 | JGI IMG/M metagenome (GOLD analysis project Ga0209101, IMG submission 185481) | Hot spring microbial mat communities from California, USA to study Microbial Dark Matter (Phase II) - Cone Pool mat layer C metaG... ...
AAGGGTGACCCAGCCCAGGCAACCCTGGCGGCCACCTCCAGACCATCCATGGCGCAAATACCCGGCCTGTACCCCAAGTCGAAGTCATCCTCGCCCCGCTATGGATGCAAAAATATGACGGACACCCCTAAGAAAGCGTGTATGTAAAAAAGGTGATGCTAGCGCTGTCGGTGGAGCTCCCCCCTCACTGAACCATCTGTTCTTGCCGCGATGAGCAAATCTCAACGCTTTCATCTCATTTCCCTCGGCTGCCCCAAGAACCTGGTGGAGAGCACGGGTATGGCGACACTCCTGGAGCGCGCAGGCTACGTCTCCGTAGACTCGCCGGAAGAAGCCAGTTTGCTGATCGTCAACACCTGTGCCTTCATCGCCCCGGCACGGGAGGAATCCCGCTCCGTCCTCCAGGAGCTGGCGCGGAACAAAAGGCCGGGCCAATACCTCATCGCTGCGGGTTGCTACCCCCAGCGCTCTCCCGACGAGCTGACCCGCGCTGTGCCCGGCATAGACGCGCTGATCGGCACACGCTACTGGGCGGATATAGTGACACTGGTACACAGATTGCTCGACCCTCGTGCCGCGGTGAAACGCGAGAGGCCTGTTCATTACCTGCCTGAGTTTCCAGCCGCTATGGCACAGGCGTCTGACGTCCCGCACGTGGCCATCCAGGGCAGGAGCGCATATCTCAGAATTGCCGACGGCTGCCGGCGTTCCTGCGCTTTCTGCGCCATCCCGCTTATCAAAGGTACGGCTGTCAGCCGTCCCCTCGATGCCGTCATCTCTGATGCCCGCTGGCTGGCCGAACGGGGCGTCCGGGAGATCGTCCTGATCGCGCAGGATACCACCGACTACGGATACGACCTGGGGATGAAAGAGGGACTGGCAGAGTTGCTGGAACAGCTTGTCGCGGCAGTGCCGGAGGTACCCTGGATACGCCTGATGTACGCCTACCCGGGCCGTATCACAGAGCGTCTTATCGAGACGATGGCTCGCCATCCCCAGGTTCTCCATTACCTGGACCTGCCCTTGCAACACGCCCATCCCGATGTATTGCGCCGCATGCGCCGCCCCGCCGATGTTGACGAGGTACGACGCACCGTCGCGCGGTTGCGCGAGACTTTGCCGGACCTGGCTCTCCGCACTACTTTCCTGACAGGTTACCCTGGCGAAAGCGAAGCAGAATTTCAGTTTCTGCTGGACTTTGTCAGGGAGATGGAATTCGATCGAGTGGGAATATTTACCTACTCGCATGAAGAATGTACGCCAGCGGCACAACTGGCCGACGACATCCCGGCAGCAGTGAAAGAGGAACGACGCGAGAAAATCATGGAAATACAACAATCAATTTCCCTGGCCCATAATCGGCGACTGGTCGGGAAGACGCTGGATGTGCTGATCGAGGGCTATGGCGACGGCTTGAGCGTGGGCCGCTCTTATCGTGATGCACCCGAGATTGACGGCCTGGTTTTGGTAGAGGCGAAGTTGCCAATTGGGGAAATCATCCCGGTGCGCATCACCGGCGCGCTGGAATATGACCTGATCGGCAGGCCTGTTCCTGGTTTCCGGAGCCGGAAGTAATGCAGAACTCTCTCACATTTGAGGAGTTGCACACTCAGGTCATTTCCTGCGTCGCCTGTCCGCGCCTGGTAGAGTACCGCCAGGAAGTGGCACGCAGAAAGAAGCGCGAGTTTCACGAGTGGAACTACTGGGGAAGGCCGGTGCCGGGCTTTGGAGATTCCCGGGCTAAGTTACTCGTCATCGGGCTGGCCCCCGCTGCTCACGGTGCCAACCGCACCGGGCGCATTTTCACCGGTGATAGCTCAGGTGACTGGCTGATCCGTGCGTTATATCGGGCCGGGCTGGCCAGCCAGCCCACCAGTCACCACCGCGACGACGGCCTGGTTCTCAAACACGTCTACCTGACGGCCGTGGTACGCTGCGCTCCTCCCGACAACCGGCCGACACGGGATGAACTGACACGGTGTCTGGCCTTTCTGGGCTGCGAACTGGCCCTCCTGTCCTCGGTGCGCGTGGTTCTCACGCTGGGCCGCGTCGCTTTTGGCGGGTATCAGGAGCTATTGCGCCGGCAGGGCCATAAGGTTCCCCCCCTTACCTTCCGCCACGGAAGCATATACGATCTCGGGCCAGCGCTCCCGACGCTGGTCGCCTCCTATCACCCCAGCCGGCGGAACACTCAGACCGGCCTGCTCACTGCCGGGATGCTGGACACTGTCATCAGCACAGCACTGACTCTGGCAGGGTGACCATCGAGACCGGACGAACTCCCGCCCTCCACAGGCGGCTCACTCCGGTTCAGGCACCAAAAGTGGCAACCAGACGGTGAAGGTGCTTCCCTCCCCAACCCGGCTCTCGACGGTAACCTTTCCACCGTGGAACTCCACGATCTCCCTGACTATAGATAACCCCAGCCCCGTGCCAGGGAGCTGCATGGCACGCACCTCCATCCCACGGAAGAACCGATCGAAGATGTAAGGAAGCTCATCCTCAGGAATGCCGATGCCAGTGTCCGCGACCGTAACCGTCCCCCAGGTACGCTCTTCTGCCACTGTTACGTTGGTAGTCACCGTGATGATTCCGCCCTCAGGCGTATAGCGAAGCGCATTATCCACCAGGTTGCTAAGGACCTGTGCCATCCGTTCCTGGTCCACCAGCACGACAGGCGACCGAGAGCAGGGGCGGTACTCCAGACTCTGGCGGCGCTGGGCAGCCAGTACCAGCCGGTCGGTGACCACCCTCTCGGCCACTTCGTTGAGCAAGGCAGGGCGTGGATGCATTTCCAGCCGTCCTGCGTCAATGCGCGAAATCTCAAGAATATCTTCTATCAGCCTGGCCTGGTGGTCCGCTTCCTTCACCAGGGCATCCACAAACTCCTTCCAGCGCTCGCTCTGTGGAGTGACCTGTTGCAGCAACATGGCGTACAACTTAATAGTGGTGATAGGAGTGCGCAACTCGTGGGAAACGTTGCTCACAAAGCGGGATTTCATCCTGTCCAGTGCCCGCAAATGGGTCACGTCATGGGCGGCAACGACAGCACTGACCCCCTCCAGGCCTGGCTCTGCCACAGGCGCCACCTTAAGCTGGAGATCAAGACCGCTCAGCTCAAGCACGGACTCGCCCTGTGTCCACGCCTGAAGTGCCAGACGTTTTATTTCTTCTCGCAACCGCCGGGCGTCCTCCGGGGAAAGGGCTGTGGTCAGCCAGCGATGAGCCACCGTATTGGTGGTGAGGATCTCCCCCTGGACATCGGTGACGATGATACCGTCGGCGGTGCTGCGCAGGATCGCGTCCAGGCGGTCAAGCTGGCTGCGTAGCTGAGCCGTCCGCTCCTGGACGCGTCTCTCGAGTTCGTCGGTATGGGCAAGCACCCGCTGGTAGAGCTGAGCGTTCCTGATCGCTGTGGCCACGCTGTCGGCAAAGGCCTGGAGGCGCTGCGCATCCACAGGGCCGAACTGTCCCGGCCGGGTGCCGTCCACGTTCAAAAAACCGACTGTCACATGGTCCACTATGATCGGCGCACCGACGTAGGAGCGGACCCACTCCGATCCTTTCCGAGGACTCCAGAGTGATGACTTCGCCGTGTCCGGGATCACCACCGGTTCCCCACGCTCCGCCATATACTTTAACCCAGGGAATTCGTCCAGGTGGATGACAAACGATAAAAGCTCCTCACCTGTGGACTCATACCCTCGCCAGCGTACAATACGCGCGATGGAATCTTCCACAAGCATGATATTGAACGAATCGCCAGGCACAACCCGCTCCACCTGTTCCAGTATCTGGTCAAGCACCTGATCAAGCTCCAGGGTGCGGTTTACAGAAGCTACCACCTCTGCCAATGCCTCGGCCAGCTCCCGCTGCTCGCGCTCGGCCTGGAACAGTCGCAGCCGTTCCGCAACGATCCCTACCTGCCGTCCCACCGCCTCAACCAGCGCCACCTCCTCATCCAGCCAGCGGCGGGGTGCCGGGCAGGTCAGGAGGAGACCACTGGGACCACACTCAACAGATGCGACAGGCGCACAGAGTATAGACCGCACGCCATAAGGCTCCAGATATGACCTCAGCTCCGGGTGAGAGGTCTGCCAGTCCTCTATGATCAATGGCGAGTCAATATGCCCATAAATTGCCCGGATGGCCTGGACCATGCTCTCCCCAAACTCCAACGGCAGGTTGCGGGAAACTCTTTGTTCCACAACCCAGAGCACTCCATGCTCCAACCCCAGCGACTCCAGTGTACGATACAATGCGATCTCCAGCAGAGCAGGAAGCTCGACAGCCACATTGGCAGCGGTGATGATGGCATTAAGCGCTGCCAGATGAGCAGCCCGGCGGCAGGTTTCTTCGTAGACCCTGATGCGCTCGCTGATGTCACGTGCCACGCCCCGCAGGCCGATAAAATTGCCGTCCGCATCGAGGATGGGAGCTGCCTTGACCTCGCAGTGGAACGTGGTGCCATCCCTGCGCCTGGCCAGGTAAACGCGGGGTTCAGAGGAGGGCAAACGGCCCGCACGTATGGCTTCCAGGTCGGCCAGGTAACTCGCCTCCCCCTCTGCCAGCAACTGCCCGGCATAAAGCCCTGCATCCAGGTCCTCCTGTGTGTAGCCGAAGGTCTCAAAGGCAACCCGATTGGCATAAGTCAATCTGAGTTCGTCATCCATCTCAAAAACCATATCCGGCAGCAACTCGGCCATCTCCCGGAAACGGGCCTCGCTCGCCTGGAGCGCTGCCTGGCGGGCCTGGACGGCCTCTACCATATGGCCGAAATCGGCAGTCAATGCGCTGATCTCCGAAAAGGGAGCCGGTATTTCCGTGCTCAATGCGTTACCCAGGGCATAGTCGCCGGCAGCTATGGCTCCAGTGCTCTTGCTCAGGCGCATCAGAGGGGCGATGATCTGGCGACCAAGCTGCTTCTGAAAATGAAGGATGGTCAACCAGATAACTACGGCACTGGCAGCGGCCAGTCCCACGGCCTCCAGATAGGGACCATAGACAGCCATAAGAGGTGTCTGAGCGATGACAAACCAGCCGGTACGCTCCACGCGGGTGACACTTCCCAGGAAAAGTGTCTTGTCCACAGTGTAGAGTGATGTTGTCTCCCCCTGTAACCCATGCCGGAAAATTTCCATATCGCTGATATTGACCTGCTGCGCCACCAACTCCTGTCGAGGATGGGCCAACAGGGTACCGTAGCGATCGGCGATGAAGTATTGAGTGCTACCTTCCGCCTCGACGGTTTTTTGCAGCTCTGACAGGCTTAACTCACCAACCAGTGTTCCACCGTCGGAGAGAGGTATAACCAGATGCACTGTCGGCTGGCCGGTACGAAAGGAGATAAAGGGGGAAGAGATAACGGTCTGTGTGACAGGCCGGCGCAGGTACGGCTGCCCAGACATATCCAGGCGCAGATAACGGGGATCCGGCGGTGTCATCAGAACTACAATGGCCTCCTCATCCAGAAGGTAGAGAGTGTCAAAGTAGCCATATGTTCGCCGGATGGCGTCCATATAAATCCCCACTGCCTGGCGGCTGCTCGTATCCGCCATTCGTGCCAGGCCGCTCAACACACGTGTGGCGTGATCCAGGTACATATCCACCGTCCGCCCCACAGAACGGGCTACCAACAACTGACGGGTTGTCAGGTTGCTGCTCGCTATGCGCGCTGCCAGCACCACAGACAGCAAAGTAACGACCAGGGCAGGCAGGAAAAGGCGCAGGAACAGCAGACGAGGGAGCACCTTTCGCAGAGGTTGCGGATTGTGGCGCGTCATTGTTTCTCCTCCGGCTCAAAGGTCGCCAGCGTCACAAATTGCCCGTCACGGACGGTCACCAGGAACTGCGTGCGCGTTGTATCACCATACTCATCCAACGAGACCAGGCCGGTCAGCCCAGGAAAATTACGGGTCTCCAGGAGCACCTGGCGCAACTTCTCGCGCCTGGCTCCGGACCAGATCCCTTCGTCACCTACTTTCTCCAGAGCTGCTGCCAGGACTGACATCGTTTCGTAGGAGTGGACGGATGCAAATGTGGGTGTTGTGCCAAAGCGTTCCTGGTAGCGTGCACGAAAGTCCAGATAGGCCGGCAACCGGCTGTCCATATCAAAGCTGACTACTATCTCAATCCCCTCCACCGCCCGGCCACCGTTCTGTAACAGGGTCTCGGTATAAGCCCAGTACGAGCCGAAAACAGGTAATGTCCATCGAATTATGCGCGCCCGTTGGGCGATCAGCGCAGTGTCCAGCGCCGAAGCGACAATCAACAGCCCCTCCGGGTTTTGGGCACGCAACCCGGCCAGGAGTGGAACAAAATCCGGACTCGCCGTAGAGGAGAAGCCGACCACATCAGTGATCCGGCCACCAAGGCTGCGGTAAGCATCGGAGAAAACAGTCCAGAATGTATGGGTGTAAGCGAGGTTGTCAACATCGTAGATGATGGCCATGCTGACCAGACCGAGCTGCTGATAAATACGCCCGGCAAGCAGGCGCGCCTCCGCAGAGCTGGGCTGGTTGAGACGCAGAAAGCAGTCATCCCGGCCGCTCAAGTCAGGAGACGCAGCGGTGGGGCTGATAAGCACCACGCCCGCTTCTTCGGCCAGCGGGATAGCCACCTCGCTCTGCGTGCTCGTCATAGGGCCGATGATGGCGACCACACCAGCATCTATCAGTTCCCTGAGAGCAGCTTTTGTCCCTTCTGCCGTGCCCATGTTATCACGTATCAGCAGCTCGATGGGATGTCCGGCGATGCCGCCGCGAGCGTTGATCTGCTCCACGGCCAGCAGCACACCGTTGCGTCCCTGCACACCAAGATCAGCGCTGTGGCCGGTAATCTCGCCGACAAAGCCAACAAGGATTGGCCTGCGAGCAGTGCATCCACTCGCCAGCAAGAGCAGCAATATCAGAACGCTGTACCTGCCCAGGCGTCGCTTCCAGACCAGGTATAAAGCACCCAGGATAAGAAGCTCGCCGATCAACAAAGCCACGATGGTCACAGCCACATCCACCCAGAAGGGCATGGGAAAGAGGCGGATCAGCGTATCCGAATGAAGGAAGAGCCAGCTATCACCTTCAAAGAAGAGGCGGTGAAACGCGGTGAAGAAGCTGTCCCATGCCAGCAGCATGTATGCACCAAGCGCTACCAGCAGGCCAACGGTGAGCAGACAGCCGCCCAACACGGCAGAGGCAATACCCTTGAGAGAGCGTTCTTTGACCCCAAGCACCGCCGCGCCACACACCAGGATCGCACCAGCAACGATGCCAAGCGCCATCAGACGTTGATAGACGAACTGGACGTCAGCCATATGACGCAGCTCACGGGCGTTGAAAGCAGGCGAACCATCCTCCAGGCGCAGCCCGGCCAGGAGCGAGAGCGGCGCGCCTGTCGCCAGGTAATCCACGCACACCCCGGCCAGGCGTATCCGCTCGGATGCGGACATGCCGTATGGGTCAGGCGGGAAATTTGCTTTGCTGTACTCCAGGCGGGTGAACCAATGGGCTGTCACCATACGTATGTTGCCCATGACCAGGGTCACGGGAAGGCTCAGTATCATCAGCAACTGAAGCAGGTGCAGCCAACGGTTGCCTTTCATCAATCATCCTCCTTCCATAGCCGTTTTAATGACGTATTGCAGAACCAGTGCATTGGTCATCCACTCTATGGTCGTCCGGTCATCGGTGAAGACCGTTTTGCCAGGCTCGATCTGACGCAGGTTGTGTACAGCGGCCTGTGCCGTCTGGTACAGAAAAGCGTTTTTCTCCAGAGAGGGCAGGTTAAGGGACAGGTTTTCAGCCCGCCCTGGTTGCAGCGTTGCGACGACAACGGTGTTAAAGCTGTTGGGCACCTCGATCACGTAAGCCGATGGAAAGACTCGTAGCAGCGTCGCCAGCATTGCCTGAACCAGGCGGTAATCATCTCCGGCGCGGCCAACATTGATCGCGACAACGCCATCAGGGGTCAGATGCTCGCGGACCAGGCGGAAAAATTCAACCGTCGTCAGGTGTGGTGGAATGTAGGGCAGGCGGTAGGCATCCACACCGATCACGCTATACTCATACTCCAAATGGGCCAGACCGTAGCGCCCATCGGCGACGATGACGTTGAGGTTGGGCAGGTCCATGGCAAAATACTCGTATCCTGCCTCCACGATTTTGCCATCTATTTCGATTCCGTCAATGGGAAGCGGTCCGTAGACGGCGGTGTATTGACGGGCCATCGTGCCGGCTGCCAGGCCGATCAGCGCCACCCGTTCAACCCGCTCCGGGGTATAGGGGGGAGGGTTGAAATAGGGCGCGATGAGGAAATAGTCCCATGGCCCGGGAGTGCGCAGCTCGTCCGGGCAGTAGACGGAATGGATACCCTGTCCCTCGTTTAAGAGCAGCAGGCGGCAGCCCGCCTCGTTTTCCACGACCTGAATGTAATTGTAAGCCGATTCCGTTTCGTAGATGGCGCCCGCTACCGCCTTAACCGGCTGCCCGCGCAGAAGGAAGGTCAGCAGCAGCACGAGCGTCGGTATCCACAGGTAGACGGGCAGATGACGCGCACGGGCACAGGCCAGGCCGATGAAAGCGGTGGCGAAAAGCAACAGCGAAAGCAACACGAAGGTCAGGCGGGTGCCGATCGTAGGGACCAACACCAGGTCGGGGAGAAAGGCACCCACCAGGCTGCCGAGGGTCGAGATGGCGTAGATACGTCCGGCGCTCTTGCCGGCATGGGCTACGTTCTCCATCGTCAACCGGATGATGAAGGGTGAGATACAGCCCAAAATGGTGACAGGCACGCTGAACAGCATCAGTACCGCAGCGAATGCCCCCCCTAACACACCGGCATTGAAGCCGGCAAAGCCGAGCGCGGCCATGCGCAGCACAGGGTGGGCAACAAAGGGGATGACACCAATGAAGAGGGCAGCCCACGCGATGAGCCGATAAAGTGTGGCAGGATAAGGGGAACGGTCGGCCCAGTACCCACCTAGCATGTAACCGGCCGAGAGATAGAGGAGAACCAACCCGATGACAGTCGCCCATACCAGGTTGGCGGTGCCGAAATGGGGATATAGCAGGCGTGAAGCGGCCATTTCCACAGCCAGTGAGGCCAGCCCGCCGACGAAGGCGGTCAAATAGAGATAGCGCATACGCGAAGTCATAGGATTCAGTACGCCCCCTCCCCGAACAGTACACGGGGAATAGTATCCAGAAGTATTTTACAATCGAGCCATAGTGACCAGTTCTCGATGTAGTAAATATCGAGCAGTACCCCCTCATCGAAGCTGAGCAGACAGCGGCCACGTATCTGCCATAAGCCGGTCATGCCCGGCCGTACCTCCAGCCGTTTCTTGTGCCATTCCATATACTGGCTGACCTCGGTCGGGAGGGCCGGGCGCGGGCCTACCAGGCTCATCTCGCCGCGTAATACGTTCCACAGTTGTGGCAATTCGTCCAGGCTGAAGCGTCGCAGGAAGCGGCCCACCCGTGTCATGCGTGGATCATCACGGATTTTGAAGAGCGGGCCGTCCGCTTCATTCAGCTCCCGTAGCTGCTCAAGCTCGTTTTCGGCACCTTCACGCATGGAGCGGAACTTGTGGATCAGAAATGGCCTGCCCCCGATCCCCACCCTGGTCTGCGAAAAGATGACCGGTCCGGGCGAATCCAGTTTGATGGCCAGTGCGATCAGTGCCATCAAAGGTGCGCACAAAACCAGCCCGAGCACTGCGCCTGCGATGTCCATACCACGCTTGATCAATCGCGCCGTCCTCCCGAAGCCTATCTCGCGCACGCCGACCAGGGGGATGCCCCCCAGATCGTCCACATCCACCTGGCTCAGGCTCATCTGAAAAAAGTCAGGTACAATGCGGGCGCCGACGTTTCGCCTCTCGCATTCGCGCATGATCGAGACGATTTTGCGATGGTACATCCAGGGGAGCGTGATGATCACCTCGTCAACCGCTTCCTCCTCAATCAACCGGGGCAGGTTCTCCAGAGGCCCCAGTGCTCTGAGACGGCCCAGGTCAGTGCTGCCCTTGTCGGGGTTGTCGTCCACAAACCCGACTATCTGGTAGCCCAGCTCCGGGCGGGCCACGATGGTGCGCATAACGGTGCGTCCGGCCTCGCCGGCGCCCACGATAATGACACGGGAGACCCCGATCCCGCGCGCAAACAGACAGCTCTGGACATAGCTCTGGACTATACGCCCCAGGCTCAGCAGCACGGCGGTGATGATACCTGCCTCAAGGAACAACGCACGCGAGTACTGAAAAGGCCGAAAGATGTCAAGGAAAAAGGTGACAGCGAAGAGCACGACGGTCGCACGAGCCGCGGCGTTGACAATATGGTAAACATGGTCGAGCCAGGACCTCCCACGCCAGCGGCGATATACCTGTTCCACATGTAAGGTCAGCACCATCAGCAACGTGAGCAGGATGTAGAAAGGTATGTAGTTGGACAGCGGATGATGGTAACTGACATCACGAAACCATTGCAGTCTATAACGTATCAGGTAAGCCAGGGTCATACCTGCGTTGATCAGCACAATATCGGAGAGGATAACCCACCAGGGGGCACGGTAGCTCGCCTTCACGTTCACCTCCCTTCGCTAATAGCCAGGTGGTAGACCCGGGCCGTCTCAAGGGCGGTGCGCTGCCAGGAGAACTGCGCTGCATGACGCAGGCCACGCTCCCGGAGTTCTTCTCGCAATGCCTCATCTGATAACAGCCTGTCCAGCGCTGCCGTCAACGCTTCCACATCGTCCGGGGAGACCATCACTGCCGCATCCCCGGCTGCCTCTGGCAATGAGGAGACGTTCGAAGTGAGCACCGGTGTACCACAAGCCTGTGCCTCCAGTACGGGCAACCCGAATCCTTCGTACAGTGAGGGGTAGGCAAGCAGGGTCGCGGCATTGTACCATAGTGGCAGCGCCTCATTGTCCACATAACCGGCACATACGACACGTTCCTGCAGGTTCAACGCTTCGATTCTGGCGAACAGTTCCTCGTAAAACCACCCCTTGCCGCCCACCAGTATCAGCCCGACCCGCCCGTCGCGGATGCGGGCGAATGCCTCAACCAGGCGCACCAGATTTTTGCGCGGTTCCAGGGTCCCAACGAACAGGACGAATCGGGGGGGCAGCCCCATACGATGCCGGAATTCCGCCACCTCGTCCGGAGGTAGCGGGCGGAAAGCCGGGTCCACTCCATGGTAGATCACGCTGATACGCTCAGGGGGAATACCCAAAAGTCGTGTTGTCTCGGCAGCCGTCCAGGCTGAGACAGCGATCAGTCTGCGCGCCCGCCTGGCCGAAAGGCGTGTCATCACCTTGAGGTAAAGTCGGTTGGTGGGGCGGAACAGCTCCGGAAAGCGCACAAAGCTAAGATCGTGAATGGTGATCACCGTCGGACAGGGAGAGAGCAGCGGGCCAACAAAGACCGGGCCATGCACCAGTTCTGCGCCGATAGCGCGCAGTAAGACAGGCTGAGCCAGTTGCTCCCATGCCACGCGTACCGGCGCCCTTCCCGTGGGCCAGCGAGAGCGAACCACGGTAAATGACGGGTCAAAAGATGCTTCCCCTTCGCCCAACAGGACCGCCAGGCGCAGCCCCGTAGCGTTTTGACCGAGATGGCGGAGAAGCGCGCAGATATATTGATGTACTCCAGCACTCCTGTACCCACGCTGGCCCGAGATCAGATGCGCGTTAATAGCGACCAAGGGAACGTGCATACGAAAATTATATCACATTGCAGGGACCAGGCGAGCCAACCGACCGGATGAGCGTCACGAGTTTGGGAAAGATGAACGTAGTACGAAGTCCGGAGTCCGCAGTCCGGAGTCAACGACCGGCGGGCGCCACGAGTTTGGGACATGGTTCTGAGTCACCACTGTGGCCGGTCCGATGTCGGGTGCCATATGGAGAACGGCCCGAGCCGGGGGGAGGCGGTGACTGTAGAGGCAAGGCCTGCCTCGCCCGTCTTGGGGCCTGCGGCCAGCAGTCGGGCGGGAGGGCAGGCGGTCAGGCTACGCCAGGATCAACGCACGGATCGTCAGCGGCAATGGTTACAGGCCTGCCCAAGGTCAACTGTGCTGGAGCACGAGGCTGCTGCGCAACCCCAACACCTCGAAAACCAGATCGGGCTGGCTATGCCCCTTGAGCTGTACAGGACCAAGCTCTTGCGCGACCACGTGGTCTCTGACCCGTTCGTACGTGGTCACCCCGATGAGGATCTGACCAGGCTTCGCGTGCGACTGGAGCACATAGGCCAGGTTGACGATGTCACCGATCGCTGTGTAGGTATGCTGAGTCGTCGAACCGATGTTACCCACCACCGCGTAGCCTGTGGTGATACCTACACCGAATTTTAGCTGCTCATCCGGAGGAGTGCGGGCGTGCATCTCAGCCGTAGCCTGCTGTATCCTCAGCGCTGCACGTACAGCCCGCAGCGGATGGTCCGGCTGGGGCTGCGGTGCGTTGAAGATAGCCATCATGCAGTCGCCCATAAACTTGTCTATCGTCCCATCCTCGGCCAGCACCGCCTCGGCTGCCACGGTAAGGTGGCGGTTGAGCACCTCGATCTGGAACTCCGGCTCCACCCTTTCCCCAAATGAGACGAATTTACGGATATCGGCGAAAAGAACGGTTATCTCCCGGCGAACACCACCAAGTCGTATGCTCTCAGGGTTCGAGAGCAGTTGACTCACTACCCGGGGAGGGACATACCGCTCTAACGTTTCCCTGAGCTGCCGCGCCTGCCGTTGCAATTGGTGATAATCCGTCAGATCGTCCAGGATGATCACGACGGGGAACGGCTCTCTGCCCTCTGCCAGGAGAGGTTTGATGCGCAGGCGCACCACCACATAGCCCCTGCCGGGCAGCTCCAGTTCTGACGTGTGCTCTATGGCCGGCTGTTCGCCCCGCCTGACAGCCTCGATAAGCGGGGCAATCACCGGCCCCAAAACGGGCAATGCATTGATGTAAGGTTGCCCTCGCACATTCTCCGCGCTTACCGCAAGTATTCTTTCGGCTGCCTGGTTGAGGTAAGTTATATTATCGAGGCTGTCAGCAGTAATAACGCCGCTGTTAACTTCGGCCAGGATAGCAAGAAGATAGTCTCTCATTGGCGTGTTGCTGTCAGTGAAGATATACCAGCCATGCCCGCAGCGCCCTGACAGCCCGGCTGTACAGCTTATACGGGATGCACTGGCCGGCGATATGCCGGGCGTGCTAATTATAGCCGAATCCATGTCAAATGCCAATGCGTTTTCCGGGTGCCCGTCATATTTTTGCATCCGCTGGCTCGGGCCGGTCTTCAGACCACGCCCGACGCCGCACGACCGGCCACAATGTAGGGCAACTGCTCGCAGTTGCCCTACAACTGACGTCGCCACGGCCAGCCATAGCCTGCTCTCGCTCTCTTCTCGCGCAAAAAAGTGACGGACACCCGGGCTGAGTGCACGCAGGGTGCTCCACAGTAAGGGCGAGCCCTTGACTCGCTATCATAAGAGCTCGTCGGCCACCTTCTGGATGTTCCTCCAGGCATTCTCCACGTGGCGGCGTTCTGTATTCGTCTGGCCGACACAGAAGCGCAACACCACACGCTCACCAAGCCTGGTATGAGTCAGGTAGAGCGTGCCGCTCTGGTTCAGACGCTCCATCAGCTTCAGATTGACCTCATCCCCTCCCTTGTGGCGGAAGCAGACCAGGTTCAGCGGTACAGGTGCAGCCAGCTCAAACCGGTCATCTGCTTCCACCCATGAGGCGAACTCATGCGCCAGCTCCACGTGGCGGCGTATATGGTACCTCAACCCCTCCACGCCATAGTGGCGGATGACGAACCAGAGCTTGAGCGCGCGGAAGCGTCGCCCCAGGGGAATCTGCCAGTCCCGATAATCAATCACGGCACCGGACTCAGTGGCCTTGTTACGCAGATACTCCGGGAGAATGCTGAGAGTATTGATCAGCACGGCACGGTCGGCCACATAGAAGCAATCGCAGTCGAAATTGGTGAACATCCATTTGTGGGGATTGAAGCAGTAGCTGTCAGCAAGCTCCAGGCCGTTGTGAATGTAGCGAAACTCCGGACAGAGCGCGGCGGTCCCACACATCGCCGCGTCCACGTGAAGCCATATCCCCTCTTGTTGACATATGCGCCCTATCTCGGGCAGTGGGTCCAGCGCATTAGAAGAGGTGGTGCCCACCGTCGCACAGACAAAGCATGGTGTCAGCCCGGCCTGTTTATCCTCAGCGATCTGATGGGCCAGGGCATCCGGGCGCATCGCGTATTTCTCGTCTACCTCGATGATGCGCAGGTTCTCACGCCCCAGTCCCGCGATTTTGACCGCTTTCTCAATCGAGGAGTGGGTTTGAGAAGAGGCGTAGGCGATCAGCCGTCCATCGCATCCGCGCTCATTGCTGCGATAGCCGGTGGCCCGCTCGCGAGCGGCCAGGAGAGCGCACAGCGATGCGCTGGAGGCCGAATCCTGGATGACGCCGCCACCGGTGCCGGTTGACTTGAATTTCTCCGGCAGGGCCAGCATATCCACAAGCCAGTCCAGCACGTGTGTCTCCAGCTCGGTACAGGCGGGGCTGGTCGCCCACAACATCCCCTGTACTCCCAGTCCTGCCGAGAGCAGTTCCCCCAGGATCGCAGGGGCAGAAGCGTTCGCGGGAAAGAAAGCAAAGAAATTAGGCGATTGCCAGTGAGTCAGGCCAGGCAGGATCAGCTCTTCCACATCTTTGAGCATGGCCTCAAAAGGCTCTCCATAGATGGGAGGCTCCGACGGCAGTGAGGCGCGGACCTGCCCGGGCTCAACTCTGGAGAGCACCGGAAATGACTCGATGCGCCTGTAGTAGTCGGCAATCCAGTCTACTACGGCGTAGCCATAGCGACGGAATTCATCAGGCGTCATATGAAAACTTTTTTCATCAGACATTGGATTCTCCATAACAGGGTGGTATGACGACAGGTTCAACTCCCTGCCACAGGTGTCGGTGTGAGTGTGGAGGTGGGGGTAGGGATAAAAAGCTCTGTCGCGGTAGGCGTTGGTGTGTCTGAGGGCTGTGATGTGGGTGTCGCAACTGGCGTGTCCGAGGGCTGCGGTGTGGGCGTCGCAGTCGGCGTGTCCGAGGGCTGTAACTCTGGTGTTGTCGTGGGTGTGTACGTGGAGGTAGGGAGCGGCGTCTCCGTTGGCGTGGGCGACTCAGTTGTGGGTACCAGGGTGGCGACAGGTGAGCCGGTCGGTGAAGGAGATGGGACAATAAACGGCGTCTCGGTCGGTGTGGGGGTGGGGGTTGGCTCAGGCGTGGATGTGGGAACCGGCATGGGCGTCGGAAGTAGTGGCGGCAGGTAGAGTGCCTGACCAACATAGATTGTATAGCCGATCAGACAGTTGGCCCGCCGGATGGCCTCCTGGCTCACACCAAAGCGGCGCGCCAGCGAGTAAAGGGTGTCGCCCGGCTGCACAATGTATACCACCCAGCCTGGAAACGGGCCGCACGGTTCGGTGCGCGGGGTGGGAGTCAGGTACAGCGAGGGCGGGAGATAGAGCCGCTGGCCAGCATAAATGGTCAGCGTACTCAGACAGTTAGCCTCGGCAAGTGCCAGGGCAGTGACGCCGGTGCGCAATGCCAGGCTATAGAGAGTATCTCCTCGCCGCACAGTGTAGGCCATCCAGCCCACCGGAGGTTGACACGCAGCCAACAACGGCGACGAGGGTGTGAAAGTTGAGGGAAGCAGTGTCTCAATAGCAAGAGCGGTCGGGGTGGCTAACTCTGGGGTGGGCGGCAGGGGCGTGAGGGTCATAGTGGGGAGGAAGAAAGTGGGTGATGGAGACGCCTGGGCGACGGAAGTTCCCGGTGGGCGGACTCCGGCCAGATCCAGAGCGGTCATGGCGAATCCTCCAAGCAGCAATCCCACGCTGAGCATCGTCAGCATCAGGCTGAGGACTACAGGCCGGAAGCCAGCCTCTCCCCTCTGGCCGGTATCGGTGCGCGTATACCCGCTCACTCTTCTTCCTCGTCCTCCGGGTATGTCACGGAGAGCATCTCCGCCGGGAAATCGGGCACCAAAGAGCTTCCTTCCCCGCGCGGTGCGGTGTTCGTGGCGAGTGGGAGGATAAAACTGAATGTGGTGCCGACTCCCATCTCACTCTCCACCCACATCCGGCCACCCAGCATCTCCACTATCGCCCTGGCAGTGGCCAATCCGGCACCGGTGTCACCAAGGCCGGGCACAGCGGAGTTCTCCGCCCGGTAAAATCTTTGGAAGATGCGCCGCTGATCCTGCGGTGCGATCCCTCCTCCTGTGTCACTCACAGACACAGAAAGGTAATCGGGCAACTCGCTCATCTGGTCACGGTAGCGTTCGAGCCGGATGTGCAGATGGACATCAGTGCCAGGCTGCGAGCACAGTGAGGCGTTATAGAGCAGATGACGGAGTATCTGGTGGAGACTTTCCCGCTCTATATGCACGGGTGGTAACCGGTCAGGAATGTCCAGGCGCACACCGACCTGCCGCTCCTGGAACTGCGAGGCAAGCGATGCGATCACCTCTTCGACGAGGGGTTGGAGTGCCACCAGCGCAGGTGCTTCTGCGATCTGAACTGTGTCCTCAGTGACAGCTCTAAGCAGGTCATCGAGTACCCCGTTCATACGCTCGATATTGACCCGGATGCGCTGGAGCAGTTGTCGTTGTGCTTCTCCCAGGATACCCAGTGACTCGCTTAAAAGCAGGCCGGCATAATTGGAGAGTGAAGTCGCCGGGGTGCGCAGTTCATGAATCAGGGAGATCACTTTGGGGTCAGCCCTCTTGCCCGTTTGAGCCTGCGCAAGTTGTTCCTCCAGTTGTTGGGCTTTATCCTTCCAGATATTCAGTTGTGTTTCCAGCTCTGTGTGGGCTTCGGTGAGCCTGCGTATCTCCTCTTCCAAAATTGAAAGTTCGGGTCGGGCACTTTCTCGCGTGGCTTCAGCCTGCTCCAACAGGCGTAACCTGGTGGCCATCTCCCCGGCGCGTTTGCGTTGCTGCTCCAGCTCGGCCTCTCGCTCCTTGAGCTGCTGGCCCAGGTGTTCGATCTCCTTGCGCGCGGTCTCCAGTTGTTCCTGCAACCGGGCGGTCTGTTCTGCCGTAACGCGGTGAGATGAGAAGGCCAGTGCGGTGGCCAGTGCAGCGCCGGTAGCCTGGATGATCTGCTCGTCGCGCATCGTCCAGTCGCGTTGGGAAGACATGTTGCCGGCCAGGAGGATTCCCTCCAGGGTGCCATCGTGGAGCAGGGGTTGCACCAGGAGGGGACCGGTCCGTTCAAAACCCAGGCAGCGGTACAATGCCGCGATAGAAGGGTCCCGTACCGGCGCGCTGGCGCGCTGAAGTTGAGTGCTTCTAATAGCACTGGCCAGGATGGGATGTCTGGACACCAGCAGCATCGGCTCCTGACTGGCCATCACAGTGCCTGTTGGGGGATGGAGGGCCACGATACGCAACTTCTGTGCCGGGGTGTTTAGCAAGAGTCCTATTGCAACCATATCTGCATTCAGCGTGTGGGCTATAGATGAGGCTGCCACTCGCAGTTCCGCTTCTGCATTGGGGCTCACCTCAATACGCTGAATGGCCTCCAGCACTCCGATCAGTTCCAGGCCGGTCTCAGCAGCAGCGTAGGCCGGCGTCGCGCTCAGGGCACGGCGGTAGACAAGCGCAGCTACCAGCGGGAGCGCGGCCAGATTGGCCAGCCTTACCCAGCCGGCGGTATTGGACCCGACGGGGAAGGGATAGAAAAGTTGCAGGGAGTGGCCTGAAAGCCAGAGCAAAAACAGACATGTCGCCAGACTCCAATCGCCTCGGCGCCACAAGAGGGAGGTGACCAGCGCCAGGCCCAGTACTGCAACAGAAAAGGTCTCCCACACCGTCTCGTGCCAGTAGCCGTTGTAGGGCACACCCCGGCTGGCAGGCGATCGCCACAGCGCGGCCAGAGCGGCATAGGCGATCACTGCCCACAGGAGCATGACAAGGAGGATCACCACACCGACCCGTGTGTATCGGCCTGCAATCGGCAGGAATGCCCAGGCCCCCAGCAGCAACACAATCAGGTCAAGGAAACGCTCAAATGGAGGGAGGAAGGTGACAGGAGGTAAACTCCCAATCCGGTCCAGTATTGCGATGAGCATCAACAGTACGCGGGTGAGGGTGAAACCCACGCCTGCCACAAGCAGGCGTATCGCCTCCGGGTCCTGGCGCTGCCGATTCCAATGCCCTAAAGCTATCCCCAGTATCAATTGAATGGCAAAGAGCGTCACCAGGTGATATACCAGATCACCAGGGGGGACAATGATCAGCTCAACCAGGTCTTGGAAGAAGGGCATGTTTTGCTCCAGATGTTACCGCCTCCAGGTCGCAGACCTGTGGTCAGCCTTCGCTGACCGCCTCTTGTTGCGCCCTCATTGGTTGCGTCGGCGCAGGCCGGTACCCGGCGCACAGGGCCGCAGAGATACTTCGGACCGCCGAAATCATAATATCACATCACAACAAGTACGTCAAGGCGCGCAAGTATCGGGTGTCCGTCGCTTTTGCGCGAGAAGGGAGCGAGATCAGGCTGCGGATGGTCGTGGCGACGTCAGATGTGTTCTGGAGTCCGGTCCGAGCTGGAGGAGACACAAAGACTGTGGGACAACTGCTTGCAGTTGTCCTGCAAAATGCGTCGGCGCAGGCCGACGCCCGGCACGAAAGCGCCCAGGAAGGCCGATTTATTATGGGGTCATTTGACCCCCAGGTTGACGTCAGGCTGGTGGTCTGTGGCCCCTCGCAAGTGCGGGTTGGCAGCCACAATTTCGGGATGATGCTCCTGGACCAATTCAATATTTCCAATCGGCGCTACTCGTACCGCAGCGCGGCCACGATGTCCAGACGGGCCGCCCGACGCGCCGGCAGCACCGCCGCCCCCACGCCAATCAGCAGCCCCACGGCCACCGCCAGCAGGAGCCCCGTGTACGGGAAGTAGTAGGGCATCACAAAGCCGCTCACGTCCATCCCCTGCATCAGGACGTACCCCAGCCAGAGGCCCGCCAGAATCCCGAAGGCCGTCCCCAGCGCGCCCAGGAGCAGACTCTCCGCCACAATCATCCGCCGCACCTGCCGCCGCGTGCTCCCCACCGCCCGCAGGACGCCAATCTCGCGCGTCCGCTCCATCACGTTGATCGTCAGCGTGTTCACCATCGCCAGAAGCGACGGCAGGGCGAACATCACCATAATCACGTTCAGCAGCGAGATGCTCCGGTTGAAGGCCCGCTGCTGCTCCTCCCGGAACGACCGCCACTCCGTCAGCACAAAGGACGGATACCGCCCGACGATTTCCCGCAACTTCGCCTCCACCGCGGCCATATCGGCGTCCTCCGCCGCCTCTACCATCACCAGCAGGTCCGCCGTCTGGTGGAAGTCCCGCTCCAGGTTGGTCTGGGAGATGTAGCCCGTGGCCAACTTGGCGTTCAGGTAGTCGGAGCCGACGCCGACCACCCGGTACTCCCGCTTCCCCTCCGGCGTCTGCAGGGTCAGGACGTCCCCCACCCGGACCTGCCGCTGGGCGGCGAAGACGCCGTTGACGATGATCGCCCACTCCCGGCCCAGCGCGGCGAAGGCCTCCTGGGGGTCCCCGTAGCGGAAGACCAGGCCGGAGAGGCGGGGGTAGGTCTCCGGGTCCACGCCGACCACCTGCAGCGTCGCGCCGTCCACCGCCGCCGTCCCCAGCCGCAGCGTCGTCGCGCCGGTCACGCCGGGGACCGCCCGGACGGCCTCCACCAGTTCCGGCCCCGCGCCGACGTTCCCCCCGCCCAGCACCAGCGACGCGGGCATCAGCAGGAAGTCAGTACGCAGCGAGTGGTCAATGTAACTCATGAAGCCGTCAAAGATAGAGGTGACCATCCCGGCCAGGGCCAGGATCATCCCCAGGCCGACCATCAGCGCCGAGGCGGTGACGGCGGCCCGGTTGGGCTGCCGGGCCAGGTTCCCCTCCGCCAGCCGTCCCTCGCGGGCGAAGATGAGGGCCAGCAGGCGCCCGAAGAGGCGGGCCAGCGGGCTGACCAGTGCGGGGGCCACCAGCACCAGCCCGACCAGGAAGAGCAACGTCCCCAGCGCGGCCAGGTTGAAGTCCCCGGTGAGGAGCGCCAGGGCCGCCAGGACCAGCAGGACCGCGCCCGCGATGCCCCGCCTGCGGGCCGCGCGCTCGTAGGCGCCGGGGACCACGGGCCGTAGCGCCTCCAGCGGCGTCACCCGCCCGGCCGAGAGCGCCGGCCAGAGCCCGCCCGCCAGCGTCGCCCCGATCCCCAGGACGACGGCGGTCAGCAGGTTGGGCAGGGTCAGGACCGGCGTGGTCGCCTCCATCCGCAGGTACTGCTGCATCGTCGGCCGGACCATGAGCAGGAGCAGCCAGGCCAGCCCGTAGCCGCCGACCAGCCCCAATGCCGTCCCGAAGACCCCCTGGAGCAGACTCTCCGCCAGGACCAGGCCGACGACGGCCCGGCGGGGCGCGCCGACGGCCCGGAGCATCCCCAGGTCGTGCCGCCGCTCCACCACGACGGTGCGGAAGGTGTTCAGGATGATGAACGCGCCGATGGCCAGGGCCATCACGCCGAAGAGGGCGAAGGCAATCTCGCCCATCTGCAGCGACGCCAGCAGTTCCTCCCCCATCTCCGGCGGCTCCGGCTTGAACGTGTCGCCCAGGGCCGCCAGGGCCGCCCGTTCCACCTGATCCCGGTCCACCCCTGGCTGGACTACAGCCTCTATAACGTTGATCTGGCCGGGCATCCCCAGCAGTCGCTGGGCCGCCGGGAGCGGGACGTAGACCTCCTCCGTCCCCGGCAGAGAGGGCACGTCCAGAACGCCGACGACCTCAAAGTCCGTCGTGCCCGTCGCCGAGGGGAGCGTCAGCGTGCCGCCGACGGAGAGGGCGAGTTTGTCCGCCAGCCCGCGCGAAATCACGATGGCGTCGGCGTCGTCGGGGGCCATGAGACGGCCCTCCCGCAGCGGGTAGTGGCGCAGGCGTGCCGCCACCTCCGGCTCCACCCCCACCAGGGTGATCGCGTTCACCCCCGCCCGGCTCGCCAGCGCGGGCGGCAGCAGGACGTTGCGGTGCAGGGAGCCCGTCACCTCAGCAACGCCGTCCACTCCCCGCACCACCTCCATCCGGTCGGCGGGAAACGTCCCCTCCGTCACGCTGGTGAAGATGAGGTCCACCTTGCCGGTGGTCGCCAGCACGGTCTGGCGGAAGGCCTGGGTCAGGGTGGGCAGAAGGGAGTTCATTCCGAAGAGGACGGCCACACCGAAGACCACCGCCAGGGTGG
>Ga0209101_1001070_pt1 | contig 21299 bp, 20 predicted proteins | sample ConPoolayeCmetaG_FD_185481 | JGI IMG/M metagenome (GOLD analysis project Ga0209101, IMG submission 185481) | Hot spring microbial mat communities from California, USA to study Microbial Dark Matter (Phase II) - Cone Pool mat layer C metaG... ...
ACTCGGCCATCGGCGGGACGAAACAGGGTCAGCACTTTGGCGATGCCTTTGCGGATATACTCTGATGACTGACGGTGTGGCTTGCCATCAGGATTCCAGCGGTGTCCTGCATACGGACGTGTCTGAAATGGGCCAGCTTGGTCAGTTGTCCATAGCGCCAGTCCCAGGGAAGCGGCTTCCTTGTAGGCGCTCTCGATCAACTTTTTTTGGGTGTTGCATCGGGGTCCTGCACCTCGACCACCCCTTCTTTGCGTTTGCGCTTGACCTGTCCGGTCTCACACCAGGTGCGGTCTTGCTGCCAACGCCAGCCGGCCTCGCGCAGCACCAGCCAGATCGTGTAGGTGCTCACCTTGGGCAGGCCGTCCGCAGCCTGACGTAATGCACGCTGCAAGATGCTCAACGACCATACGGCTGCACCATCTTGCTCCGGGTCAGGTGTCCGACGCGCTTCGCGCAGAATGCGCTCTTTTTCAACGGCCGTGTAGGTCGGTTGTTTTCCACCGCTGTGTCGAGGCACCAGCGCAGCAATGCCCTCCTGGTTGAAGCGACTGACCAGCTTGGACACCGCATCGCCCGACTTGCGACCAGCCGTGTGAGCGGCTTGGGTGTAGTCCTGACCTTCCGCAACGGCCAGGATGATCTTGCTGCGCGCGACTTGAATGGCCGGCTCGTTGTACGAGCGACTGATCTGCTCCAGCACGATCCGTTCTTCACTGGTCAAGTCACGCAGAGGATCTTTTTTGCGACGAGACATTGAAACACTCCCTATACCGTATCATATTGATATGCTTCAATTATATCTCAATCGCTCAAAATGGCAACGGGTTAACCAAATGACCCACTAGCAGGTGACGGGGTGGGCCGGCCGGCGAGATGCGTACAATCAGGTTGGCGCTGGGGCGACGCGGCGCAAGGGTAGCCAGCGGCTGCTTGTTGATCCGCATGGAACCCCACAGGGTGTAGGTACAGGCGAGCGTCGTCAGCCCGCCCAACAACCGGCAATGTGGGGGACAAAAGTTAGCCGCCAACCCCAAGGCCAACGGGTTGCCCAGTGCATAGCCCCAGGTATCCGGCGCCGGAAAGGGAAGCGTCTCAATTTCCTGGTAACCCAGGCCATTGAGAACATCCTGAATGTATTGCCGGGCCTGCAGCTCAGCGGCGTGCCCGGCAGGGCGGGGGCCAATTTCTTCTGCCAGCGCCCGAACGTGCGGTAACAGGTTGGCTGCTGTGAGTGGATCGGTGTTCATGAGTACCTCCTCTCCGGAAAAACTTGCAATCGCCGTAACTACCTACCTGATTGGCCTGCCGCTATGCGCTGATTGGAAATCAGCCTTTCTGGGCACGCTGTGCCGGGCGTCGGCCTGCGCCGAAGGCCTATGGCGGGCGACTTGAGTCGGCACGTAGGTAGTCACCAATCGCCCACCATTTCATCGGATGACTTGCGGCTGAATAGCACACTCTAGGCATGATCGGGCAAAAAACGGCCAAAAACCAGATTCCCCAGCAAATGCCCGCGTGATGTCAGGCGAATGCCTTGTGCGGTGCGTTCAAGCAAGCCTTGGGCCACCAGGTCATCGATCTCGCGCCCGTAGGCCTCTTCCAGGTCAACACCAAAACGTGCCGCAAAGCGCGCGTAGGTGACCCCTTCCTGCAACAAACGCAACCCCATCATCATCGTTTCGCCCATCTCCAACGGTCGATCGATGAGTTCTTCCCACTCGACCGGGCTTTTTTCCTCTTGCACAGCAGCGATATAGCGACCGGGATGGGCCAAATTCGCCCGGCGACTCCCTTTCCACCAGCTATGTGCACCGGCACCTAACCCCAAATAAGGCTGATTTCGCCAATAAATCAGGTTATGTCGACACGCCAGGCCCGGCCTGGCCCAGTTTGAAATCTCATAGTGCTCATATCCGGCGGCTTGCAGACGCGCCTCGGCCCAAATGTACATATCGGCGACCAGATCATCGTCAGGCGCAGGCAGTATGCCGTGGACGATTTGTTCGGCCAACGGTGTGCCTGCTTCGACGGTGAGCGCATACAATGCAAGATGCTCCGGTGCCAGACTCAGCGCTTCCTCGACATCGGCCTGCCACTCGGCCAGCGTTTGGGTGGGCAAACCCAAGATCAAGTCCAGATTCAGATTCTCAAATCCGGCCTCACGCGCATAGCGCACCGCCTGCCGGGCCTGATCGGCCGAGTGAATGCGCCCGAGCAAGGCCAATTTGGCGTCGTCCAGACTTTGCACCCCCACACTCAGACGGTTGACCCCCGCGGCGCGCAACGCAGCCAGCCCCGCGATCGAAACCGTGCCCGGATTCACCTCCACGGTGATCTCGGCATCGGCGGGCAACGAAAACCCGGCACGGGCAGCGGTGATCAAAGCGACCAGGTCTGCAACCGGCAAAACGGTAGGTGTCCCACCGCCTACATATAGCGTTTGAAAGGTTTCATAACCGACACATTGCCCGGCGCATGTTGAAATTTCACGCTGCAAAGCGAAAATATACGGTGCAACAAGTGCATTTTGGTCGGCATACGAGTTGAAATCGCAGTAAACACATTTGCGCACGCAAAAAGGAATATGGAGATAAAGGCCGGCCGGTGAGGTTATCACCTTGTTTACCTCAAAAAAAAACAGGCTCACCCTCTGGATAGACGGTGAGCCTGGAAATGAACCCAAGAAATGCGAAAAATCAAGCCCCAGGGAAGGTAGCCCAGCCCTGTTTGACAACGAAATCGGTCACCACAGGCACTTTGACCCACTCACCCTGATAGGACTTGATGCCCAGGTAAATGGGATAAATGAATGCCACTGCAGTCACCGCGCCGATGCCGCAGGTCACAGCAGAAATAATGCTGACCAGTATCGAGATGGCAACAATGGTGAGCAGGGAGGCGACAGCGTTGTACTTGAGGAACGGACGGCTCTTTTTGTCTTCCATGAACAAGATGATGATCGCCGGAATGCCGAGTATCCAGCTCAACAAAGCCCACAATTTGTCGTCATTGGTAATCTCTGAAGCGGGAACATAATTTTCGGTCATTTTTCCTCCAAAAAAATCGGTAACAAAGGATGGGTAAAAACGGCTAAGGGAATACGAAATTATTGTATCATTGTGACCGACAAATGTCAAATCGAGGTATCTGTTCCGGAACAGATGGGACGCGGATTGACACGGATACGACGGATGGTCACGGATTTTTTTGATCCGTGTTGATCCGTTGAATTCATGTTTATCCGCGTGCTATGAAGAGGCAGGCGCATGCTCCCATTCGGGCATGCTCAGTCCCTCCGGATCGTAAACGATCTGTCCTGCGCGCAAGGTCAACACACATTCCAACCGCTGCCGGCCGATCAACCTGGCCCGTCCACAGTCGACAAAGCCGAATTCCCCCTCGGTCAACCTGAACAAAGCCACATCGGCTTCTGCACCAACGCTCAGGGTGCCCAGATCATGCCGTCCGATCATCCGTGCCGGATTGACCGTTGAACGTGCGATGGCCTGGCTCAAGGGCATTCCCATATTCAGATACTTGGAAATCGTGTGCGCCATGCTGAGCACCGGCCCATTGATGTTGCCCATATGCAAGTCGGTGCTGATCGTGTCGGGGGGAAAGCCATCGCGCAGGGCAGGCACGGCATTGCGAAACCAAAAGCTGGCCGCCCCATGTCCCAGGTCAAACCAAATGCCCCGCTCGCGTGCACGACGCAGGTACAGATAGACACGCCCTTGCTCGTCGACAATGGGAAATTGTCGAGCAAAGACATGGGTATGGATGTCGCCGGGGCGCAGTTTGCACAACAACAAATCTGGATAGGTGCGCTGCGGCGGACGAGGCCAAAAGTCGACCATCACCGGCTTGCCACAACGCATTCCGGCCTTGACCGCCCGGTCGACCGAAGCCCAGGGTGGATGTTGATCGTCCCATGGTCGATCGACCCAATAGTGCGCGCTTTTGATCCCCACGATGAGATCGGGATATGCCGTAGCAACGGCAGCAGCCAGATCAGGATTCAGATCGTCCAGCCGTTGCTCCGACGTGCGGTCGAGCATACCGTGGGCGGCGATGTTGAGAAAGGCCAAAATGCGCACGGTGGATCGGTCGATACAGGTGGCTTTGAAAGCCGCAAAATTTTGCCAGCCGGCCGTGCCCGCATCAACGGCAGTGGTCACGCCGGAAGCCAACAGGTGCGCATCGGCATTCACGCCTTCAATGTAGCTGTCGGGCTGCGGAGGAAAGGTGTACACGTGGGTGTGAGCGTCAATGAGACCCGGCGTCACATACAGGCCGGCCGCGTTGATCACCTGGACGGCCCCGGCAGATGCGATGTCGACGGCCACGTCGGCGATCTTGCCGGCGCGGATCGCCACATCATACGGCCCGTCGATCCCGTTGGCCGGATCGATCACCCATCCCCCTTTGAGCAACAAATCCCGGTGTGGAGCAAGTGACATAGCGGTCATTCTCGTTTCAACACAACCAGGGTCAGATCATCGAACTGGGGCACATCGCCGGCAAAAGCCATCACCTGCGCCCGAATCTCGTCGATGATCTGATCGGGCGAGCCGGTACGCACGGCCACAATGGCCTCGGCCAGCCGTCCGCTGCCGAATTCTTCCGCATGTCCGTTGATCGCATCGGTAACGCCATCGGTGTACATCACCAGCAGGTCACCCGGCTCCATGCGCAGCCGTTTTTCTTCCAGGTGGATCGGCGAGATGATCCCCAGCACAATGCCACGCGCACGTAGCGATTCAATCCGGCCGTCGCGGCGCACCAGCAGGGGCGGATTATGCCCGCCGTTGGCATAAACGATCTCGCCGCTTTGCGGATCGAGGATCAGGTAAAAAGCGGTTACAAACAAATCCGAATGGGTGTCGGAAATGATCAGGTCGTTGGTGCGACTCAGCGTGTCGCCCGGAGAGAGCAGTTGTTGAGCGACAACGCGGATCAGCGTGCGCGAAAGGGCCATAAAGAGCGCTGCGGGCACGCCCTTGTCGGCAACGTCGGCAATGACCAGGCCTAAACGGCCGTCCGGCAGCATAAACATATCGTAAAAATCGCCCCCCACCTGGCTGGCCGATTGCCAGAGGGCATCGATTTGCCAGCCGGGCAGCACCGGATAGGCCTGCGGCAAAAAGCTGGCTTGGATTTTGCGCGCCATTTCCAGTTCATGGTGCAGACGTTTGCGCTCGGTTTCTTGCCGATACAGGTAGGTGTTTTCGATGGCAATGGCGGCCTGATCGGCGATGCCGGTCAGGATGCTGAACCAGCGGTCGGCCAGATGAAGGGGCAGTTCGGCGTAATCGACGACCAGCGCACCAAACAAATTGCCCTTGGCAATCAACGGCAAGGCCAACACGGCCAGGCGGTCACAGACAACGGCTACACCGTTCATCGAACCATAAAAGGGCGATTCTTCGGTCTGGCTCAACGCCGGACGGCCTTCAAGCAGCGTGTGCACGAGTTGGCCATCGGTGTTGAGAAAATGCTGCAACGCATTGATTTCTGCCTCGTCCAGGCCAAACGATTGGGTAAGCGACCAGGTCTCGCTTGAACGGATCAAGATCGCGCACCGGTTCACGCCGATCAAGATGGGCGTGATGCGCACAATTGCACTCAGAATATCATCAAGTTCTGTCAAGCTACGTACAGCTTCGGCTACCTGAAGCAAAGCCGTTGAGACATAGGCTTCTTCTTGCTGCGCGGCATAGAGCTGGGCATTTTCAACGGCGACAGCCACCTGGTTGGCAATGCCGGTGATCAGGTCGACCTTGCGGCTGGTGGCCCAAGCGCCATCTGCATAATCGACGATCATCGCGCCCAACGGTTCACCGCGTGCGATCAGTGGCAGAACGAGCAGATTTTGCAGTCCCAGCAATTCGATCACCGATTGGGCCAGCGCAGCAGTCACTTGTGAGCCGGATAAAAGCAAAGGTTGCCGATGCCGGCAGGCCTCGACCAGGGCCGGCACGTCTTGCTCGTCCAACTGAAGGGTGATCAGATGAGCATATTGGGCCTCATCAAGACCGTAAACCTGCGCCGGGGTAAAGGTATGTGTCGTTTTGTTCCACAGCAAAATGGCGCAGCGGTCGACGCCGGTCAGAATAGGCACAAGCCGTACCGCTGTGGCCAGCACATCGGACAGATTGGACAGGCGGCTGGTTGCCTCGGCGACCTGGAACAGGGCAGTGGTCATCCATGCTTCTTCCTGCTGGGCGACATACAGGCGCGCGTCTTCGATGGCAATGGCGATCTGTGAGGCCAGCGTTTGCAGGATAAACAGATCATCCTCATCAAACGCATCACAGTGATCGCTTTGCACATCGAGCACGCCCAGCACCCGCCCTTCAAACGTCAACGGCACGGCCAACTCGGCGTGTGTGTCGGAGAGGTTGTCGTTGTGAATAAAACGCGCATCGGCGTGGACATCATTGATCAGCAACGGCTCGCCATGCGCAGCAACCCATCCGACAATCCCCTGTCCGAGCGGAATGCGGATGTCGGTGCGCAGCAGGGTGCTGTTTGTGCCGGCCTCAAATTTGACCTCGTTGTCATCTGTGCTGAGAATGCTGACATGGTAATAACCAAAAGTCTCCTGCACCAGACGGACCACCTCATTAAACAGCGTGTCGAGATCGAGAATAGAGGTTACTTTACGTCCGACACTTTCAATAAGCGTCAATTGACGCACGCGGCGCTGTTCGAGCTGACGCATGCGCACCTGTTCAATAGCCAAAGCCGCTTGATTGCCGATCACCAGGAGGAGGCGCAGATGGTCTTGGGTAAAGGCAGCCGGTCTGGCGCTTTGAACCGACAGGGTGCCGATCACCTTGTCGCCGGCCAATAACGGCACATAGATACCCGAACGAGGTGGATGCTCACTGTTGTAGCTCGGCCGCGCCGGCAGCGAGTTCATCTCGCGCTGAAAGTCTTGCACCAGCAGCGGTTGCCCGGAACGGCGCATCCAGCCGATGATCCCCTCATCGGCGGCACCCTTGAACCGTTGGGGCGGTTGACGATGATGGTCTTGAATCGAGATTTTCAGCTCGTAATCATGCCCATCGAACATACCCAGATGAAACCAGGCGGTATCCACGATCTTGCTGGCCTGTTCATAGATCACTTCGCACAACCCCTCTTCATCCAATTGGGCACCGACAATCGCCCGCCCGATTTCGCTCAGGGCGGTCAGTTCGGTCAACCGACGCTGCTGACGCTCCCACATGTCCGACAACCGCTGCACGACCAACGAGACGGCGACCAGGCCGAGGGCCAGCAGCCAGAACACCAGCATATTGCCCTGGTTGTAGACAAAGACGATGATCACCGCCGCCCAAAGCGGAAAGAACTCGACCAGCAGCGAAGTTCCCCACACCGTGCGCAAAAAACGCCAGACCTGCGCCGGCCCACCCTGAATCAGTTCGGACAGTCCCCAACCAAGGTGATCGAGGGCAAACCAGGTGAAAAAGAGGATCAGCAAAGGGCCAAGATCACGTACACCGATCTCGGTCAGCAGGCCACCACCGGCCCATCGGTAGGCTGCACCGGCGACCAAGGCGATCAGCGACTTGAGGCCAGCGTTGAACAGGGTAATTTCAAGCATATCCAAGCGCGTCGCGGGGGTCTGATGCCGCCAGGTGTACAACAGCAGATAAACCAGACAACTGACCATGGCCACCAATGCGCTGGCGACCGGCCCAAAGAGCAGCAACACAGCCGCATCGACAATGCCGACCAGGCTATGGGTGATGTTGGGCGCGATATGAAAACCGGCACGTTTGACGATCAGAGAGAACAATGCAAAGAGAAGGAGCGAGGTGTCCACCCGCTGCCAGGGGATACGCGGAGAAAGGAAGAACAAAACCAGCACACCGGTCAGACCGATGCCGATCCGATACAGATGCAAAAGCCATGGACGGTTCGTGCTCGACAAAGCAAGCCTCCGTGGCGATCAAGGGGTGACATGTGACGACGGCCTGATCTTTTTGATCATCACCAGCCGATTACAACCTCGTTCGAATTCAAAATGCACCTGGTCCATCAATTGGCGCATAAAATAAAGGCCCAGACCGCCCAGGCGGCGCGTTTCCAGGTTGGTGCTCAGATCAGGTGGTGGCACGGTTTCTGGATCGAAGGGTTTGCCACAGTCCTCAATGATGATGGTCAACGTTTCGGCATCCCAGGCACATTTGAGGCTGATGGTACCGCCTTCAATGCCTTCATAGGCATGCTCGACCACGTTGGCGCACGCTTCATCAACCGACATCTGGACGTGAAAGACTTGTTCATCGTCCAGGCCGGCCAGGTGTGCCGCCTGCCCCACCCATTCGCGAATCTTGTCCAATTGATCGGCACGTCCCAGGACCTGGAGATCGCACTCGTTGGGCATAGATGACTCCAAATAAAAATGCGCCGCGGTGCATTACGATACAGACTTGCGGCGCGTTTGACCTTTAGAGCCTATTTGAAAACATAACCATCTCCCCGTGCAGGAGGCTTTCGGGCAGGCAATCGGCTAAAAACTGCCCACCGCTTCGATCAGGTCGTCATAGATATCGAACAAGGGGGTCATGCCGGCCAATTCCAGCACCTCGACGATGCGCGGCGACAGGTTGCACAACCGCAAATCGCCACGGTTATATCGTTTGCATTCTTTGAGCGTTGATACCAAAACATGCAATCCGGCGCTGCTGATGTATTCCAGCCCTTTCAGGTCAGCGACCAGATTCAAGTGTCCCTCATCCAGCAAAGATTGAAAAGTTTTTTGGAGCTGATCGGCATTGCTGCTGTCTACACGCCCCTGTACGGCAACCACGCTCACGCGCTTGAAATGTCTGACCTCGATATTCAACGCCATTGTTCCTCCTCTTTGACCGGCGATCACTAAGTTGAGAACAAATTATATCATGTCCCTCTTGCGGAGGCAAAAATCCCGTATGGTCAGGGTGTATTTCAGAATGAGGGCGACTTGTCAAACCGGCGTCCGGGCGATGCTCAGGCCGGTCTCCAGGCCCTGGCGCGGTCTGGAGACCGGCCCGGCTGCGACCGGCCGCGGGCTGCGACCGGTCTCTGACCGAGTCGCTACGGGGACCGGCCCGAGCCAGGGGGCCGGGCAGTTACCCAAAAAAGTGCGATCCCGGTGGTTTTGGACCACACGGGATCGCAAGTCATCGAGAGGGAAGGTTGGATTCGATACGTTGAGTTATTCCGATAGTCTTTTAGAGGTTGTTTCCTCCTCGAGCGCCGCGCTCGGTATGACGAAAACGCATTCCGGATGTCGTATTGCCTTCGTCCGTTTGAGGGCAGGTCGGTTTTCCGTTCATCCCGCCGCGACCCCGTGGCCCCATCCGGCCACCGGGGAACATCGACCCGCCGAAGCCCAAGTTTTGTCCCTCCTTTAGCTCGTTGGCCTGTTCCTGTGTGATCACTCCGTCGGCGACGGCCTGGGCGAGGGCCTGAGCATACGCTTCTTCAAGTGCATCACGCACCTGGATTGCCGTCAACCCCTTCTCATTCATCAACGTGGTCAGCGTTTTGCCTTCGGCATAAGCGGCCTGCAATTCTTCTACGGTCATCCCCAGCGCTTTGGCCAACAGAGCATCGCGGTTCAGATAGCGCTGGAGATTTTTGCGGGCCAACATCATGTCGGCTTCTTCCTGGGTGATCAGCCCCTTTTCGACGGCCTGAGCGATGGCGGCCTCGGTGGCTTTTTCTCGCGCGGCTTGCAGTTCTTCGACGGTGATGCCCAGGGCATTGGCGAGCAGCGCATTTTCATCGATCTGGTCGCCCCGGATGCCCTTGCCCTGGCGGCGCAGGCCAAACCAACCGAATTCTTTGGATCTCAGGCCGCCCCAAACCAGCATTTCGTCGGCCTGTTCACGGGTGATTAACCCCTTTTCGACGGCCTGCTCAATGGCAGCAACACGCGCCTGTTCATAAGCAGCTTCCAACTTTTCAACGCTGATGCCCAGCGCATCGGCCAGCAACTGCTTATAGTCGATGCCGCTGCCCTTAAAGCCCCAGCGCCCCCCGCCGCCGTGCGCCAGATAGCCATCGCCAAGCAGGCCCGGCCCGGTTGAGGCCTGCGTCAGAGTCTGAAGGTTGTCGGCGGTCAATTCGGCTGCGTTGGCTACAGAGGTGTTGACCAGGAGCGAAGCACCGCCTATCAAAAGGGCCAGTGTCAATGCGGCGGTCAAGATGATCCATCTATACTTTTTGATTTTGAACATAATTTTTCTCCTTTTCATTTACAAATTTTTGTCCACATGGTTCTCCCCCACCGGCAATTTCACATACATGCCCTCCTTTCACGGATCTCCTGGCGGAGAATGGCTTCAAACCACGCCTGACAATTATAGAATAGCACATCAACCTGAAAAGAACCCAAGAAAATGCTGAGAATCGGCTGAGCTTTATTGCCGGTCGCGTTCGGCCTGACCGACAAGCCGATAGGTGGCGTAGGCCGTTTTGGCAATGCGCAAGTCCAAGTTCACCGCGGCACCCGGTGCGATATCTTTTTGCACAACCACCGTCGAACCAATGCTGACAATGTGGCCGTTGGCATCGAGCAACATGCCGATGACGGTGATGTTTTTGGCTTTCACCGTGCCGACGTTGGTCGCCTTGCCGATAAAGCGGACAAAATTGGTGTTGTCTTGAATCACCCGCACATCACTCAGTTGAACGTTCACCGGCTCGCGGTCGGTCGCCGTTGCGTCGGGATGAACCATAAAGGAGGCCATATTTTGCGCTCGGATCTCGACGATGAAAGGACAGGTTTCGCCCGGCGCCAACAGCAGGCAGGCAAAATCGGCCTCGGTTGCCCCCTGCCAGATCCATTCACCGCCGGTGTTTCGACCGGGAAATTTGACATAGCTTCCGCGAAACCCCTCGGCATCATAAAAAGTGACATGCACCGCCGACAGGTCGTAGGTTTCTGTGCTGTCGTTGCGCACCAGCCCGCTGACCTTGTAAATTTTGGCCGTCTCGACCAATGGGTCCTGTTCCGCCTGATTCATGCCGACCAAGACCGTCAACGGTGGGCCAGGGTTGGGGTCTGGAATTTGAGTCAATCCGGGCAGAGGTGTCGTATTGACCTGCGCCGTTGCAGTGGGCCTGGGCCCTGTCGCAGACGATTGGGGCGTCGTCACCGTTGGCGTCGAGACCGGTTCGGTTGCCGTTGGCGTGGCGGTCGGTGTAGGTGTGGCCGTTGGGACAACCGTCGTCGTCATCGGTCGGGGTGTCTCGACAGGCACAGGTGTCGTTTCGGTTGTCGCCGTTTGCCTTTCGTCCGGCGATACGGGCGTGCCCGGTGGCAGGGGCGTTGCCTGTCCGCTGCGCTCGGCCAGCAAGCGGACAACCCTGGCGATGACCATATTCAAGGCCATATTGCTGCCGGTGGCAACGTTGCCGTTCTGAAAGCGAGAAAAGATCTGCTGCCGCTCTTGCTCTGACATGTTTTCCATTTGCGCGCGGCGGGTTGCCATCACGTCAGGATCAAACCCCTGGCCACCACCCAGCCTTTGTCCACCTGGCGAACGCGGCGTTCCACCGTCAGAACGCGGTAGATTCTCTGGACGCGATCCCATTGGAAATGTGTTTCCACCCGGGGCCATGTCGGCCAGATCGTTTTGGGTTAACCGCATCGCCCGGATGGCGGCAAGCTGTGCTTCGGTCATCGTTTTTTCGATCTGTTTAAACACAGCATTTCGTTCGACATCGTCCTTAATCACGTTGTCCTGCAATGAGCGCCACAGCGGCAGCAACACAGCGGCCTGTTCTGCACTCACGGCGTTTGGGGTGTCTTCCAATTTGATCGTGCCCAAAGCAAGCTGCATCGGCACGTCCAGGGCGTTGTCGTAATCGGTGGCCAAGGCGCTGACATAGCCGCTTTGAGTCGTGGGGTGTACGGTCGACTGCGCGGTGCAGCCGACCGACACAACCCCAATCATCCAAAGGAGGCAAATGACCGAGAAAATCGGATGGTTTGTTTGTTTCCGTTCCATGTTTTGATTCTCCTAAACCAAGACCTTGGGCGTCGATACTCAGCCGATGCTACCCGGCGAGATGTCGAATGACCTGGGTCTGCAGATAGATTTTTGTTCGCATCATTACAGAGAAATCCGTGTCCTATTTGTATACACACCAACTGGGCTGAATAGTGCCGGTCACGTGAACTATTGATATTGAAATTGGTTAAGCATACAATTCAAGATATTGATCTCTTCTCTGGCCTGCCGCAACGCCGACTCGAGGCTATACAGATGTCCGCGGGCGGACAGTCGGGCAATAATCCAGGTCGATACAACAGCAACCCCAATAAGCACAAAATATTTTGATTTCATGAATTTCTCCGTCATCTGTTTAGAGCCTATCCGAAAAACCGTACGAGCGGCATCCCTATGCCGTTTATACCGACGCATAGGGATGCGTCGGCTGCGTTTTTCGGGTCGGCTGCGTTTTTCGGGTCGGCTGCGTTTTTCGGGTAGGCCCTTACTCGTGTCGCAAGGCAACGATCGGGTCGAGTTGAGCGGCTTTGGTTGCCGGATAGTAACCGAAAAAGATGCCCACCAGGGCTGCTGCGCCAAAGGCCAGCGGAATCGATGACCAGACGATTTCGGTGCGCATGCTGCCGAATTGGTTAAAAAGCCACGAGCCGCTCACACCGGCGATCACGCCGATCAGTCCGCCGATCAGGCTGAGCAAGACCGCTTCCAACAAAAATTGCAATTGTACGTCGCGCGGGCGGGCGCCGATCGCCTGGCGCAAGCCGATTTCTTTGGTGCGCTCGGTCACACTGACCAGCATGATGTTCATAATGCCGATCCCACCGACTACGAGGGAGATGCCGGCTACCCAGGCCAGCAGGTTGCGAAAGGTCTCGGTCGCTGCGGTACGCATGGTGATGACGCTATCTTGGGTCATCAGGGTAAAGCCAGGCGAATCGGCGGTGGTGTCCAAAATCTGCATGACCAGCTTGTTTAATTGCGCCATCACGTCGTCCATAACCTCCTTGCTTTGCGCCGAAACATAGACCACCCGCAGTGCATTGCGGTTAAAGCGGTCGTTCACCCATTTCTTAAAGACCAGGGTGATCGGCACGTATACTCGCCCATCATAATCGGTGTTGCCCACCACGCCCTTTTCGGACATTACGCCGATCACGGTCAGCCGCACCGAGCCGACTTTGACCGTCTGGCCGACCGGCGATTGATCGCCGAAAAGCTCTTTGGCTATGTCGTATCCCAAAACGATCACTTTGTTGGCCCGGTCGTTGTCTTCATTGGTGATAAAGCGGCCTTCGGCCACGGTGTACTCGTGCACGGCGATAAAGCCGGCGGTGGTGCCGACAACGGGAATGTCGGTCAGTGTGGTTGTCTCGGTACGGACATTTTGAGTGGTATTTTGTTCGGCCGAGATGCCGTTGATACCGGTCACGTTCTGCTCGATTTTGATCAGATCGGGGTAGTGCAAACTGGGTGGTGGCCCGGCGCGGGTGCCGAATCCACCGCGCGTAAAAGAGGGCATGATCATGATCAGATTGGCACCCAAGGCATTGATCTGGTCGGCCACTTCGGCCTCGGCGCCGGCGCTGACGGCCAGCATGGCAATCACCGCGGCAACGCCGATAATCACCCCCAGCGTCGTCAAAAAAGAGCGCACCTTGTTCAGGGTCAGACCTTCCCAGGCAATTTTAAGCGTTTGTAAGAAGCTCATCGTTCCTTTTCTGCCTCCACATGCAATTTGCCATTGATCACTCCGTTGTGGAGATGGGCGATGCCGCTGGCGTGGGTCCGGTCGGAGACGATCTGGCCGTCGATCAAATAAATCACCCGCTGGGCATGCTCGGCAATGTCTAATTCGTGCGTGACCATCACAATGGTCACCCCGCCCCGGTTCAGCTCTTTCAACAAAGCCATGATCTCTTGAGCAGAACGGGTATCCAGGTTGCCGGTCGGCTCGTCGGCCAGGATGATCGCCGGATTGTTGATTAGGGCGCGGGCAATGGCCACCCGCTGCTGCTGTCCACCGGAGAGTTCGTTCGGTTTGTGGTGCATCCGGTCGCTCAGGCCCATCGCCTTGAGCATGTCGGCTGCGCGTGCGTAGCGTTCGGCGTCGGTGGCGCGGATGTAGCCGTTGTAAAGCATGGGCATCATCACGTTTTTGATTGCCGTTAACCGGGGCAACAAGTTGTAGGATTGAAAGACAAAGCCGATCTTTTTGTTGCGCACGCCGGCCAGCTGATCGCGGTCTAGCTTGCTCACATCCTCTCCGTCCAGAAGATAGCGGCCCGAGGTAGGCCGGTCGAGGCAGCCCAGGATGTTCATCAGCGTGCTTTTTCCCGATCCCGACGGGCCCATCACGGCAACAAATTCGCCACGCTCGACCATCACATCGACGCCCCGCAGGGCGTGTACGGCAACTTCGCCCTTGCCGTACACTTTGGTTAAATCGTGAATTTCGATCAACAGGTGATTATCCGAAGGATTTTGCATCGTTTTAACCTCCGGGCATCATTGGCGGCATGCCACCGCCGCCGGGGAATTCCATCATGTTTTGATTGCGGTTGGTGTTGGTCGGCGTGGTCGATTGAGTGGAGGATGAGCTGCTTCCGTCACCCAGACTGACCACATCGCCGCGCTGGAGGCCGGAAAGCACCTGGGCATTGACATAGTCTTTGAGTCCGATCTCGACCGTGCGCAGTTCCAATTCGCCGTTGGGCAGCACCACAAAGACTGCATATTGACCGTCGGCAATCTCACGCAGGGCCTGCACCGGCACCAGCAGCGCGTTGAGCGCTTCTCCGGCGACGATCTCGACTTCGGCGTTCATATTGCCCAACAACTTGACCGGATAAGCCGAGGTGTCGATGCTGGCCCAGGCCTGCACCGCCGTCGTGTTGCCTACCGAGGTCAACATCGGGTCGATGCTGACAATCTGGCCGTTGTAACTCAGGTCGGGCAGGGCTTCAAAGACCACTTTGACCCGGTTGCCCACGGCTATATTGTTCAGGTCGGATTCTTCGACCCAGAATTTGATCAACGGAGTGTTGAGGTCGGCCAGGACGATCACCGTGCCACTGACCTTGTCACCCACCCGGCCGTTGACCGAAACCACCGTGCCGTCGATCGGCGCCGTCAAGGTCGTTTCAGCCAACGCTTTTTGGGCCAATTCGAGCTTGAGTTGCGCCTGTTGCAGGTTCAGCTCGGCCTGAGCGGTATCCACTTCGGCCAGTGCAGCTTGGGCGTCGGCCAAATTGAGCCTGGCCTGCGCTAGAGAAACCTGTAGTTCTTGAACCTTGAGGCGTGCACTGGCGATGGTTTGCTCATCAGGTGGGGTTTGCAGATCATCCAGTGCTTTTTGGGCGTTCAACACCTTGATCCGCGCGTTCTCAATGTCAATTTGACGACTGTCAATCTGGGCCAGATCATAGCTGGCCTGGGCAATTTCGAGGTTGTTTTGGGCGTTTTTTACGTTTTCGGCGGCCCGTGCGCGTGTATCGGCGATGTTGCGCTCCCAATCTTTGGCCGAATCCATAACCTGAATATAGTAGTCCTGGGCATTCTTGAGGTCTTGAATCGCCTGCTCCAGCTTGATCCGTGTTGAGGCCAGCTCTTGATCGCGCATGTTGGCTTTGGCAAGGGTGTTTTGATAGCTGATCTGAGCGATGGTCAGATTCGCTCGGGCAATTTCTACCTCGGTCGAATCGGGCGCCCAGTTGAGCAGTTCATCCAAATCGGCCTGAGCGGCGGCCAGATTGGCCTCAAGTTGCGCCACCTGGAATTGGGCCTGAGCCACAGCCTGTTTCAACGAGGCGGTATCACCGGCTTTTTCCAGCGCCTTTTGCGCCTCGATCACGGCCAATTCGGCGGCGATCACCGCATTGCGCGCTTCGGTATCATCGATCCAGGCCAGCACATCGCCGGCCTTGACCCGATCGCCGACCTCGACCTGTAACCCGGCCAGGGTGCCGCTACTGGAAAAGCCCAGGTTGACTTCGGTCGACGGCACCAGCACACCGCTGCCGTCGGCGGTAATCGAGATGTTGCCGACAGTGACCGTCGATGTTTTCAACGTTGGCGTACCGACCGCAACCGTTCGCGGCCTGACCCAGGGCAACCATCCCTTCACATAGGCCAGATACCCGCCTCCGGCGAGCAAAATCAGGACGATCAGGACAATCCCCAACCATTTTTTCCGCCACATTGGGCACTCCTCCACAAATTTGACTTGGCTTGGCGTTTACGGTTAAATTGTAACAGGAGAGCCTGAAAAAAGGCCAAGAGGTTGCTTAGAATTTGCTGAGAAAAACGTAATTACCTACCCGGCTGCTCGCTGGCTTGCGCCGATTAGAAATCGGCCTTTGTGGGCGCATGCGGCGCCAGGCGTCGGCCTGCGCCGACGCCCCCGGTCGGCGCAGGCCGACCGCAGGCCGAAGGCCTATGGCGGGCGACTTGAGTCGGCACGTAGGTAGTCACAGAAAAACAATAAATTATCAGCGCGTTCTCAGCATTTCTTTAAATTTTTCTCAGGCCTGAGTGGTATAATCAGAATACCCTAAAGGTTTTGGAAACCTTTAGGGTATCAGACCACCCTAAAGGTTTGGAAAACCTTTAGGGGGTAAGGAGATAGAAATATGCCTCTGATTCTCGTCGCCGATGACGATCCTAAATTGCTCAAAATGTTACGTCGAACACTGACCTATGAGGGATTCGACGTGATCACCGCCACCGACGGACAAATGGCCTTGAAAATGGTCTACGAGGCCAAACCGGATTTGCTGATCCTCGACTGGTTGATGCCCGAACTCGACGGCATCGGTGTATTGCAAGCTCTGCGCGAAGACAGGCATCCCATTCCCATTTTGATGTTGACCGCACGTGACGCCGTCGAACACCGGGTGACCGGACTGGAACAGGGTGCCGACGACTATTTGATCAAACCTTTTGCGCCGCCCGAACTGGTTGCCCGCATCAACGCCTTGCTGCGACGGATGCGCCCGGAAAGCAGCGAAACGCTCACCTACGCCGACTTGACTCTGGACCTCACCTCGCGTGAGGCCCGACGTGGAAACCGTCGGCTCAACCTGACCCCTACCGAGTTTGAGCTGCTGCGCTTTTTAATGCGCCATGCCGAACAGGTGTTGACCCGCAATCAGTTGATCAACCACGTGTGGGGGGTAGATTTCAGTGGAGATGATAACGTGCTTGAGGTGTACATCGGCTACCTGCGCAAGAAAACCGAGGTCGACGGCGAGCCGCGGCTGATCCAGACCGTGCGGGGCATCGGCTATGTGTTACGCGAGGAGGAGTGATGTCGATTCGTTTGCGCCTGACCCTGCTCTATAGCGCAATCCTGGCCCTCACCCTGGCGGCATTTAGCTTTGTTCTTTATGCCATCCAATATAGATATACACTCAACATCGTTGAACGAGATTTGGTCGCCAATGCCAACCGCATCGTTCCAATGCTGTTGACGGCCGGGCGTGGAGAACGCACGCCGCCGTGGATGAGGCAGGAATTTGCGTTGGGCAACCTGCGTGTGCGCGATGTGGTGCGCATTCTGGATTCACAAGGCACGCCGTTTGACCTGGCAATCAACCAGAATGCGCCCGACCTGCCCTTGCGCCCACGTGGCCTTGAACGATTACAAAGCGGCCAGCCGTGGATCGAGGTCATCCACACCGAAGATGGGCGTGTGTTAACCTACAACAGTCCGCTGATCGTCAACGGTCAAACGGTGGCCATCATCCAAGTTGGGCGTTCGCTGGCCGATCGCGACCGCGCTTTGCAGGGATTGGCCATCACCTTGATTTCCGGCAGCTTGTTGACCACCGCAGCGGCTTTTGGCATCGGCTGGATATTGGCCGGAGCCACCCTGCGGCCGATCCATCGCATCACCCAAACCGCACGCGAAATCGGCCAGACACGCGATTTTTCGTCGCGCATCCCTTACAAAGGGCCCAACGACGAATTGGGCCAATTGGCCAGAACTTTTAACGAGATGCTGGCCCACCTACAAGAGGCCTTCCAGCAGGTTGCCCATGCGCTCCAGGTACAGCGCGATTTCGTCGCCGACGTATCTCATGAATTGCGCACCCCCCTCACCACCTTACGCGGCAATCTGGCCCTGCTTGGCCGCGAGCCCCCCCTGCCGCCGGACGAACGCGATGACATTCTAGTCGATCTGGTCGGCGAAACCGAACGGCTGATTCGCCTGGTTCACGATCTGCTCACTCTGGCCCGTGCTGATGCCGGACAGCGCCCCGTCATCGAGTCGGTCAATGTGGCAGAACTGGCCGACGAGACATGCCGACAGGTCCAACAACTGGCCCCCGACCGCCCCATCATCTGGAGCGGCCCAAGTTCGACCATGGCTTTGGCCAACCGCGACGCGCTCAAGCAGGTGTTGTTGATCTTGCTCGACAATGCGATCAAGCATGCCCAGGGAGAAATTCGACTCACCGTGACCCCCCAATCGGAATGGGTGCGCATCGCCGTCCAGGATAGCGGGCCGGGCATGTCACCTGAGCTTTGCGCGCGCATTTTCGACCGTTTTTATCGAGGTGACGAGTCGCGGTCGACGGCCGGCTTTGGCCTGGGGTTGTCCATCGCCAAGGCATTGGTCGAAGCGCAAGAGGGCAAGATTTCGGTGCAAAGTGAACCGGGGACAGGAACGACCTTTATTGTCCACATCCCGGCCGAAAAGTGAACGCCTTGCCCATTTCCGGGATGGTTCATTTTCTCCTCGCTTTCATCCACCCCATCGATCAGACAGAGCAATTCGGACAGGATGAAGCGATAATACATTTTGACGCGCCCTTCCAAGGCCTTGATCAACGCCTCGCGCCTGTTGCGCTGCCCCACCGGCGGGATGAAACCGGTGCTCAACAAGCCGTATCGCAACAGGGTCGGTGATCCACTTCGCGTCCAGGCGGAAAAGAGGCAGAAAATCCGGCTGAAGCCTCTACGCCGGCGTCTTAAAGGTGTTGGGGCTAACCTGGAGTGGACGGCATTTGCGTCTTGGTCACCGGCATGAACACGCGCAAGCCGTCCTTTTCATCTACAATCAAGGCTACGGGGGGATAGCCCAGCGCCACACGCACCAGCCACAAATCGCCGATGGCGCTGCCTGCGTTGAGCGAAGCGCAAAATATGATGATCCAAAGCAGCCACCCCGGCAGGGGAAGCGCAAGCAAAATCAACCCCAACACACTCAGCCCCACCAGAGGGGCGAGGGCGATGACCAGGTAGGCGTTGCGACGAAAAGCGTGCCCCGGTGCCGTGGCATAGAACATCATCTCTTTCCACATCACACCGTATTTGGGTCGTGCGCCGTAGCTGCGCAGGGCCAGTCCATGCGTGAGCTCGTGCAACACAATGGTCAACGCAATGCCGACCCATATCCCCATCATTTGCCAGGTGGTCATAGCAGTAGACAGATTCCCCGAATGCCACAGCCGTGCCCATGCGGCAAACATAGCAAACGCCCCGCCGATCAGGAGCACGCCCACAACGTTCAACGCCACCAACAACATTTTGTGGTCGGATAATTTCCAGTACAGCACCTGGCCATAGTCGGCGAGTGAAATGGCCAGGCCGGGTTTTTGCTCTTCCGAATTCATAGAACATTCTCCATTATTGCAGTTTTACAAATGGCACACGGATTCTCCCGGATGCGACGGATTTTCACGGATTCACACAAGGGCATGGGAACAAAAAAGGTGGATTGGGGCGGAGAGCGTTTATCCTCCCGCAGGTTGGCCAACCTGCGGGAGGATGCAGAGCAGCGGTTACCAGAAGCCCTTTAATTTTTGCACGCCGAGTCGATGTGAACCGTCGTGATTGTATCCCACGGCGTGTAAGGGTTTTGCGTTGGGTCACGTGGGGTGAGCGATTGCACCACCTCAAACCCTTTTACGACCTTGCCGAACACGCTGTGTTTATCGTCGAGCTGTGGGGTGGCCGCGTAGGTGATGAAAAACTGGCTGCCGTTGGTGTTGGCACCTGCGTTGGCCATAGATACAACGCCGGGGCCATCATGGCGCAAATCGGGGCTGAACTCATCCTCAAAGGTGTAGCCGGGGCCAAGTATGCCTGTGCCGGACGGGTCGCCGGTTTGGGCGACAAAGCCGGGCAGCACCCGGTGAAAAGGTACGCCATCGTAAAAGCCGGTTTGGGCCAGAAACACAAAGTTGTTCACCGTTTTGGGGGCCTGGTCGGCATACAGTTCGATGCAGAACGTGCCTTTGCTGGTTTCGACGGTGGCAAAGTAAGGCTGGGTGGGATCGATGAACATCTCCGGGGGGGTGGCGTATTGTGGCCCTTTGAAATTAAAATAGCGAATATAAATGCTCATCGTGATGTCGTCGCGCGAACCATCATAGTATAGCCCGTTGATGAACAGCGTCGGCGTGCCGGGCAGGCCGATGGATACGGCGTCGTCGTAGGCCTTTTGGACTTTGGCCCGATAGGTGCCGTTGTCGAGCGCCGCGGTGAAGCGCTGGACATCGAGGCCCAGTTCTTGGGCATAGCCAACAAAAGTGGTCTTGGCCTGTTCTGGCGACAACCCTGCCCATTGATTTTGTCGGCTGTACAGCAGGCTGTGCATCTCCCAAAATTTGCCTTGAGCACCGGCCGCCTCAGCGGCTTCGGCCGAGAGCATCGCCTTGTCATGGATGCTGGTCAACGGAAAGTGGCGGTACACAACCCGCAGTTCGTTGGGAAACGCATCCATCAACCGCGCAATCACCACACTGGTGCCGGCGCAAGCCGGGCACTGATAATCGGCATATTCGATCAAGGTCATCCCGGCCTGGTCACTCCCTTTGACCCAATCGCCCTCGCCGATCTGCGGAATCTGCCATTCAAAAGGTGGCGTGGGTTCGAGGGTGGGGGGAATCACCATCGTCTTGCCGGACGGTTCAGATGTCGAACGTGTAGCGGTCGGCATTGAGAAAGCCGGTGTCGGTGTGGCCGTTGGCAGCAACGGTGTTGCAGTTGGCGGAACAGGTGTTTGCGTTGCCGACGGGGTTGCCGTGATCTGGGCAACCTGGGTGGTTGCCTGGCAAGCAGCCAGGCCGATAAAGAGCAAAGCGGTTAAAAATAAAAAACGTTTGAACATATTTATTCCTCGATTATTTATTTTAGAACCGACGCATAGGGATGCGTCGGCCACGCATAGGGAGAGCCGATGCGTAGCGTCATAGGGATGCGTCGGCCACGCATAGGGAGAGCCGATGCGTAGCGTAGCAACGGCATCCCTATGCCGCCAATACGTAGCAAGACGTA
>Ga0209101_1001071_pt1 | contig 21298 bp, 18 predicted proteins | sample ConPoolayeCmetaG_FD_185481 | JGI IMG/M metagenome (GOLD analysis project Ga0209101, IMG submission 185481) | Hot spring microbial mat communities from California, USA to study Microbial Dark Matter (Phase II) - Cone Pool mat layer C metaG... ...
GCCGACACCTACCCCCAAGAAGGGGAGCGGTACCACTTCCTCGCCCACCAAGACTCCCAGCAGCGGTGGCGGCACAGCCCCGGCCCCCACCACCTTCAAGGGCTTTGCTTATGGGTTCTGCGCCCACATGTACGGGGTGGATATGGGAGCCACCATAGCTAAGGTCAAGGGCGCGGGATTCGGCTGGATCAAGATTCAGGTGCCATGGAAGGACCTGGAAGGCGCGCCGGGACAGATCAACTGGGGCACGCTGGACCCCATCGTGGATGCCTGCGCCGGGAGTGGGGTCAAGCTCTTTATGAGCGTGGTCAAGGCCCCCATGTGGGCGCGGCCGGCCTTTGAGGACAAGGGGCACGACGGTATGCCGGAGAACCCCGAGACCTTTGGCAACTTTATCGGCGCCCTGGCCACCCGCTACAAGGGCCGCGTGGCCGCCTATGAGGTCTGGAACGAGCAGAACCTGGGCACCGAGACCGGCATGAAGCCGAGCGTGGACCGCTACATGCCCCTCCTGAAAGTGGCCTACCGCCGTATCAAGGCCGCTGACCCCAACGCCCTGGTCATCTCCGGCGCCCTCACCCCGGTGGGCTACACCGACTATGTCCACGCCATCGAGGACGTGGCCTTTATGCGCGAAATGAACAGCAAAGGCCTCAAGAGCAACTGCGATGGCGTGGGCGTCCACGCCAGCGGCTTCGACAACCCGCCCTGGGCCGACCCATGGGGCAAGATCGGCGCATCCGGCTTCCAGGGCCATCCCAGCTTTTACTTCCGCCACTACGAGAATATCTACAAGGCCTTTGGCGGCGGCAAGCAGATCTGGATCACCGAGGGCGGCTGGTCATCCATGTACAACCCGCCGGCCGGTTATGAATACGCGGCCAACATCACTGAGGACATGCAGGCCACTTATGCGGTCAAAGCCTTCGAGATCGCCAGGAGCACCGACTACATCGCCGGGTTCATGTATTGGAACCTGAACTACTGCGTGCCGGTAGTGCCGCCCGGCGATGAAAAGTCCGGCTTTGCCGTGTTGGGTCCCAACGGCGTACCCCGGCCAGCCTACAACGCCCTGGCGGCCATGCCCAAATAAGAGAGCGTTATCCTCCCGCAGGTTTCAGAACCTGCGGGAGGATTTTCGGCTGGCGGCTATCTTTGCTCGCGCGGGGTGTGCCACCCCGCGCTGGCGGGCGGCGGGTCACCCAGTCAGGCCTGGGCCTGGCAGACCCGCCGCGAGCGACGTGCTCGCCGCCACGAGCAAGAAAAAGTTGCTCAAAGCGGCGACCGCAGGGAGTGTGACCCGCCGCTTCGCGCTCGGCGGTCTCAGACCGCCGAGGAGCACAGCCGGGTGCGAAGCGGCGAGTCTGCCCTGCTCCAGCAGCATTGCCTTCCCGTTACCCCCGTGATATAATCCCCCTGTGCCGCGCTTACCGTCTCACTCCTGGAGACCCCATGGGCAGTCGCAACGCCCAACCCGCCAGGCGGTGCGATTGCCACAAAACGCCCGACGTGGTAAACTGGGGATCACGGGGGCAGGTTTTCCGACCCGCCGCGCGAACAGGCAGTGTCGCCTGTTTCACATCAATAACCGGAGGTGCATTGTGGCCCATATATTGGCAGAACCATATCGGATCAAGGTGGTAGAGCCGATCCGGGAAACCACGCCGGCCGAGCGGGCAGAGATCGTCCGTCAGGCCGGCTACAATGTCTTTAACATCCGGGCAGAAGACGTGACCATTGACCTGCTTACGGACAGTGGCACGGCCGCCATGAGCGACAACCAGTGGGCCGGGATGATGGTAGGCGATGAGGCCTATGCCCGCTGTCGCAACTATTTCAGCCTGGAACACGTGGTCAGGGATGTATTCGGGTTCCCATACTTTGTGCCCACCCACCAGGGCCGGGCCGCCGAACATGTCCTGTTCCCTTTGGTGGTCAGGCCAGGCGATGTTGTCCCTTCCAATATGCACTTTGACACCACCCACGCCAACATCGCTGCGGCCGGGGGCCAGCCGGCCGATCTGGTGATTGACGAGGGGCTGGACCCCCAGAGCGAGTACCCTTTCAAGGGCAACATGGACGTGGACAAGTTAGAGCGGCTCATCGCCAGGGTGGGCCGCGAGCGCGTCCCGCTGGTCATGCTCACCATCACCAACAACAACGGCGGCGGCCAGCCGGTCTCCCTGGCCAACATGCGGGCGGTCAAAGAGGTCTGTGCCCGGCACGCCATCCCCTTCTTCCTGGATGCCTGTCGTCACGCCGAGAATGCTTATTTTATCCGGCAACGGGAGCCGGGTTACCAGGATGTGCCAGTCCGTGAGATCGTGCGGCAAGTCTTTGACCTGGCCGACGGCTGCACCATGAGCGCGAAGAAGGACGGCCTGGCCAACATCGGTGGGTTCCTGGCCGTGCGCGACGGGGAGCTATACGAGCGCATCTGCCAGCGCCTGATCCTCATCGAAGGGTTCCCCACTTATGGAGGGCTGGCTGGCCGGGACCTGGAAGCCGTGGCCCGGGGCCTGCTGGAAGCCCTGGACGAGCGCTACCTGGCCTGGCGCGTGGGACAGGTGCGCTACCTGGCCGAACGCTTGCAGGAACAAGGTGTGCCCATCCTGGTGCCCCCAGGCGGCCATGCTGTCTACCTGGACGCGCGGCGTTTCCTGCCCCATATCCCTCAGGAACAGTTCCCGGCCCAGGCCCTATCCGTCGCCCTCTATGTGGCCGGCGGCATCCGCACGGTGGAGATCGGCTCAGTGATGAACGCGCACCAGGACCCCTCTACCGGCGAATGGGCCTACCCGGCCCTGGAACTGGTGCGCCTGGCTATCCCCCGCCGGGTCTATACCAACAGCCACATGGATTATGTGGCGGGCGTGGCCGGTGAGTTGTATCACCTTCGGGAGGAGATACGGGGACTGCGTATCGTCTACCAGGCCCCCTTCCTGCGCCACTTTACCGCCCGCTTTGAGCCGGTAGAGACCTGACCTTGTACAGGCCAGAACCCCAATCACCATTGCTGACATCCGGGCATAACTTCTGTCAGGGAGGGAACAAGGGGGGAAAAGCCTTGCTGGGTTTTTGCGACGGCGAAGCCGCCGCAAAAACCCCTACCAGGCATTCTTTCCCCTCCCCGAAGGGACGCGAAGTTGGGAATGAGCCAGTGCCCTCAGGCGTTTAATCACGCCCGGATGTCAGCCATTGACCTTGACTTATCCGGCGATCTGGTGTAAACTCACCCCGACGTTCGGGCGGGTCATTGACTTGACCTGGCCGTTGAATCCACATCTTAGAAAGCTTCTGGCGTCAGAAGCTGCCCGGCACCATCATGGGCCGGGCCAGGGAGGTGTTATGCGACAAAAGGACTATATCTTGCTGGCGACCATCGTTCTGGTTGCTCTGCTGGCCGTCTGGGTTGATTGGGGTGATAACCCCGGTATCCATTTTGAGATCGGTGATCTCAAGGTTCACCGTGACATCCGTGTGCTCCTGGGCCTGGACCTGGGCGGCGGCACTGAGGTAGTGTTGGAAGCGATAGAGGTCGCCGGCGAGATCACCCAGACGACCATCGCCCCGGGGACGCTGGCCTGTCCACCGTTCCTGGCCGGCATGTTAGGTCCGTTTCTTCCGGCCGGAACCCAGGATACCCTGGGGGTGGCCCAAAGCATCATCGAGCGGCGCGTGGACGCCCTGGGGGTGACAGAGCCGCGCATCCATCGCGTGGGTGAGAAGCGTATCCTGGTGGAACTGCCAGGCATTCAAGACCCGGCCCTGGCCGTCCGTACCATCCGCGAGACCGGCTTTATGGAGTTCATTGACGCCGGCTCCCTGCCTATCCCGGTGGGCACGGTGGTGGTGACCAGCCTGGGCGGCTCCAGGGAGCTCACCGGCACCGCCCCGCTGACCACGACGCCGACCGTGGCTCCTACGGCTGTGGTGACGCCGACCGTAACCCCTGCGATCAGCGTCACGCCCCAGGCGACGCCGACTGTGATCCCCACGGTCAGCGTCACGCCCCCGGCGACAGCGCCCGTGATCCCCACGGTCAGCGTCACGCCCCCGGCGACAGCGCCCGTGATCCCCACGGTCAGCGTCACGCCCACGGTGACAGCGACCTTACCCCCCACGGTCAGCGTCACGCCCCCGGCGACAGCGCCCGTGATCCCCACGGTCAGCGTCACGCCCACGGTGACAGCGACCTTACCCCCCACGGTCAGCGTCACGCCCCCGGCGACACCGACTGTGATCCCCACAGTCGTGGTGACACCGACTCCTCCGCCGGTGACCCTGGAGACACCCACACCGATCCCCGGGACCGTGCCCACGACGACGGGGCCGGTGACCACGCCGGTTAAGGTCTATCAGACCATCATGACCGGCCGGGACCTCAAGGCCGCTTATCCGGTGATTGACCAGAATCCCTCCAGTGATTATTACCAAAAGCCGGTCATCTCGCTCGAGTTCACCGAGGAGGGCGGCAAAAAGTTCGCCGCCTATACCAGTGCCAACGTGGGCAAATACCTGGCTATCGTCATTGATAAGCGGGTGATCTCTTCGCCAGTGATCAATGAGCCGATCCCGGGTGGGCGGGCGACCATCAGCGGCCGGTTCACCTTTGATGAGGCCCGCAGCCTGGCGGCGCAACTCCAATACGGCGCGTTGCCCATCCCCTTCCGCGTGATCTCGGAACGGGTGGTGGACCCCATCCTGGGGCAGGACTCCATCCAGAAGAGCATCCTGGCCGGCCTGGTCGGTGTGTTCATGGTATTGCTGTTCATGGCGGTCTACTATCGCGTGCCTGGGCTGGTGGCCGACATCGCCCTCATCATCTTTGCCCTGGCTACCTTTGCCCTGTTCAAGCTCATCCCGGTGGCCCTGACTTTGCCGGGCATCGCCGGTTTCCTGATCTCCACCGGCATGGCCGTAGATGCGAATATCCTGATCTTCGAGCGGATGAAGGAGGAGTTGCGGGCCGGTCGCACGCTGGGCGCTGCCATCGAGGCTGGCTTTGACCGGGCCTGGACTTCTATCCGCGATTCGAATATCTCCACCCTGATCACCTGCGCCATTCTGTTCTGGTTTGGTTCCACCCTGGGGGCCGGCGCGGTGATGGGCTTCGCCGTGACACTGTTCCTGGGCGTGGTGGTGAGCATGTTCACCGCCATCACCGTGACCCACACTTTGCTCCGGGTATTGTTCTTCGTGGCCCGCGACTTTTTGCAGGGTCGCCCCCGACTTTTGGGCATTTAGCAAATCGGCAATCGGCAATCCGCAAATCGGCAAATACGCAAATCGGCAAATACGCAAATCGGCAAATCTGCAAATTGGTAAATCGGCATATGGGGAAGGTGTAATCGCAGCATATTATGTGACATTTGCCCATTTACACATTTGTAGATTTGCATATCGGAGGAAGCATGTACGACATTGTTGGCAAGCGCAAATGGTACTTTTTGATCTCCAGTTGCCTCATCGTGCCGGGGATCATCGCCATGATCATCTCCACGCTCACTGTCGGCACGCCGGTCAGGCTGAGTATTGACTTTACCGGCGGCACCTTCATGGAGCTGGCTTTCGAGCAACCGGTGCAACCGGCCGAGGTGCGCGCCGTTTTTGTGGCGGCCGGCTATTCCAGCACCAGTGTCCAGACCACGAACGAGGGACGGCAGGCCATCGTGCGTACCGAGGCGTTGGAACCGGAAGCCAAAGAACGTATCAAGGCTACCCTGGCGCAGCAGTTCGGGGCCGTCAAAGAGGTCTATTCGGACACGTTGGGGGCCCAGGTAGGGCAAGAGGTAACTGTCAGCGCACTCGTCGCCGTGGCCGTGGCCTCGCTGGCCGTCATCGGCTACATCGTCCTGGCTTTTCGCAAGGTCCCCAACCCTGTCCGCTATGGTGCGTGTGCCATCTTTTCCATGGTCCACAACGTGTTGGTGGTGTTGGGGCTGTTCTCCATCCTGGGACTGCTCCTGGGTTGGGAGGTGGACGCGCTGTTCCTCACGGCGGTGCTCACCGTCATCGGCTTTAGTGTGCAGGACACCATCGTGGTCTTTGACCGCATCCGTGAGAATATCCCCCGCCATCGGGGCGAACCGTTTGAGGACATTGTGAATCACAGCCTGCTCCAGACGATCCACCGTAGCCTGGTCACGCAAACCAATGCCATGTTTGTGATGGTGGCCTTGTTGTTTTTCGGGGGGGCCACTATCCAGCAGTTCATCCTGGCTATGCTCGTTGGCCTGCTCAGTGGCACTTACTCGTCTCTATTTAACGCCGTGCCGTTGCTGGTGGTCTGGGAAAAGGGCGAGATACCGGCCCTCCTTCGCCGCCTGTTTCGCCGGGGACAACCAGCGGCGGCGTAACCCGCGCCGGGGAGGAGCGTCCACATGGCCGAGCGTTTCGGTGAGGTCCTGGAATCCAGCACCACTCAGTTCACCGTGGGCTGCCTGGAGTTATACCAGGCCCCGGCCCTGGGCAGCCTGGTGCGGGCCAGGAGCAGCCAGGGCGAGAGCTGGGTCTATGGCCTGGTGGCGCACGTGGAGACCGGCTCCGAGCCGCCCGGCGGCTATGTCTCCGTGCGCAGCCGGGACGGCATCGCCGACGAGGACATCTACAAGGAGTTCCCGGACCTGGCAGCAGTGATGCGCACCCGGCTCCAGGCCCTGGTGGTGGGCTTCCACGATGGCGACGCCGTCCACCACTACCTGCCCCCGGCCCCGCCGCCATTGCATTACTCCGTCTATACCTGTGACGCCGCCGAGGTGGTTGCCTTCACCGAACGCTTGGGCTACCTGCGCACCGTGCTGGCCGGCCTGCCCGCCCCCCAGTCCGACGAGGTGCTGGCCGCCAACGTCCGCCTGGTGGCCCAGGCCCGGCCCGATGGCCCGGCGTTCACCATGCGCGTGGGCCGCGAGCTGGCCCGGCTCCTGCAAGATGACTACGACCGGCTGCGGGCCATCTTGCAGCGCATTCGGCCCTGAAATACGGTATGCGCCTGCCGATGAAATACTGTAACTGCTCAGCCTGTACCCTCCCGCAGGTTCGAAAGTGTCTGGCAACGGGTCAAGCAGGTCCACTCTGGCCTGGAGATCGTGCCAGAACCGGCGGGAGGGTGAGCAGTTACGAAATACTTGTCTCGGGATTCGTGGCGAGGAACGAACATGCGCTGGATTCTGGTCGCGTTGGCAGGACTGCTGGCGTTGGCGACCAGCGCCGGCGCCCTGACCGGCCGCTCTGAGCCGGCCCGTGAATCCACTGGCACAGCCCGGTGCACTCCCGGCACGGCAGCCATCTACACGACCACGCTGACCATCCCCACCTACCCGTACACGCCCTGCCTGGAGCAGCGCGCCAACGGCCCATACCCGTACCACTGGCTCGATTGGGGCTGCTACGGCAACCCCGCGCCGCTGAACCGCGACTATGAGCTGTTGGCGCTGGAAAACGACTATCTGCGAGTGACGTTGTTGCCGGAGCTGGGCGGCCGGGTCTACCAGATGGTCTACAAGCCCACCGGCCACAACGAGCTATACCAGAACCCGGTGATCAAGCCAACGCACTGGGGGCCGGCGGAGCAGGGCTGGTGGCTGGCCGTCGGCGGCCTCGAGTGGTGCCTGCCGGTGGACGAGCACGGCTATGAGTGGGGCGAGCCGTGGACCTGCCAGGTGGTCACATCTACAGCCGGCGTCACCGTCACCCTGCGCGATACGTCGGCCACCGACCGCCTCCGCGCCGCGATAGCCGTGCACCTGCCGGCCGATAAGGGCTACCTGGCGATCACGCCGCGCCTGGAGAATCCCACCGGCGGCGAACTGGGCTACAAGTACTGGACGAATGCCATGCTCGCGCCCGGCCCGGCCAACACCGTGAGCGCGGATTTGCGTTTCGTCTTCACCGCCTCGGAGATGGCCGTCCACTCCACCGGCGACAGCCGCCTGCCGGGTGCATGGCCCACGCAGCCCACCGGCCCCGACTACCGGTTCTCCTGGCCGGTCTATAACGGCGTGGACTTTTCCCGCCTGGGCCACTGGGACGAGTGGCTGGGCTTCTTTGAGTATCCGCAGGCGGGGGCCGATTTCGTTTGTGCTCCTCGGCGGTCTGCCAGGCCCAGGCCTGACTGGGTGACCGCCGAGAAACGCGGGTCACAGACCCGCTTTGAGCAACTTTTCCCATCTACTGAGTATCCGCAGGCGGGGGCCGATTTCATCGGGGTCTACGACACAGCGGTGGACGAGGGCGTGGCGCGGGTCTTCCCGGCCAGCGTGGCGCGCGGGGCCAAAGGCTTCGGCTTTGGCTGGGGGAGTCCCATTGACCCCCGCACCTGGACCGACGACGGCTCGGCCTACGTGGAGCTGCACGGCGGCGTCGCTCCCACGTTCTGGGACCAGGCCACCCTGCTGGCCGGGCAGTCGCTGGAATGGACCGAATACTGGTATCCGGTGAACGGCATCGGTGGGCTGAGCGCGGCCACGGCTGAGGCCGCGTTGAGCGTGCGCGAGGCCGGCGGCTCGTTCCACATCGGGGTGCATTCCACGGCGTTCCGCCCGGCCGGGGCCAGTACCCTCTATGTCTGGGACCGGCTCACCTGCGTTGAGCTGGCCCGGCTGGAGTTGCCCGCCATCGCGCCGGGGCTGCCTTTCACTGCCTCAGTGGCGACCGGGGGCCGGGCCGCCGCCGACGTGGCCTTTGTCTACGTGGCCGCCGACGGGAGCCTGCTGGCAGCGGTCAATCCGGCCGACTGCCTGCCGCCGGTCTCCACGGTCGAGCCGCTGCCGCCGTGGGTGGACACGACGACGTTCACCGTCACCTGGACCGGGCACGATACCTGGACCGGCATCGCCGCCTACGACGTGCAGGCCCGCGACGGCTATGAGGGGCTTTGGACGGACTGGCTGACCGGCACGGCCGCCACAGCCGGCGCGTTCAGCGGCTCGCCCGGCCACACCTATTTCTTTCGCGTCCGCGCCCGCGACCAGGCCGGCCACCAGGAAGCGTTCGGCGACGAGGAATGGGGCCAGGCATTCACCACCGTGCTGACCGGGCCGGCCCCGGTGCTGGTCACGTCGCGCAAGTTCGCCGCGCCCCGGCGCTTCCGCCCGGATCAAACCATCGCGTACACCGTGGTCATCAGCAACACCGGCAACCTGACGGCGACGGCCGTGCTGACAGATACGCTCCCGGCCGGCCTGCTGCTGCTCCCAGAGACGCTGACCGCCACGGCCGGCTCCCCGCCGACCTGCCAGGCCGGGCAGATTCGCTGGAGCGGGCCGGTGGAAGCCGGGGGCGAGGTGCGCGTCACCTATACGCTCTCCCCGACGGCCGGGCTGGCCGGGCCGCTGACCAACACCGCCGAGATCGCCGGGGGCGTGTTGGGACCGGTCACGCGCCGGGAGACGGTGGTACAAGCGTGCCGCTTGTGGCTGCCGCTGGTGATGAGGAAGTAAGATGGAGGATCAGACATGAGGAAGCTGCAACATACCATCAAAGCCATCGTTTATCCAGGTGACGAGAGCGGGTACGTGGCCGAATGCGTAGAGATCGCGGTAGTCACTCAGGGACAGTCCCTTGACGAAACCATGCGCAATCTGCGTGAAGCGGTCGCGCTGCATCTGGATGGCGAAGACCTGGCGGAGTTTGGTCTGGCTTCCAATCCCACACTCCTGGTCACCCTGGAGATGGAGCCGGCCTATGCCTAAACTGCGTCGTCTGTCTGGGACGTAGGTCATCGGTATCCTGGCCCCGTTTGGCTTCACTATGCACAGCCAACGCGGCGGTCATGTGAAGCTTCGTCGGCCTGGACCTCATGGCGAAAAACAGACACTAACGATTCCCATCACCGGGAACTGGACGCCGGCACGTTGCGCGCGATCTTCAATCAGGCGTGCCAGTATATCCCGGCGGACGATCTGTGGTCGTACTTCTACACTGGATAAGTGACAAGCGAGAGAGCCGGATTGATTTGCGCGCTCCGCAGTCTGCGTGACATCTGCGAAATCTGCGTCCCGCGTCTTCATGCCTGAGCAGTTACGCGAATTACGCCCAGGTCCGCGTATTCTGGTCTATGGGGTGGATACGGAGTTCCGGCAGGGGAAAGCGCGCGAATTGCCGGGTATTGAGGGTGTAGAGCGTGGCATCCAGGTTCCAGGCCGTGGCAGCGATGAGTGCATCGGCTGTGCCACGGCTGATTTGCCGGCCAAAGACGTGAGGATAACGTTGAATGAGCGGGGCGGCCTTCTCTGCCACGGCGAGGCCAATGACCACCGGGTTCAGCCGGGCCAAGAGTTCATGGGCTGCGTCGCGTTCGTCGTCGTCCCGGCAGCCAACCAGTATCTCCAGCACCGTGACTACCGAGACAGACATCAGACTCTGCGCTTCCAGGCTGTCCAGTAGTTGTGCCGCGCGCCGGTCGCCCCGCAGATAGCGGATCACGATGCCCGTGTCGAGGATGACCTCAGACATCAAGGGGGAAGTTGGTCCAGTCGCCGCCCAGGACATCCAATAGCTCCTCGTCAGTTCGGGCATCAGTGCGCCACATGCCGAAGGCGCGCAGATCGGTGAAGCGAGTCGGTTGTGCGGGTGTCAACCGCAAGTACAGCCGCTCCACAGCGTCCCGAATCAACGCCTCGACGGGGCGCTTTTGCAGAAGGGCAATGGCCTTCAGGCGTTCGTACTCGAGCAGGGATAGCGTGACTTGCGTTGTTACAGCAGACATGCTTTGCCTCCGGCCGTATCTTAGCACAATCATCCGAGATTTGCAAACGAAACACGAATCATGTCCCACACAACAGAGGATCATATGACCGAACGACAACGCCTCGGCGTCATCACCGCTGGCTCGCTGGTAGAGGGCCTGCAAGCCAAACTGGACCCGGCCGCCTCCGTGGAGGAGATCCGCGTGGGGCAGTTCGTGGTCATCCAGGGCCAGCGCCACGAGTTCTTCTGCCTCATCACCGACGTGGCCCTGGGCGCCACCAACCCGCGCGTGCTCCAGGACCCGCCGGAGGGTGACGAGTTCGCGGCCCAGGTGCTGGCCGGCACCAGCACCTTCGGGCAACTGGCGATCCAGCCCATGCTCATGCTGCCCCGCGACCTGGGCGAGGGCGACCTCCAGCCGGTGCGCACTGTCCCCAGCCACTTCTCGCCGGTCTACCCGGCCCAGGAGTGGGACTTTACCCGCGTCTTTGGGCAGGATACCATCAGCGGGCAGGTTCAGATCGGCAAAAAGAAGTTCTTTGAGATGGGCAGGCCGCTGGACATGGAGGTGCCGGTCTGCCTGAACCTGGAACGCTTTGTGGAGCGCTCCAACGGCATCTTTGGCAAGTCCGGCACGGGCAAGAGCTTCCTGGCCCGGCTTCTGCTGTGTGGCATCGTCCGGGCCAACGCCGCCGTGAACCTGGTCTTTGACATGCACTCCGAGTACGGCCACGACGCCATCACCGAGGCCGGCGGGTTCGTCAAGGGCCTGCGCCAACTGTTCCCCGGTCAGGTGTTGGTCTACTCGCTGGACCCGGAGTCGTCGCGGCGGCGCGGCGTGCCGGTGGACGCGGCTCTCACCATCGGCCTCAACCAGATCGAGGCCGAGGACGTGGTGCTGCTGCAAGAGGAACTGAACCTCACCAGCACGGCCGTGGAGTCCAGCTTCCTGTTGGTGAGCGAGTACAAGGACCGCTGGCTGGAGGCCCTGCTGGAGATGGATGCCGAGGGCTTGCGCGATTTCGCCGAGGCCCGGGGCGGGCACACCGGCGCGCTCTCGGCCCTCCAACGCAAGCTGCGCCGGGTGGAGGGATTGGGCTTCACCGTCCCCAGCGCCAGCGAATCCGCCATCGGCGAACTCATCGAGTGTCTGGAGCACGGCAAACACGTGGTCCTGGAGTTCGGTCGCTACCGTGACGTGCTGAGCTACATGCTGGTGGCCAACGTCATCACCCGGCGCATCCATCGCCTCTGGGTAGACAAGACCGAACGCTACCTGCAAAGCAAAGACCCGGCCGACCGGCCGCCGCAACTCGTCATCACCATCGAGGAGGCCCACAAGTTCCTGAATCCCCAGGCGGCCCGGCAGACTATCTTTGGCACCATCGCCCGGGAGATGCGCAAGTATTACGCCACGCTTATGGTCATTGACCAGCGCCCCTCCGGCATAGACAGCGAGGTGCTGAGCCAGATCGGCACCCGGGTCACGGCCCTGCTGAACGACGAGAAAGACATCGAGGCGGTGTTCACCGGGGTCAGCGGGGCGGCGCACCTGCGGGCCGTGCTGGCCGGCCTGGACCCGCGCCAGCAAGCCCTGGTCATGGGGCACGCCGTCCCCATGCCGGTGGTCATCCGCACCCGGTCCTTTGACGAGGCGTTCTACGCCGCCATCGGGCAGATGGATCGGGAGACCCGGCGGCAGCAGGTAGTCAGGGATATTGACGACCTGTTTGGATGATCCATGGCCCACACCGGGCATGGGAACGAGGTAGCCCCGCTGTTTGGCAGTCGCACCGCCCCGGCCTGGTTGACCGCCCATCGCACGTATGATATACTTCGTATGGAATGTATGAATCATATGCTATGCGAGGAGGGACGCCATGAGCGAGTTGCAGGTGAGCATGACCGAACTGCGTCAGAACCTGGGCGCCCTGGTCAACCGGGCTGCTTACGGCGGCGGGCGGATCGTGTTGATGTCACACGGCCAACCCAAGGCTGCCATCATCGGCGTGGAAGACTTGCAACGGCTTAAACGGTCAAGTGAGGAGCCTGCCAGCCAACCTGACCGATACGCCCAGGCGTTGGCCGCGGCCGATTTGCTACGAGAGCGGATTCGGTGTTGGCAGGAAGCCCACGGCATCGAGCCGGAAGACGGGGTGATCACGCTGCGTCAGTTGCGAGAGGAGCGCGATGATGAGATCGCTGGTCTGCGCTGACGCTAATCTGGCGCTCAAGATCGTGCTGCATGAGCCAGATAGCGCGCGGGCGCGGGCGTTGTGGGAGGAGTGGAAAGCCCAACAAACGCTGGTCATCGCGCCGACCTTGTGGGGCTATGAAGTGACCTCGGTGGTTCGGAAACGCGCCCACCGGGGTTTGCTGCCGCCAGACATAGAGCGAGAGACCCTGACGGTGGTACATCAACTGCCCGTGCGGCTGCTGGCCCCGGCCGGCCTCCATCAACGCGCCTGGGAGTGGGCCAGACGCTTCGACTGGCCGGTTGCCTACGACGCGCACTACCTGGCCCTGGCGGAGATGGCTGGCTGCCCATTCTGGACTGCAGACGAGCGGCTGTTCAACGCCGTCCGTGAGGAGTTAAACTGGGTGCATTGGTTGGGTGATTACCAGCCCATCTGACGAGACGTTCCCGGCGGGCAGGACGGATCGGGAGACCCGGCGGCAGCAGGTGGTCAGGGATATTGACGAGTTGTTCGGGTAGAACAAGTTTCAACCACTCGCAGACCCTTCGGGTTTTCGAAACCCGAAGGGTCTATGTGGTATCTGAACCATAAGCGCAGCGGTGCTTGACCGGTTCAGCCTGTCGTGCTACAATATGGTCACATTTGTGTCCATCTTGGAGGAGACATGCACTCGATAGGAGTTCGTGAATTGAAGGAGCACACCGGCGAGATCCTACGCCGGGTCCGCGAACAGGGCGAGGAGCTGGAGATCACGTACCATGGCCGGGCTATTGCTCGCCTCATCCCCATCCGCTCCACCCCGGCCCCGGCCAACCTGACCCCGGTCTGGGCCGACCTGGACCGGCTGGCGGTGGAGATCGGCGCGCGCTGGCCGGCCGGTGTCACGGCCACGGAGGCGGTGAGCGAAGGGCGGCGGGAACTATGCGCGTCGTAGACGCCAGTGTATGGGTCAGTCGGCTGGTGCCACAAGACGCGCACCACGCGACCAGCCGGCGTTGGCTGGAGACGCACGCGGACCTGCTGATCGCGCCGATCCTCTTGCTGGCCGAGGTAGCCGGGGCCATCTCCCGGCGCGCCGGGGTGCCAGAGTTGGGCTGGCAGGCGGTGGAGAGCCTGACGCAGCTCCCAAACCTGCGCCTGGTCCCGTTAGACCCCCACCTGGGCCTGGAGACGGCGCGACTGGCGGCTGTTCTTCAATTGCGAGGGGCGGATGCGGCCTATGTGGCCGTGGCGCATCATCTGCGCATCCCCCTCATCACCTGGGACCGGGAACAGGCCGAACGAGCCGGTCAGCTCATTGCGGTGTACACCCCGGATCTGGACGTGTAGCCCCTCCGCCAGCAGGGGCTAAGATGTGGACGGCCTGTCTGGATGATCAGCCATGCGGATACCGTTTAGTAGATCGAGAAACCTGTGGCCCCGGTTCTTCTGGCTGGCCCTGACGTTGACTCTGGTGGGGGCCGGCTGCGACGTGCCGGGGACAGGCGCGTCGGTCTCCACCCCGGCTACTGCGCCGGTCACCGCACAAACCATCACGCCGAACCCGGTTATGCCATCCCTCCTGGCCACCGTGGCCCTGGGCGATCCGGCCACGCAAGGGCACGGCCCCTGCGCCGTCGCCGTGGATGAGGCCACCGGGCGCGTATATGTGGCCCTGTACGAGAGCGACGCCGTGGGCATCATCGAGACGAGGGCGGAAGTCGCGCCTTCGGGCACGATGATAACCTTGCTCCCGGTGGGGTCTCGCCCGCGCGCCCTGGCCCTCAACCCGGCCACCGGCCGCCTGTTCGTCGCCAACTATGGCGCGGCCAGCGTCACCTTCATTGATGTGCTGCGCGGCCAGTCACCACGCGTGGTCAAGACCGTCCCGGTGGGCGAGCGACCGGTGGCCCTGGCCGCGGAACGCACGGCCGGCCGCCTATACGTGGCCTGTGAAGGCTCGCGCACACTGGAGGTGCTGGATGCTGAGAGCGGCGATGTGGTGACTACTATCGCCAGCGCGCGGCCGGTAGGCCCCCTGACCGTGGCTGTGGACGCCAACGCCGGCCGTGTCTATGCCAGCTACTATAGCACCATCGCTGTCCTGGACACACGGGATTGGCGGGTGCTGGCCGAATGGGCCGTGGGTAGCAGTAGTTTCATGGTCCTGGACCCGGACGCCGGGCAACTATACGTGGATCGCTATACCACGGAGGAAGGCTCACACCTGGCCGCCGTGGACCTGGAGACCGGCGAGGTCCGGGCCACCCTGCAGGTGGGGTCCGCGCCACGGGCGGCGGCTCTGGACCCGGCCACCCGTTTCTTGCTGGTCGCCAACGAATCCTCCAATGATGTCTCCATCGTAGCCCTCACTCCCTGGCGCGTGCTCACCTCCGCCAGCGTCGGCCCACGACCGGTGGCAATAGCGGTAGATGCGACCACCGGCCGGGCCTACGTGGCCTGTCAGGCTGCCCACCACGTAGCCGTGGTAGACCAGGCCACGCGCAAGATGGAGGCGGCCATCCCCACAGCCATCAACCCCAGCGACGTGGCCGGCCTGAACAACCGGGCCTACGTGGTCAGCCCCAGCGCGGATCGCGTCTATGTGGTAGACGCGGAGCGCGAGCAGGTGGTCCAGACCATCCCCGTGGGCCGGCGGCCAGTGGCCGTGGCTGCCGACGAGCGCAGCCAGCGCGTCTATGTGGCTAACGCCGGCGAGCGAACCCTGGCTGTCATCGAGCCGGCCCGCCTGATCGTGGGGACCACCATCCCCCTGGACCTGGCCCCGGCCGACGTGGCGATAGACCCCCTCAAGGGGCGGGTCTACGCCGGCCAGGCCGTGGTGGACGAGGGCACAGGCCAGGTAGTGGGCCGGTTCTCGCTGACCGGTCTTACCGCCGGCACGGAGGTTGACGCTGAACAACTGGTCGTGGACCCGGCCGGGGGCTTTTTGTATGTGGGAGCCTGGAACGGTGTCGTGGGCTCCAACAGCCGGCGCGTCGTCTACCGCGTGGACGCGCTCTCACTGCGCCAGTCGCCGGCCGTGGGGGCTATCGGCGGCGAATACGGCAACCTGACCGCGCTTGACGTGGACGTGGCGGCCCGGCGTATCTACCTGGCGGCCACGCACCCCCTTCAGGGCGAGACCACGTTGGCGGTCTATGACGCTGATACCGGCGACTGGCTGGCCTCGTTGCCCCTGGCTGTGCGCTGCCTGGCGCTGACCGTCAACCCCACCACCGGCCATCTGTTCCTGGTCCAGGCCGACTCGCGGTTGTTGGTACTGAATGCCTCCACCCTGGGCACAGTGGTCTCCCTGACCTTACCGGCCGCAGGCAACGCCGTAGCCGTGGATGCCCGCTACAATCGCGTCTATGTCACGCACCCCGGGCCTGGCAGCCTGACCATCGTGACCGACGTGGCATTGCCCCCGCCGCCGGCGCCGGTTAACGTGCGCCGGGCTACGCCGACGCCCACGCCCACGGGTACACCGGCGCCTGAGCGGCCCCCGACTTCGGGCATCCCGCTCACCCCAGGCCGCCAGCCGACGGTGGTCCCCGGCCGCACAGCCGTGACTGCCCCGCCGGCTACCTGCGTGGGCACGCCGGAGGGGCCGGCCGGCGCACTATGGGAAAAAGACGCCACGGTACGGCGGCGGTTAGGTTGCGCCCTCACCCCGTTACAGCCGGTCATCATCGCCGATCAACCTTTTGAGCATGGGCGCATGTTCTGGCGCGCTGACATTCGCTACATCTATGTGGTCTACGAGTACGGTCGCTGGGAGGGACACCAGGAGACGTACAGCGGCGGCCCGGCCGGCGTGATCGAGACCCCACCGGCCGGCAAGTTCGCGCCGACCAAAGGCTTTGGCCTGGTCTGGCACACCAGGCCCGGCGTGCGGCAAAAGCTGGGCTGGGCGCTGGCCCCGGACCGGGGCTACGAGACCGTGATGCAGGTCTACCAGGGCGGCCTGGTGCTCCGCGACGACCAGGACGTGACACGCATCTTGTTCAATGATGGGACATGGATCGAGGTGGGGCCAAGGGATTGACGCACGTCGCTACCAGGTCAGCCCGCGCACGTTGATCTTTATCACTCACGGTGATGAGGTGCTGCTGCTGCGGGGGGCATCGGACAGGCGACTGTGGGCCGGGCGCATCAATGGAGTGGGCGGGCACGTGGAGCCGGGGGAAGACGTGCTGGCAGCGGCCCGGCGCGAACTGCGCGAGGAGACCGGCCTGACTGTACCCGACGATGTGCCGGCTCTCCATCTCCGCGCCATCGTGCACGTGGACGGGACCGCCACCAGGGGCGTGATCTTTTTCGTCTTCCTGGGCCTCAGCCGGACCCGCGAAGTACACCCCTCGGCCGAAGGAACGCTGCTTTGGGTGAATCATGATAGACTGACGGACCTGGAGCCAGAGCTGATGCCTGACCTGCCCGTCCTGCTCCCGCGCGTCCTGGCTCTCCCGCCGGAGGCACCACCGCTTTTCGTTCATTATCGCCTCGTCGGTGAAGAGGTGGAGATCACCTTCGCGGAGGAAAATCATCTGGCCGGTTTTCGAGACTGACATCCGGGCATAACTTTTGTCAGGGAAGGAACAGGAGGGGAGAAGGTCCTTCTGGGGTTTTGCGGCGGCGAAGCCGCCGCAAAACCCCCAATGTTTGACCAGGCGGGAATGAGCAGCAAGACCTGATTCTGACTGTAGGCGTGTTCCAGGGCGTACCCCCCATTTTTTGCACCCGGCAAGGGGGTTAGAGGCAATTGGGGGCGGACGATCACAATAAGCCCCCTGACGGGGGGCTTGTGCAAAGAGAACGTATTCTTCATCGCTGGGGACAAAAACACCTGACCGATCTACAAGACCGGTCAGGTGTCACGCACGTGAATCCAGAACGCGGGCGCTACGCCGCCTCGAGGCGATAGGTGGTGGTGATGCGTACCGTGGGCCGGAGCATCCCGGCCACCGAACAGTATTTGTCTTGCGACAACTTGATGGCCCGCTCCACCTCGGACGGGGTAAAGTCGCCAGCTATAACGAACTCCAGCTCGATGTCCGTGAAGATGCGCGGATACTCTGCGGCCCGATTTGCATGGACAACCACTTCGAAGCGTTTAAGCTCCTTGCGCCGCCGGCGCAGGATGCCCACGATGTCCATCGCCGAACACGTCGCCAGGGCGATGAGTACGACCTCCATGGGACTGGCGGCCGTGGACCGAGGCCGCTCTGCCGAGGCCGCGTCCAGCACCACAGCATGGCCGCTGTCCCCCACGCCCACGAACTGCAACCCCTCGACCAACGTCACTTTGGCTTCCATACCTGTCTGCTCCAGCAACGCGCTGTGACTGCTCAGTCATCCAGAAATGGACGTAACTGCCTACCCTGAACCCTCCCGCAGGTTAGAAAGGGGCTGGCAACCGATGCAGCCGGACCTGGGCGCGCCTGCGGCGTCTGGTCTGGTCATTGCGCCCAAACCTGCGGGAGGGTAGGTAGTTACAAATGGACAAGATTTACCCAGTCCGGCCTGGGCTGGGCAGGATTCACAGGATGTGGTTTGGTCTTTATGCCGCTGATCAGGCCCGGCAAAGAGTGAAAAATCGTAACTGCCTACCCTGAACCCTCCCGCAGGTTAGAAAGGGGCTGGCGAACGAGGCAGCCGGTCATCTGGGCGCGCTCTGGTCTGGTCATTGCGCCCAAACCTGCGGGAGGGTAGGCAGTTACGAAAAATCTTGTCAATCCTGTCAGAATCCGTGAGCAGGGTGAGCAGTTACAACGCGCCTATTTGACGACCACCGTGACGGCAAAGCTCTCCGCGGCCGGGACATCCTTCTCCCAGGGCCGGCGATACTCCATCTTGAGCGTGGTCTGACCGGCGCTTGCGGCGTTGAAGGTGAAGGTCTCCTTGCCGCCGGCCCCGATGGCGCTGCTATCAGCCTTGAACTGCGCCTCCCCGACTTGCTTCAGGATCGCCGTGTCCACTTCTTTAACCTGCCAACTGTACCCGGTGGTGGGGTTGCTCTCCAGCACCACCTTCACCTCGCTGCCTCTGGCCACCTCGACGGTCTTGCCGTTGTCTGCCCTGGTGATCTCTTTGCCACCTGCGCCTGGCAGGCAGGCCCCCAGCACCAGGGCGATGAGCGCCAACCCAACGACTGCTAACATGCGTGGCATAGTTATACCTCCTCTAAAATATGTGCTCAGCGGGGGTCTGTGACCCCCGCGTCCAACGGGCACTCCCTGCGGCCTGCCACGAAGTCAGGCGCCAGCGTGAGGTCGCAGACGTGGTCGCCGCCATGAGCACCCGCCCCTTGCTCAGCGGGGGTCTGTGAACCCCGCGTCCAACGGGTGGCACACCCACCGCTGTATCTGTCCGGCTACTTCTGCTCCACAAAATCCACCGTGACGACCTGGAACCGCTGGACGTTGACGCCTTCGGCAGCCCGGCAGGCATAGTTCACCACGGCCACATTATAGGGGCTGGGGCTGAGGGCATCAAAGCGATAGTACCCGGCGGTATCGGTCGTTGTGCTGGCCAGGGTGCGGTCCGTGTAGATACGCACCGTGATGTCGCGCATTCCCCGGCCGTCGCGGTCTCGGACCTGGCCCTTGATGGAAGCATACGGCTGGTCCGTGGTCTCGGTGGCTCCGACCTGCGGCCCGAACCGGCGTTCCGCCACTGGCTTACCGCTCTGCGTGGCCGTATAGCCGCGCCACTGTCCATTGAGATACAGAACGTACACCACGTTGCGGTCCGTGAGGATCATGTGCCCACCCTGAAAGGCCTGGTACACGTAATTGAAGCCGCGCTCCTCGGCCGTGGCCCAACCGATGATGGGCACCCTGTCTGGGTTGGCCCCTTCAAAGTCTCGCCAGACCTTGCCAAAGCCACGCACCGGCTGATACAGGCCAGCCGGGGGATAGATTTGGTCGTTTTTTTGTGGATCACCCTCCTTCCAGGTGTTCGGTACCTCTTTCCAGGCCCCGGTGCCGTACATCACATAGATCGTGTTGGTATCCGAACGCCAGAACATGTAGCCGTACTGAAAGGTTTGTTCCGCACCCCAGACCGTGAGCTGGGCTTGCGTGGGGCATTTCAGACCGGATTGCACGTCGCTAAAGCTATTCCATACCTCCCCCAACGCTCCCGTCGGCTTGATGGCGCACGAAGGCTTTTGTCCCCCACTGGCGGGGGTCTTTTGGTGGAATGTCTTGGTGGTAAAATCCTTGCCTTCGGCCGTGGTAAGATACTTTTGTTGCGCGGCGTCCCATACCGCATAGGCCCACTCGGTGCGGATCGAGTACCGCTCGGCCGCCACGGTAAAGACATAGCTATAGCGCGTGTTGTAAGCCAGGATCACGGCCAGAGTCTTGGTGGGCGGGGCCGGATAATAGGTTGCCAGGGCATAGAACCCGTCCGCCACCTGAGCCTCCACCTGGGACCAGGTGACGCCCTGGAGCTTCATCATCGCATAAGCCACCTGGCCATTATAATCATAGTCTGCGGCGTACACGGTATAACCGGCTCTCTGCAACCAGGCGATGACCTCTTCCCGGCTACCGCTCTGCGCCGCCGCGGCCGGGGCCAACAGGCTCATGAGAACTGATACCAGGATCACCGCCGCCAAAAAGCGTTTCATGTATCACCTCCAAAAAACTAGCGGTCCAAATATTACTGCTGGCCCCTCCGGCCTGACCAGCATTTGATACCCACCGCGCCACCAGGCCTTCGAGCGCGCTCTCTTCGGAATCATACCAGCAAACGGTAGAATTGTCAACGTCACCTTGACATCGTAAATTAAACGCACGAGGGCCCCCCGCTTCGCGTCTCTTTGGCGAGGGGAAAGACTGCCTTATAGGGGGTTTTTGCGGCGGCGAAGCCGCCGCAAAAACCCCCAGAAAGGCTTTCTTCCCCTTGTTCCTTCCCTGACAGGAGTTATGCACGGATGTCAGCACCCCCTAATAAGGGCATTGTAATAATGCCAGGAACGTGTTATAATAGACAGCGCGGGATGAGGAGGTGATCATGACAGCACCGAAACGTGTGCTGGTGGTAGAAGATGACCCGGCCCTGGCCGAGTTGTTCAAGCAAGGCGTCGCTATCGAGGGCAGCCACGAACTTGTCGTCACCGAGACGGCGGAGGAGGCTCTGGAGCGTTTTCAGGAGAACACCTTCGACCTGGCGATTGTGGATTACAAGCTGCCGCAGATGAATGGCCTGGAGTTGATCGCGGCGATCCGGGAGCTGGATACCGCCACCCAGTTCATCGTCGTGTCCGGCTATCGAGACGCGGAGCTGGAAGCGACAGCGGAACGCCTGGGCGTATTCGAGATCTTTGGCAAGCCGTTTTACATCATGGATTTTCGGGAGGCGGTGAACAAGGCCCTGGCACAGCCCCGGGTGGTGACACCGCCGCCGGAGCCGCCCCGGCC
>Ga0209101_1001075_pt1 | contig 21234 bp, 16 predicted proteins | sample ConPoolayeCmetaG_FD_185481 | JGI IMG/M metagenome (GOLD analysis project Ga0209101, IMG submission 185481) | Hot spring microbial mat communities from California, USA to study Microbial Dark Matter (Phase II) - Cone Pool mat layer C metaG... ...
CTCCACCCCCAGCCCCACCCATCTCCCGGAAGACCAAAGCCAGACGGGCAAATGGATCGAGGTGGACCTTTCGCAGCAACGGCTCTACGCCCACGAGGGACAAACGGTTGTGCTCAACGCCCTGGTCTCCACCGGCACTCGCTATCACCCCACCGTGACGGGCCGCTTCCGTATCTATGCCAAATACCGCTCCACGGCGATGAGTGGCCCTGGCTATTATCTGCCCGGCGTGCCCTGGACCATGTATTTCTATGGCGGCTATGCCATCCACGGCACCTATTGGCACAACAACTTTGGCCATCCGATGAGCCATGGCTGCATCAATATGAAGACTGCCGAAGCCAAATGGCTTTTCAATTGGGCCCCCACGGGCACCCTGGTGGTCATCCACCCCTGACACAAAACTGTCCTTGTTGCCCTGTGACCCGGATGTCATGCAGGTGTGATGTTGGCCCGGAAGAGAAGTGCTATGATTTCATCAGGTCAACCGGCGACCGAGAGGTGCAGACCGGGCAGGAGAAGGGTTGAGGCGAACCTTGAGCACTCAAGCCCGCAGTGCTTACAGATTGAATCAGGTTGTATCCGCTCGCGTAGAGCGGATTTTTCCCTTTGGCGTATTTGTCCTCCTGCCCGACGGCACCCCAGGCTATGTGCGTCGCCGGGAACTGACTCTGGCCGGCACCATAGACCCCCAGCAGGTTGTCTCCAAAGGGCAGACCCTCAAGGCGGTGGTGATCGCTTTGCCCGAAAGGGGTCAAAAGTTAGAGCTCAGCGTCCGACGGCTGGAGCCTGACCCCTGGGATCTCCTGGTCAGCCGCTTCCAGGTTCGGGACACCGTCACCGGCACGGTCAAGAGTTTCCTGCCCGGCGGCATGTTTGTGGAGGTCCTGCCCGGTGTAGATGGATTTGTCCCCCTGTCGGAACTGGCTCCCTGGTCGGTGCAGAAGGCATCGGACCTGTACTGGGTCGGGGACCGGGTAGAGGCCATGATCACCGCGCTGGATCGGCCCCAGAAACGGCTGCGGCTGAGCATCCGCCAGCAGATGATGCACCAGGCGCGCGGACAGCAGCTTACCGGCCACCTGGAAGCCGCTGAGGCCCAGGCCGAACCATCGCCGGAGGCCGGTGAACCGATCCCTGGCGATGAAACGGTGGCCGATCTCCGACCGCTGGGTCGGGTGCTGGTGTTGGATGACCATCAGGGGGTGCGGGAAGGGTTGGTCAACTGGCTGCAACGCCATCACTGCCAGGCGGTCGGCGCAGAGCGGCCGGCTGAGGCGTTGGACCAGATCCGCCACGGCCAGTATGGCCTGGCGCTGGTGGACCTGGACCTGCCGGGGCAGGATGGGGTGGAGTTTATCCGGGCTTTGCGCCAGATCAGCCCGGCGACCCGGGTGATCCTCATGAGCATCCCCGGCTGGATCGCCGGGCGGGGCCACGAACTGGAGGCGCTCCAGGTGGTAGAGGTCCTGGCCAAGCCGTTGAACATGGAGGAGGTGCTCGATACCCTGAGCCGGCTGGCGCGAGGAGAGCCTGTTGGGCCGTTTCGCGCCGGGGCAGTGGAACTGCCCGACGAGAAAGCCGATTCCTTCCAGAAACTGGCCCCGATCATGCGCCGTCACGGTCCGCTGGAAGCCCGCCTCCGGGCCGGTCTGGAAGAACTGGTGCGCTTTGCCCGGGCCGAAGCGGGGGTGTTGTTCCGCCTGCATCCCATCTCCCAGCAGGTGAGCATCGTCGCCCAGGCCGGCGAGCTGCCGATCGAGGAGTGGGCGCTCCCTGGCCTGTCCACCAGCCCGGTCAAAGACCTGATTGTGGAGGGGGGCGAGATCCTGGAATCCCGAATGTCTGAACACAACCGGCGGCGCTTCCAAAAGCTGCTGGATGCCCTGCCCTTTGAAAGTTGCCTGGGGGTGCCGCTGTCGGCGGCCGGGCGGGTAGAACATGCCCTGTTCCTGTTCCACCGCGAGCCGGAAGCGTTCAGCCGCTACCGCCTGCGCGATGCGCACGCCATGGCCACCCTGCTGGCTGTGGCTCTGGAAAGCCAGGCCCTGGAGGAACGGATCCGGACGGTCGGCCCTTTTTTGTTGAGCGGCCAGCTGGCGGCCGGCTTTGGGCACGACGTGTTCAACAAGATGTCGGCGTTGGAGCTCCAGGTGCGAGAGCTGAAAGCGGCCTGCAGCGCCTCGAAGGGCCAGGCAGAGGGGGTCCGGCTGGATGAGCCAGGCGGCTGTGGCCTGGTGGCAGATAGCATCGAGCGGCTGCTGGAAACCATCCTCGACCTGGAAAAGACGGTGGAGGCATTTCGGGAGCTGATCCGGGCGGAGGAACAGCAGGAGGTAGAGGTGAACCAGGTGGTGCAGCGGGCGATCCTGTTGGTGCAGGCCCTTGCCCGGCGCAGCCGGGTGCAGATCAAACCGGAGCTGGCCCCCGACCTGCCTCCGGTGGCCGGCAGTCCGATCCGCCTGCAACAGGCGTTCCTGAACATCATGTTGAACGCCATCCAGCACACCGGCCAGAAGCTGGAAACCTGGCCGGAGGGCCAGGGCCGGCTCCGGATCACGACCGGGGTGGACCCCGACAGACAGGTGGTATGGGTCCGTTTTGCCGACACCGGGCTGGGGATCCACCACCGCTTATGGGACAACATCTTTGCCCTGGGCTTTTCTACCCGGCCGGGGGGCACAGGGTTGGGGCTGTTTATCGCCCGCAGCCTGATAGAGTCCATGGGCGGGTGTGTCTGTGTGGAAGAAAGCCTGGTCCCCCTGGGCACCACCTTCCTGGTGGAGTTGCCGGTGGCAATGGGGTAGCCGAAGGCAATGCCTTCGGCTACCCGAATGCCTTCGGCTACCCGAATGCCTTCGGCTACCCGAATGCCTTCGGCTACCCGAATGCCTTCGGCTACCCGAATGCCTTCGGCTACCCGAAAGGAGTGAGGAACGATGAGCGAGGAGGGGTTGCGGGTCCTGCTGGTGGACGACGAACGGTTCCTGCGGGAGCCGCTGGCCAGGCGGCTCAAGGAAGAATATGGCTACCAGGTGGACCCCGCCGCCACCGAGGCCGAAGCGTGGCAGCTGGTCACCACCGCCGGGCAACCCTACGATGTGGCGCTGATTGACGACCTGTTGACACCAGCGCCGGATCGGGAGCCGGAACCGCGGGGGGTTGAGCTGGTAGAGCGCATCCGGCAACGGTGCCCGGAGACCGAGTGCATCATCTTTACCGGCTGGGGCATGGAACGGGAGTTGCCGGCGTTGCGGGCCGGCGCCTATCGCTATCTGGCCAAGCCGTTCCGCTACGACGAACTGGCCATGCTCATCCGCTCGGCGGCGCATCAGGTCCGGTTGCGGGCCATCGGCCGGGCCATTCTGTCGGAGCGAGACCTGGATCAGGTGCTGGAGCAGATCAACGGGGCTGCCCGCTCCCTGGCCCTGGCCGACGAGGCGGCCATCGTGCTCCTGGAGCCGGGCAGCGGCCGGCTGCGCATCCATGCCACGACCCATGCGACCGGATCGCAGTGGAGGGAGCACTTTCAGGGTCAAAGCCTTTCCAGAGAGATCATCCGCACCGGGCAGGTGGTGCGCATTTCGGATACGGCGCAGGATAGGCGGGTCAGCCGGCAGGTGGTGGACACCGGCATCCGCTCCTTTGTGGGCCTGCCCATCCCCGGCGAAGGGGGGAATCTGGGGGTGCTGTATGTCTACAGCCACAGGCCGGGGCGGTTCGACGAGTGGGGGACGGTGGCCGTGCTCCAGACCCTGGCCGGGCAGGCCGGGCTGGCCATCGCCAACGCTCAGGCCTTCCAGCAGCTCCAGGTCCATGCCCGCTACATGGAGGCCCTGGTACGGGCCGGCGAAGGGTTGACCCGGGCAACCCGGTTGGAAGAGCAACTGGCCCTGGCCTGGGATTTCGTGCGAGAACAACTCAAGGTTTCCACGTTTTTCGTCGCCCTCTATAACCGGGAAACGGACATCCTGCGCTTTCCCCTCTACTACGATGAGGGCAAACCGGTGATGCGCCCCGACCGGCACATAGGCGATGATCGTGAACAATGGGGGCTGGCCGGCTACGTGGTCAAAACCGGACAGGAGCTCTACTGGCCTACTGACGAGGATAAACAGCGAGACTGTTGCGGCCTGGGCATCAAGCCGAAAGAGGTCGGCAAACCCTGCCAATCCTGCTTTTTCCTGCCCCTCAAGATCGGCGGCCAGGTCGTCGGTGTGATCTCTATCCAGAGCTACACCCCCCACGCTTTTTCCCCCATCCTGCTGGATGCCGTTCGCACCCTGGGCAGCCAGTTGAGTGTGGCTTTGGAGAACGCCCGGCGGGTGCTGGAGCTGGAACAGATGCGCCAGGCCGCGGAAGCCATGTCCCGCGTCTTTGAGCCCCGCCAGGCGTTGCAACAGATTGTGGACAGCGCCGCCCAGGTCCTGGGGGCCGATTCGGCTGCCCTCTGGTCTTACGATGAGGTGCGGGACCTGTTCATCCCCGAAGAGCTGGTGGCGGTGGGGATTCCACCCGAAGAATTGGACAAGTTCAGGGAGGAGGAACCCAAGCCCGGCCGTACGGCGGATACGGTGATGCAGAGAGGGTACGTGGCCGTGACCGAGATCTCGCGGCCCGAATATGACTTCCTGGGGCAGCCCACCCGCGACCTGTTGAACCGCATCGGCGTGCGCTCCTTCCAGGGGATCGCCCTGCGGGTGGGCGACGAGCGGCTGGGGGTGCTCTATGCCAACTACAGGCGTCTCCGGTCTTTTGGCCAGGAGGAGGAGAGAAAGCTGCGCACCTTTGCCAGCCATGCCGCCCTGACCCTGAAAAACGCCCGCCTGCTGGCCCAGATGCAACGCACCCGGGAGGCAGCCGGGGCCATCGCCGGCGTTACGCTCCAGGAGAAACTGGACCAGACCCTCAAGACCATCGCCCGGCACACCCAGCAGGTCCTGGGTAGCGACGTGGTCACCCTCTATTCCTACGACGAGGCGACAGGGCGATTTGGCGAATGGGCCACCGAGATCCGCGACCCCCGCCGGCCAGATTCGGCCCGCCCACCGGAGAAACTGAAGCCGGACTCGGTGGTCTGGAGCATCCTCAACCTGGCCGAATCTCCCTATTACTATCCGGCCGAGGATCACGCTGCAGGCGACCGCTTGCTGGGTGGGCGTTTCGTCTGCGTCGAGGAGATCCGGGCCGCTCTGGGCATTCAGTTGCGGGTGGGCGGGCGCAAGGTGGGCGTCATGTTCGTGGACTTTCGCTCGCCTCACCATTTCACCGCCGATGAGATCGCCACCATCCAGCTCTTCGCCGACCAGGCGGCGGTGGCCATCCGCAATGCGCGCCAATATGACGAGATTGTGCGCGATGCCCGCCTGCGCCAGGGATTGCTCCAGGCCGGCCGGCAGATCATGGCCCTGCAAGAGCCAAAAGTCGTCTTGCAGAACGTGGTCCACATCATGCGGGAAGTGGTGGCCTGTGACGTGGTCACCCTGTACACCTATGACCAGGACCGGGGGGAGATCGGCTTCCCGGCCTATGTGGCCGGCAGGTTGCGCGATCGGCAGAGTCTGGACGAACTGGGCTACGTCAGCAAGGACTCGGTGGTGGGCAAACTGCTGGCCTCCGGGCAGCCTCACTTTGCCGATCACGCTCCGGATGATCCCGTCATGAGCGCCGGTGGATTTGTCGCCCGCGAAGGGATCCAATCCTCGGCCGGCATCCCGCTCAAATTCGGCGAGCGGGTCCTGGGCGTGATGTTCGTCAACTACCGCGCCTTCCACCCCTTCCCTGCCCAGGAGCAGGAAGCCCTGCTCCTCTTTGCATCCCAGGCGGCGATGGCCATTCAGAATGCCCGGCAATATGGTGAACTGCGGCGGACAAAGGGCCTGGTGGGTGCCCGCACCGCTCTGGCCTGGATGGGCATGACCAGCAGCGCCTGGCGACATGCCATTGACAAGCACGCCCTGACGATCCGAGAACAGGTAGAGCTCCTTCGCCGGGATCGGGAGCGTACGACAGCCCGCCTCCGGGGCACAAGAATGGAGGAGCGACTCTCCACGATCGAGCGGCTGGCCAATCAGATCCTGGAGAAACCTATCATCCCACCCCTCTCGCGGGAGGAGGGTTTGGAATTGGTGGCTCTCAACGACCTGGTGGGCGAACGGGCCAGGCAGTTATGGCAGAACGACCCTTACAGGAAGGCTCAGTTGCGCTTAGACCTGCAACTCCCCGCCTCGGCCACCGTGCAGGCCAGCCCGGACTGGCTGCGCCGGGCCCTGGACATCCTGGTGGATAATGCGGTAGAGGCCGTGGCCGGCCGCGAGGTACAAGAGGTCACCATCGGTACCCGTGTGGCGAACGGCGGGGCCGAGATCTCTGTAACCGATACCGGCCCGGGCATCCCGGAAGAGATCCGCGCCAGGATCGGCCTGGAACCTATCGAGAGGCCCGAAGACGCCAAAGGACTGGGCATGGGCCTGTTGATGGCCCAGACCATCGTGCAAACCTATGGCGGCGAACTGCGGGTGGCCGCCACCGGCCCCACAGGCACCACCATGGTCCTCTGGCTGCCGCTGACCCCACAAGGAAAAACGGAGGAGATCACTCATGCCGATTAACTTCCTTCTCATCGGCCGCCCGGAAGATACAGGTTGGCGCCGGATCCTGCGCCAGGCCCTGACCCCTTTGGGTGTGTTGGAAACCGTTTCGGAGGCGGATGCCGGTGAACGAATCGCCCAATATCGGTGCCATGCCATCGTGATCATTGATGCCACGGTGATTGAAAATGTGCCTGAGCTGGTCTCCCGTCTGCGACGCCAATGCCCTGAAAGCCGCATCGTTGTGGCCACGGCTTCCCCTACCTGGCAACGCGCCCGCGATGCTTTCCGGGCCGGAGCTGTGGATTATATCCGCAAGTCATGGGACAGCAAAGAGATGCTGAATGCCATGAGGGAGATCCTGAGCAGGTCCCTGTCCGATGAGATGGAGGCCATGGAGGAGAGGTAAGATGCCCAAAGCAACCATCCTGTTCACTGACAACGACCCTGACTTCCTGAAAACTCGCGCCGAGTTCCTGGAGGAGGAAGGATACCTGGTCATCCCGGCTGCTAACCCGACGGAGGCGCGGCGGAAACTGGAGCTTGGGGGAATAGACCTGGCCATTGTGGATATCCGCCTGGAGAACGACGACGACGAACGGGATACCAGCGGCCTGACCCTGGCCAAAAAGGTAGCCCGGACGGTGCCCAAGATCATCCTCACCGGCTATCCTGCCTACCAGGCGGTGCGAGAGGCGCTGGGCCCGGCCCAGGACGGCCTGCCGCCGGCGGTGGATTTCGTAGCCAAGCAGGAGGGGCCAGAGGCGCTTCTGGCGGCCATTCGACGAGCCTTGTCAGCTTCTGAGCGCAGGCAGGCCGGAATCTCTGTGGCGGAGGAAGCGGAAGTACCTGGAATCAGAGTCCAGGCCCAGCGAAAGATGTGGCCACTCATCGGCGCTTTCGCCTCGCTGATCCTGGGGGCAGCCATGGGCTTTGGCGCAGTGGTGACCGGAAATCCCTGGTTGTTCCTGGGCGCCCTCTTTTTCATCGTTCTCATGGTTGTGGGTCTTGTCGTGGGAACCTCGATGGAGTGAAGCCATGTCGGAGAAGGCCAGGACCTCAGCGCGAAGAAACAACCCCCCGGTTCGGAAACCTATCCCCCGGCTCGCCGTTGCATGGGGAGTCGTCGGAGCCTTGTTTCTTATCTCCCTGTTGGTGACACTCTATCTGGGATGGTACAGCGTCAATGAATACTGTACCGGAACCCCCCCACATCAGGGCGTCCGGGTGGAGATCGCAGGCCCGGCCTTTCTCCCCGTTGGCGACAACGCCGAATTCCGGGTCACTGTGGTCAACGAGCGCAGCACGGCTGCCGATCTCTCTTTGGAGCTGAGATACGCAGGCAGGTCGCTTTGCAGCGCCGGTGCTGAGGGGAGCCACTGGCTGAAGTTTGGCCCTGTCCAATCTGGGGAGCGGGCCAGCCGTACGATCTCCATCCTGTTCCCTGCCTGCCGGAAAGGGATTGTGCCTCAGAATCAACCCGACAGGCAGGTGGAGTTTGAAGTATGGTTGAGCATAGATGCTCAACCACCTGAACGGATTAACACCCTCCCTTTGCACGTTGCCCCGTTGCCGGGAACAAAGACATTGGGAAAAGGGGCAGGAGTCTGGACGGCCGGCCTGGCAGTATGGATAGGCAAAGAACTGTGGGATCAGATCAAGAAAACGGCCCCGACCACCGTTTCAAGGTCAAAATCCACAGCCAGGTAGCCTGTTGGGGAACGCCATAGGACAGGTTGATGCAGGCTGCCAGCAGCCCCTGAGCAAGGCAATCCGGAGTCGAGGCTTCAGCCGGTTTGGGCCGGAAACATGCCTGTTTCCGGTCCCGTGGAACAGGGCGGCTTCAGAAGCCGGGTGCACAGGCTCGCGGCCGGTCTGTGACAGCGGGGCAGGCCGTTACCGCCGATTGCTTTTTGGCGCGATTCCTGGTAAAATACACACCAGAAACGTTGATTGCCTGGCAGGTGAAAAAGCTTACCACAAAGAAAGGCCACAAAGGAACACGAAGGAAACGAATAAAAACCGCATAGTGCCCTTGGTGTCCTTTGTGTCTTGGTGGTTTTCAGACAAGCTCTAAGGGTGATGGCCGATGCCAACATCCTGATCGCTGGCATCTTCTTCCCTCGTTGGGTCCACGAGTTCCTGCGTTATGTACCCGGAAGTGGCTGAAGCCAACGAGCCTTTGAAAAAGGAGACAAAGCTATAGTCACAACCCTGACTCTACGCACAAATTGCCGATGGATCGGATTTTGCGGATCCCCTTGCCTCCTGAGACACCGGAAGGACCGTTAGATGTGGTAGTGGCGATTGCTCCCTCTCAACCTGTGCTCCCCATATCCAGCTTGGGCCGATGGCAGGCCTATTTCCCGCCCGACTTGGACGTGGAGCATGCTCTCCGCGAAATTCGCCACGGCTGGGAGAAAGAATGGACGGAAACATAGACTCATGAACGGCATTGTTCTCTTTGCCGACAACGACCCCGATTTCCTGGACACCCGCGCCGAGTTCCTGGAGAACGCTGAGGGCGCTGCCCCCGGCTACCGGGTGCTGAAGGCCTATACCCTGACGCAGGCCCGGCAACTGCTGGCCGAGGCCCACCTCCACCTGGCCATCCTGGACCTCCGCCTGGAAGACGATGACGACGAAAAGGACATCTCCGGCCTGATCCTGGCCCGAGAGCCGGCCTTCCGCCCCGTCCCCAAGATCATCCTCACCGGCTTCCCCTCTTACCAGGCGGTGCGCCAGGCGCTGGGCCCGGCCCTGGACCCCCTGCCGCCGGCCGTGGATTTCCTGGCCAAGCAGGAGGGGCCAGAGGCCCTGATCCAGGCGGTGGAACGGGCCTTCGCCCAACATGTGCGCCTCAATTGGGACCTGCTCATCTGCCGGGACGAGCGACAACCCCTCTCTTTCCCCCACCTGGTCAGCCTCCTTCAGCCGGAAGTGCCGCCCGAACACCTGGCCGACCGGGTCGGCGAGCTGGAGGACCTGCTCCGCAAGCTGTTCTACGACTACCGGCAACTCCGGCTGGGTCGGCTGTTGTGGCACGGCGGCCAACGGTTTTGCCTGTCGGCATGGGCACGCTCCCCCCAGGGGGTGGATGATCCTCGCCTCCTGGTCTGCGGAGAACGGGAACGGATCGGGCAGGAACTGAGGCAGATGGAGGCTCTGGCCCCTGAAACAGCCCAGGGGACCGCCAGGGCGGAGACGATCCACTTTGGCGCGGCTGCCTGGCTGTTGCCCGACGCCGATATGGAAAGCATGCGGCCGCTGCGGGACCTTTTCCAGAGTGGGAAGGAACGGCCCCTGAAAGCCGCCCTCGACTCCCTGCTGAAAGGGGTGCTGGCAGCCTGGCATCGGCGCGGGCAGGCGATCAGGCCCGATCTGATGGCGCTTTACCGTCGCCAGGTTGGGCTGGAGGAGGGGGGCCTGTCGCAAGCAGAAGTGGAACGCCGGGTGGAGGCCCTGATCCAGGGGGTCAGGCCGCTGAGTTCGGTCAAGATCGAGCGCCATCCGGGGCAGATCACCTTTCATTTCCCTCAAGAAGAGCCGGCCATCTATCCGGACCCGGTGGCGACCCTCTACACCCCCCTGGAGCGGTATCGCACCGCCGTGGTGTGCAGGATCTCGCCCGGCCTCCTCACCGCCGACAATATCCTGGTAGATAGCCGCCAGCAGGTCTGGCTGACCGACCTGGCCTGTGCCGGCCAGGCACCGCAATGGTGGGACTTTGTCTGCCTGGAAGCCCTCATCCGCTTCGATCTCAGCCAGGCCCCCGACCTGCTGGCCTGGCAGGACCTGGAGCAATGCCTGGTCAGACCCACCAGCCTGCATGAGCGGTTGAAGGTCCAGGATGTGGAAGCTGACCTGAGGACCGGCGTGAGCCTGATCGAGCAGATCCGGCGTCAGGCCGGCAGCGAAACAGGCTCCGACCCGTTGCCCTACTATGCCGGTCTGTTGGCCTGGGTGGTGGGAGACATGGCCCATTACGATCCAGAGTTCCTCTACACCCAGGCTGAACGGATGCGCGCTGCCCACCTGCTCCTGGCCGGGGCCATGCTCGCCCAACGGTTGAGGGAGACGCACCCGCTGACCTCTCTGGCCGGGGCGTTGCGCCTTGATGAGGACGGCGGGGTCTGGATCGGAGACCGGCGTGTTGCCCTTCTCGACGGGCAGGAGCTGGAGCTGTTGCGCCTCCTGCTCAGCCAGCCGGGCAGAGTGGTGAGCCGCCGGACCCTCGTCGAATCGGTGTTCCACGAACCATACACGCCGGGCGATAGCCAGCAAGAAAGCCGCCTCAACACCCTGGTCTACCGCCTGCGGAGCAAGATCGAGCCGAACCCCAACCGCCCCCGATATGTCCGAACCATAAAGAACAAAGGGGTTCAGCTCTCAAGCGAAGGCAAATCGGATGAGGAGGGGATGACCTCACCTGGATGAGAGGATCCTGTCATCCAGACGGGGTATAATGTGACAGGGGAGTGAGATTGCAGGAAATCCAGACCGCGGAATTGTCAGGCAGCGAAAAGCCGGCCATCATGTTGGCCGGCTTTTTTGCTGCTAAGATCTGGCCAGAAACTACTTCGACGAGCTTGCTCATCGGACCTTACCATGAAATTCCTGCTTTTTGGGCAAGAAAATCTAACTCGACAATGTTAGAGCTTGTCTGAAAACCACCAAGGACACGAAGGACACAAAGAATTTGTGTCAATTTCCTCTCATTCCTTTGTCCTGTGCGCCTTTGTGATAGACTTTTCAGACTGGCTCTAAGCACCGTCCAGGTCAGGAAAGGAGGGTTCAAAATGGGTGAGGCACTGTCTCTGGTGCAATTGCTGGGCCTGATACTCGCCGGAATTCTGGGCCTGGCTGCCCTGGCGATGGTGGCCCTGGGTGGCATTGCCCGTCTCAGCGGCGATGACTCGGGTTCAGGATGTCTCGGCATCGGTGGGGTCCTGCTGTTGATCGCCGGCTATGTGGCTATCAAACTCCTCATCGCTGCCTGACAGGTTTCGTTCCTCTGAGAAGCTGGAATGTCTACCACGAAGGCACACCCGCTACCCTCCCGCAGGTTAAAAACCTGCGGGAGGGTAGACTCTCAGATGATCAGGAGGTTCAACGATGCGCAACAGGTTTGGAATTGCGTTCCTGGTGGCCCTGGGAGCCCTGCTCCTCATCGGCATCCTGGTCACACCGGTGGGTGCTCTGTTGGGCGGTCTCGTCTTATTCTCGGCGGCGGCCATTGCCCTGCTCGCTTCACATGTTCTGTTCGTCCGCCAGCGAACCACGTTGATTACCCGCTCCCGGCAACATGGGACCGTGCTCCGGATCGTGCCTGGCCCCGCCACGGTCTTGCTCATGCCGCTCCGGGAAGAGGTCGAGCAGGTGATAGACACCACCTGTCGTCTGGAACAGGTCCACGTCAGGGATATTTTGCAGGCCGATCTACAGCCGGCCATCCTGCCATTCACCGCTCATGTCCTGTACAAACCGGCCCCCCACCTCCTCTCGCCCCAGCAGTTGGGCGAGGTCCTGCCCGACCTGACCGGGAACCTGAGCGCAGCGATCCAGCGGTGGACCGACTATTACCTCCGTGCCCTGGTGGCCGACACCGACCTGACACACCGTCCCAACAGCGGCCGCGCCCGCCTCGAACGGCGGCTGGAACGGCTGCTGGCCGAGCGGCTGGCCCGCATCGGGGTTGCCATTCAGGGGGTCCAGTTGCTGGTCTGGCCGCCTGTCGGGCTGGAAGACACCCTGACCGCAGCCAGGCAGCAGCGGGTGCATCATGACCTCCAGGCTGAACGGCTGGCGGCCATCCTGCAAGCCCTGGCAGGACAATCGGAAGAGGCCCGCAGCCTGGCCCGGTTGGAGTTTGCCCGTGCCCTGGGGCAGAACGGCCAGGCGGGGGTGGGGTTCAACCTGGCTTCCCTGTTGAGCGCGGCCGGTCTGGAAATCGAAAAGGCACCGCCTCAATTCGTGCAGCCGCCTTTGTGGCCGGAACCGCTCTATTCCCCCCACCGCCGGTGACACAGAATTTGTAGGACAACTGCTCGCAGTTGTCCTACAATTATTGGACAGGTTGGAGGGGATATGCTAGAATAAGGGCAGGGCAATCTCTGGAAGCAAGATGCAGGCCGATCTCATTCTGTACAATGCTCGCGTGTATACCCTGGATGCCGGCCATCCCCACGCTCAGGCCGTGGCGATGGCCGGCAACCGCATTCTGGCCGTGGGGGATGACGACGAGCTGCGGCCCTGCCTCCGCCCCGGCGGCCAGGCAGTGGACCTGGGCGGACGTTGCGTCATCCCCGGCCTGATTGACGCTCATATCCATCTGGGCTGGTACAGCCTGGGCGTATATCAGCAGCAGGTGGACCTGGACAATGTGCCCAGTCGGGCCGAAGCTCTGGCCCGGGTGGCTCAGGCGGCGCAGCGAACCCCTCCTGGCCGCTGGCTCCAGGGCGGGGGTTGGAACAAGAATATCTGGCCGGAACAAACCTTTCCCACCGCTGCCGACCTGGATGCCGTCGCCCCCGATCACCCGGTCGCCCTCCAGGACAAGAGCCATCACGCCCTGTGGGTCAACAGCCGCGCCCTGGAACTGGCCGGAGTGACCGCCGCCACGGCGGACCCACCTGGCGGCGAGATCCTCCGCGACGAAGCGGGCCGACCCAGCGGCATCCTCCTGGAAGCAGCCGGGGAACTGGTGCGCCGGGCCATCCCGGAGCCGGACGTGGAGACGATGGCTGCTGCCCTGCGCCAGGGCATCGCCCGGGCGCTGAGTCTGGGGCTGACCGGCTGCCATGAGCCGGGCCATCCCACCGTGCTGGCCGCACTCCAGCTCCTCCGGGCACGGGGAGAGTTGAAGCTACGGATGCTGGTTCACCTCCCTGCCGATGGACTGGAGGCAGCGGCCAGGCTGGGCCTCCGTTCCGGCCTGGGGGACGAGTACCTGCGCCTCGGTGGGATCAAACTCTTTGCCGACGGCGCCCTGGGGCCGCAGACCGCCTCCCTATTAGCCCCCTACGAAGGCACACCGGACAGGACCGGCATCCCCACCCTGACCGCCGACGAGTTGGGCGACCTGGTCTGCCGCGCCCACCGGTCCGGCCTGTCGGTCGCCGTTCACGCCATCGGCGATGCGGCCAACCGTGCCACTCTGGATGCCATTGAAAAGGGACGGCAGTTCCCCTCGGCGATTCGGCCCTCTCTTCCCGACCGGATCGAGCATGTCCAGCTCCTCCACCCTGACGACCTGCCCCGTCTGGCTCAGTTGGGGGTCGTGGCCTCCATGCAGCCGATCCACGCCACCTCGGACATGGAGATGGCCGGGCGGCACTGGGGCCGCCGCTGCGAGCTGGCCTATGCCTGGCGGAGCCTGCTCCGCAGTGGTGCGACGCTGGCCTTCGGCTCCGACTGCCCGGTGGAGACGCTGGACCCGCTGGCCGGCATCCATGCCGCCGTCACCCGCCGCCGCGCCGACGGCCAGCCCGGCCCCGAAGGCTGGATCCCGGCGCAGCGGTTAACCGTGGCCGAAGCGGTGCAGGCGTACACCCTGGGCGCAGCCTATGCCTCCGGTGAGGCGCACCTGAAAGGATCGCTCACCCCCGGCAAGCTGGCCGACCTGGTCGTTCTTTCGCGAGACATTTTCCAGATCGAGCCGATGGACATCCTGAACACCCACGTGGCCATGACGGTTTTTGACGGCCAGATTGTGGCCGGGCAGATCGGTGCCTGACTTTTTTCAAGCATTCAGCCTTGTGCTATACTTATCCTACGACTTGCCCGGCGGTCAGGTCTGTGCTCCCTGGTGGTCTGTGACCACCGAGAGACGCGGGCCGCAGACCCGCATTGAGCAACGTTGACCGAGACTGCCGGGGAGCCGATGTGGACAAAGGAGAGCAGAATGGTTCTCGACCCCAAGATCCAAAAATTGCGCGACCTGCGTGCCCAGGCCCAACTGGGTGGCGGGCAGGAGCGGATTGACCGCCAACATGCCCAGGGCAAGCTCACCGCCCGCGAACGGATCCTCAAGCTGCTGGACCCCGGCACCTTCCGCGAACTGGACCAGTTCGTGACCCATCGCACCGTTGGCTTTGGCATTGAAGAGCAAAAGTATCTGGGTGACAGTGTAGTCACCGGCTGGGGCCAGATTGACGGGCGTCTGGTCTATGTCTTCAGTCAGGATTTTACGGTCTTTGGTGGCTCGTTAGGCGAGGTCCATGCCGAGAAGGTGTGCAAAATCATGGACCTGGCCATGAAGAACGGCGCGCCGGTCATCGGCCTGAACGATTCGGGCGGGGCGCGTATCCAGGAGGGGGTGGTCAGCCTGGCGGCCTATGCCTATGTCTTTTTGCGCAACGTGCTGGCTTCGGGCGTCATCCCCCAGATCAGCGCCATCATGGGGCCGTGCGCCGGCGGGGCCGTCTATTCTCCGGCCATGACCGACTTTATCCTGATGGTCAAAAATACCAGTTTCATGCACATCACCGGCCCGGATGTCATCAAAGCGGTGACGCGGGAGGAGGTCACCTCCGAAGAGCTGGGCGGCGCGATGGTCCACAATGCCAAAAGCGGCGTGGCTCACTTTGCTGCCGAGGATGAAGAAGACTGCATCTATCAGATCCGCAAGCTGCTGAGCTACCTGCCGCAGAACAATATGGAAGACCCCCCCTTTGTGCCCGGCGGAGACCCGGCCGATCGCATGGATGAGGCGCTGGACAGCCTGGTGCCCGATAACCCCAACAAGCCCTATGACATGAAGGAGGTCATCCGCCGGGTGGTGGACGACGGCGATTTTTTCGAAGTGCAGGAGCACTGGGCGCAAAATATCCTGGTCGGCTTTGCCCGGCTGGGTGGCTTTTCGGTGGGGATTGTCGCCCAGCAGCCGATGGTCCTGGCCGGAGTGTTGGACATTGATTCCAGCATTAAAGCGGCCCGTTTTGTGCGCTTTTGCGACTGTTTCAACATCCCGATCATCACCTTTGAGGATGTGCCCGGCTTTTTGCCGGGTGTGGCTCAGGAACATGGCGGCATCATCCGCAACGGAGCCAAGCTGCTCTATGCCTATTGCGAGGCGACGGTACCCAAGGTGACGATCATCACCCGTAAAGCTTATGGCGGAGCCTATGACGTGATGAGTTCCAAACATATCCGGGGGGACATCAGTTACGCCTGGCCGACAGCCGAAATCGCGGTGATGGGGCCGGAAGGGGCGGTGAACATCATCTTTCGCAAGCAGATTGCCGCAGCCGCCGACCCGGAAGCTGAACGGGCACGGCTGGTGCAGGAGTACCGCGACACCTTTGCCAACCCCTACGTGGCGGCGGCGCGGGGCTACATTGATGACGTGATCGAGCCGCACGAAACCCGGCCGCGGCTCGTCGAAGCGCTGCAGATGTTGCAGAACAAGCGGGATACCAACCCGCCCAAAAAGCATGGCAATATCCCGTTGTGACGGTGTAAGTTGCAGGCGACAGGGGTCTGGGAACAATAGACGGGTAACGGACAGGCGGACAGGTGGAGAGAGCACGGATGAGATATACGGTGCTGGAAGCCAAAGGGAATATCCCGATCATCGGCGAGGAGCGCGGGCCGGTCTATGAGCTTACTCCCAAACCGGTAACGGTCGGCGTCTATCCTCCTCCGCCGAAACCGGATGCCTCTGAATCCACTCGCCTGCTCAGCGATCTATCGGAGATTGTCAGCCTGATCCAGAGAGATGTAGAAGAGCAGCACATTCGAGTTTGCTCCTTCGGTCAGGCCTACATCCGCTGGCGCGATCTGAACCAGGCTAGAATTCAAGATGGGAAGGGGTTGTTCCTGCTCGAAACCCTGTACGCCTTCCTGGCTAACCTGCTCCTGGCAAGAATCTGCCAGGCCATGGGCCTGCGGCTTCTGGATCAGAGTCCACCAGATTGGAAACAGATACAATCTGCTATATCGGCCCTGGCCGGGGCATGGATCGATTTTCCCGTCGCCGAATGTTATTCCTGGTATGTGCCGGGACGAGAGCTTCTGAGCCTGATCCTCAACCGATTGGAGGCCTACGACCTCAGTCGTGTGGATCGGGACATCCTGGGCAGGCTGTACGAACGGTGCGTGCCTCCGGTGGAACGCAGACGGCTGGGATTGTTCACCACTCCTGAGGTGGTCGTGGACTGCATCCTGGAGGCTGTGGGTTACACCTCCGAGGAGCCTATTGAGGGCAAAACGCTGCTTGATCCGGCCTGTGGGTCTGGCGCGTTTCTGGTACGGGCAGTGCGTCGCCTGGTGACGCGATGTCAACGCCTGGAATATACGGCCGTAGACACTCTTCATCAGGTCCACCGCTCTCTTTTCGGGATAGACATTGTGCCCTTTGCCGTCTATCTGGCCCGGTTGAATGTTCTGGCTCAGATCATTGACCTGATACAGGAGGTCAGACAGGACAATCCCTCCTATCAATTCCAGGGGCCAGGGCTCTTTGTGGCCGATGCCCTGGACATGCGTGGACCATCGCTGTCTGATTTACTTCGCTCTGGTCGGAACGGGGTTGGAGCGCAGGAGATCAAATACCGTCAGGGTCGTTTCGCCGGGGGGCTTGATTTTGTGGTCGGCAATCCACCCTATGGCAAAGCCAGCCACCTGGGGAGAGACCAACTGGCCTACTTTGCTCCTTCCGTGTACGGGCATCCCAACTACTACGGACTGTTCCTGCAATTAGGTATTGATCTGCTGGCAGAGGGGGGTAGGTTGGGCTACATCGTGCCCTCGTCTATGACCTCGGGTCTGTATTTCAAGAACCTGCGGGAGTACATCGTCTCCCGCACAGCCATCCGTAGTGTGGTCAATGTCTTTCCCCGCAAGAAGGTTTTTGACGATGTACTGCAGGGGGTGATGATCCTGGCCCTGGAACGCTACCCGGCAGGAGGGAAGCCGGCGGCTCCCAACACGACCATCAGCGAAGCATATTCCCTGGCTGAGTTATCTGATCAGCCTCGACGAAAGACCTCCGTGCCGACCGATCGCATTCTCCTGAGAAAGAATGGCCAACTGTACTTCATCTTCAAAGCGGATGGCAGAGCCCATGACCTCATCGCTCGTTTCTTTGCCCAGGGTTATGCTCTGTCCAGCCCACAGATCGGCTACAAAACCAGGACCGGTCCCATTGTTTGGAACCGGGTGAAGGATTCCCTGCGGGATTCGCCGGCCGCTCGGTGTCTGCCCCTTATCTGGAGCAACAATGTATCCCGCTACGGCTTTGCTTTTGAAGGCAACCGCTTCGGCAGGCAGGCCTGGGCTCTGCGAGGCCCCAAGACTGAATCATTCAAGATCTCCCAACCCGTCATCCTGGTGCAGCGTACCACGGCCAGGGAACAACCGCGTCGGCTGGTGGCGGCCTATCCGACGGCTTTCTTCGCTGCCCATCCCGAATTCTTCGTGGAGAACCATCTGAATGTCGTGGCTCCGGTGAGAGGCAACAGCGAGGTTGTGCCAGAGTATGTCCTGGCCTTGCTGAACTCAACGTTGTATGATTTCGTATTTCGATGTCTCAACGGTAACACCCAGGTCTCAGCCAGCGAGTTGGACACTTTTCCGGTGGTATTGACTGCCGGGCAAAGTCTCTTCATCGAAAAGGTACAGAAGATAGAGGGGGCCCAAACCACCGACGCACGAGCCCAGGTCGAATCGGAAATTGACCAGATGGTGTTTGACCTCTTTGGCCTGACGCAATCTGAGCGAGATTTTGTGCTGAGCCACTATCCAGGACAACAGACATGATCCCAGACTCGGACACGGCCTTGCAACGGATCCAACAATTCCTGCAAGTCATCGGCTTTCCAGAACGACGTAACACGCGCCAGACGGCAGTGTGTATCTATGCACTGTTGAACACTGCTCCAAGATCCGGTCTGGTCATGGGCAAGAAATGCCTCAACGAGGGGGCTCGCATTCACGACATCCTGGAGTTTGCCCGTCAGGACCTGGGCATCTCGGTGGCCGAGAACACACGGGAGACCTATCGCAAGCATTCCCTCAAGCCCCTCCTGGCTCATTTTCTCATAACCCGACACTCAACCGCTGTCAACGACCCTAACACGCACTACGTTCTCAACCGCTCATTCGAGGAGGCACTTTGCCAGGCACTCCAAGAACCGGATGAGGAAGCGAGAAACGCTATTGCCAGTCGTTGGGCAAAGGTCTTCGGAAGAGAGCTCTCCATCCCGGCGCCGGGAGCCGTCAGCGCGGTGACAGTGAGGGTGAATGACCAGGTGATCATTCTGAGTCCTGGCCGACATAACCGGTTGATCCGTGATATCATCCAGGAGTTTGCCCCAGGCTTCATTGACCAGCCCCGCGTTCTGTGCGTGAGCGACGCGGCACATAAGCTGCGGTATGTAAGCGAGAAAGTCAAAGAACTTAACCTGGTCGTCGGCGAACACGAAAAGCTGCCCGATGTGCTGTTGTACTCTGCGTCACGAAATATCGTTTATGTGGTCGAGGCCGTGACCAGAGCTGGCCCCATAGACGAAGCACGTATCACTGACATCGAACAGACCTTGCTGGCCGGTCGGAAACCGGGGTTTGGCCTGGAGTATTTCACGGCCTTCCCCGACCGGGGCACTTTCCGCCGCTTTGTGGAGGATATCGCCTGGGGAACGCAAGTCTGGTTGGCTGCTGAGCCGTTTGGGCTTATTCTTTTCCGCATATACCGTTAGCAGGAGAAGAGGAGATGTCACCCAAAGTCCAATCCATCGCCGAAGCGGCCAGGGGGCTGACCCGGCCCTTCACCCACACCGTCCTGGGGCAGGTGGATGAATACTGCGCCTACCTCAGCCGCTTCCTGGGCAGTTACAAGTTCCACGAGCACACCAAAGACGAGATGTACCTGGTCCTGGAGGGGGAGATCTGGATTGATTACGACAATGGCCCCAGCATCCCGGTGCGCCAGGGGGAGGCGCTGGTGGTCAAGGCCGGCGAACGCCACCGCTCCCGCGCCGAGGAGGAGGCGCTGGTCCTGCTGTTCAAAGCGGCCCACCTGTTTGCCGAGTAGGGGCAGGTCTGCTGCTGACCTGTCAGCCTGCCCCTGGCCCTCTACCCTGGTCATCCGAGGGAGCAGAGAACATGCTGGTACGCAAGGGGGATGCAGAAAAACGACGGCAGCGACTGGAACAAGAGCTCGCTCGAATGGTGCCTCTGCTGAAAGCCCGCGGTGTCCAACGAGTGATCCTCTTTGGCTCGCTGGCGTGTGAGGAGGCGACGTGGCCGGGGGACATTGACCTTATCATCGTGGTGGAGACCCCGCAGCGGTTCCTTGACCGCCTGGAGGAGATGTATCGCCTGTTGGATTGCCCGGTAGCGATGGATCTGCTGGTCTATACGCCGGAAGAGTTTGAACAGATGTGTCATACCAATCCCATGCTCAAGAGAGCGGTGCGGGAAGGAAGGGAGTTGTATGCGACCGATATCTGAGCAAGAAGGACAGCGCTGGCTTCGACAGGCCATCCGAGACCTTGACGATGCACGATATGCCTTCGCCGGCCAACGCTATAACCTGACCTGTTTCCTGGCTCAACAGGCAGCCGAGAAGGCGCTGAAGGGTTATCTCTATGCGCAAGGGGCAGAGATGGTTTGGGGGCACTCGGTGCAGGAGCTGTGTACGGATGCCGGTACGATGGACGAGGCATTTGCAGCTCTGGGACGGGAAGTGGCCCCCCTGGATCAATACTACATCCCAACCCGCTATCCGAACAGTCTGCCTGGTGGCCTTCCCTCTGAAGCGTACAATGCCACCGATGGGGAGCGAGCCCTGAGCCTGGCTCAGCAGGTGCTGGATTTCATCCAGGAACGGCTGCTGAGCGCCGGTGAGGAAGGATAGGCCTCTTGATTTCTATCCCTGGAGGAGATGCTGTTCATGGAAAAGAACCCTGTCCGTATCTGTGATACCATCCTGCGCGACGCGCACCAGAGCCTGCTGGCCACGCGCCTGCGCACCGACGATATGCTGCCCATCGCCGAAAAGCTGGACCAGGTCGGCTATTGGTCGGTGGAGATGTGGGGCGGGGCGACCTTTGACTCGGCCATGCGCTTCCTCAACGAGGACCCCTGGGAGCGGATCCGCAAGCTGAAGGCGCGCATGCCCCGCACGCCGTTCCAGATGCTGCTGCGCGGCCAGAATGTGGTCGGCTACAAACACTATCCCGACGATGTGCTGGAACGGTTCATCGTCAAAGCCCACGAGAACGGCATCCAGGTCTTTCGCATCTTTGACGCGCTGAACGACGTGCGCAACATGCAGAAAGCGATGGAGTTCGTCAGACGAGAGGGAGCACACGTCCAGGCCGCCATCTGCTACACCATCAGCCCGGTGCACAGTGTGGAGGCCTTTGTGCAGATGGCCCATGTCCTGGAAGATCTGGGAGCCGACACAATCTGCATCAAGGATATGGCCGGGCTGTTGTCGCCCTATGTGGCCTATGAGCTGGTGAGTCGGCTGAAGGAGGAGATCCGGCTGCCCATCCAGCTTCACACCCACTATACCAGTGGGATGGCCATGGCCGCCGTGCTCAAAGCGGTCGAAGCCGGGGTGGATATCGTGGACACGGCCATCTCCTCCCTGGCCTTGGTCACTTCCCAACCCCCCACCGAGACGCTGGTGCGCATC
>Ga0209101_1001076_pt1 | contig 21218 bp, 15 predicted proteins | sample ConPoolayeCmetaG_FD_185481 | JGI IMG/M metagenome (GOLD analysis project Ga0209101, IMG submission 185481) | Hot spring microbial mat communities from California, USA to study Microbial Dark Matter (Phase II) - Cone Pool mat layer C metaG... ...
CGCCGGATGGAGGCTACTGCGGCTGACCCTCATAGTTTAGTTCTACCGGGCAACCCAGTCAAAGGGGCTCGCCCGAATCCAATTGCCAAGGCAGTTGCCGGCGTTTACATCGCAACCGCGTCCGTAAGACCAAGCCGGCTGCGGTGTGTCGAAGGCGTCGATGAACAGTCGCTGCGGAAAAGCGGCCACCGCGCTGGCCGCCAAGCTCATCGTCCCGGCCCAACATCCGGCCTGGCGCACAAAATCCCTTCTTGAAATCGCCGCTCTGGCGGTGGAGGACATGGCGCGTAACTCCTGGCTGGTCATCGGAAGACCGAAGGTTATCGTTGTCCGTCTTCAAGCCGGAAAAATGATAGCAGGATCTTCGAGAGAATCTGCTCTCCGAACTCGTTGGCGTGGACTGGATCGCGATAGAACAGGTGCGGATGGACCTTCGCCGAAAGCACGTATTCGATCCAGGCAGTCCGCATATCGAGAAACGCACAGCGCTGTTCGGCAGCCAGCTTCTTCAGCCGTTGGGTGTAGCCTGCCGGGTCTTTGATCTTCTCCAGCGCGTCGGCATCTCGAGGGTCAGCCGAGCCGAACGGCCCGGTCGCCAGCAGGATTTCGACCTCCGGCAAGCCGGCTCGCAGTTGGCGAATCACTTCGCGGATGTCGTCCACACTGCGCTGGCTGATTCCGCCGATGAGCACCAAATCTGGCTTGAGCGGCACGACGTATTTGGCGATGCGTCCTTCCTCACGATAGTGCTGGCAGCCGCCCCCGCCGCGCACGTACACCGTTCCTTTGATCCTGGCTTTGGGATACACCTGTTGCAGTTTGGCCAGCCAGCCGCTGCGCATCGTGTCGTTGACGATACTGTCGCCCAGACCCAAGATGTGCAGATCGCCTCCTTCGGTCAAAATGCGGCGGGTGCGGGGCAGATGTTCCCAGTCGGTCGGCGGAGGCGTAAACTGGCCCTTGATCATCTCGGCCTGAATTTTCTCGATTTGCTCCAGCGAGCGGCATGGCGACTCGAACAGGGAGTATTCTTTTTCCGCAGGATAGCTTTTGGTTTTCACGTCCGGTGGATACTTGCTCGGCAGCGCCCCTTTTTGCGGGAACTTGACAGGGGAATCCTTCATCAGATCGGCTTGCGCTGCCGTCGCCATCACGGCCACACACAGTGCCGCCGCAGGGCCGTAGATGCTCAACCGGAGAAACATAAGCAGCCTTCTCGATAAAACATTGTTACAAATGCGATTTGTTATCCTTATCTTCACTAAGTGCTTTGCGGCGGGGGTCCGGACCGGCATTGTAGAACCTTATTGCATGTCATGTGCGCCGTGGCCGCGCATGTTGTAAGGCGATATGGCGGTCGCGCTTTGCGGCGGCCATTCACGCCGCGCCGACTGAAGCAGCCCAGGCGCAAACGGCAGCCCGGCCATTATGGCGGCCGGGTGCCGCTGATTGTTTGATCTTGGTAGGTTTTTATTTGCGTATCTTCATCGCTCTACGCGGGTGATACGCAAAATTGCGGGCGGGCGAAGCTGCCCGAGATGCTGCCGAAGTCAATCGAGCTGAATCGGCCGGAGTCGCTCGCCTGCGGCGCGGGGGACGGCCTGCACAGGGGGCTTTGCGGCAGGTTGCTCGTCGGTGTTCTTTTCGGAATCGGCGGCCTTGGGAGCATCTTCCTTCTTGGGAGTCGCCTCGGCCGGCTTCTTGGCGTCCTCCTGAAGCCGTTTTTCCATCTCGGCGATTTCCTTCTTGAGTTCCTCCAGTGACTTGCGCAACTGCTCCTTCGATTCCGGCGTGGCGTTGCGGATGGCCTCGTCGCTGTTGGCATCCTTCAACCGAGCCAGTAGCGAACGCGCCAGGGCATTGGCCAGTTCCACAGAAGCTCGCGCCCTGGCCAGCGCTGCTGGAGCGGGAACCTGCTGTACCGGAATCGGGACGATGTTCGGAGCGATTTGAATCTGCGCGATTCCGCCCATTTGCCCCTGCGAGTATTCCTTGTAAACCTTGTACGCTTCAGGGTGTTTTTTCTCCAACTCTTCGGCGTTCTTGGCTTCATAAGTCTTGGTCTCTTCTTTGCCTTCCTTGTTCTTCTCGGTTATTTCCACTTTGATTCCTTGCTGTGGGTCTTCGACGATGCGCACCTTCTTGCCATCTTCTTCAGCCTCGATCTCCTTGACGCCGCCGACGTTCTTCATCGTCATCTTTCTTCCGCCCACGCCGATCTGTATCCGGCCCTGGATAATCCCGCCGGCGGGCACGTTGCCGATGATCAGCCCCTGGCCAGGCTGGTCCGGGTCGGCTTGCGGCTGCTCTTTGGGGGCAAGAACCTCTTTTGCACGGCGGGCGGCAGCCGCTTTGCCGCTGGAGGAGATCTGCTCCAGCGCTTCTTTGGCTGCCGCTTTGAGCGACTCGTCCGAGGACTGATAGAACTTCTTGAGAATCTCGATCGACCGGATGGTCACTTCCAGACTGTCGCCCACGGCCGCCTTGGCAAGCGGCGCGATAGCCGGCTTGCCGATTTCGGCCAGCTTCTGGCTGGCTTCCTGACGGTCGGTGAACCGCTCGGCGTTAAGCTGCTCGATCCATTTGCTCACCTCAGCCGGTGCCGGACTGGAAGCCTCATCGGCCGAGAAGGCCCAGCCAGCCAAAACCATCAACAATGCCAAAGCCTTTATCGCCAACAACGAACCAGCAAGACCACGCAACATAACCAGGTCCTCCAAAAATCGGGTTATTGGGGTCGCATTCACTCTGATCGCAAGCCAACTGTGGACTAGCGTAACTAAGCGGGCTTTCAGCCGCAACCAACCTGTGTTCCGGGAAAGACGCCCTGGGCAGCCGTAAGCTAACGCTGGGCACACGGGCACGCCCGAGCGTTGCCCTCAAGATCGTTCAACAACATGCGCGCACAATGCGCACGTCGTATGGCACAATGCCGCAAGCCTCCTCGGATTTTAGACGACACATGACACTAATTTGTTGCCGAAAGCCGGAAAAACTTTCTCAATCTGACAATCAGATTTTTGCAAGGCCGTGAGCCACAACAGTATACGCTATTGGAAGCAAACTTTCGCAAGGCCTTGGCCCACAGAAGGATACGCTATGCGCCCTGAACTGCGACGGCATTGGCCGGAGGATGCCCTATCGCTGCGCGCGGAGAATTGGCTGCCTGCTGGTGCTGCAAACACAACAGGTGGCAATTCTCAGAGCCGGCGAGCCGAAATACATTACTGCTGCGATGTACTTACTGGACTTTGTACACGATGTCGTGTACCCGGGCGTGCTGGACGGTCTTGATGCCGACCGACTGGCCGACTGTGGCCTGCTGCACGGGCTGGTTATCCAATTGCATCGACTCGACCGTCTGGACGAAGTCGCTGGTGTGGCCTTTGATGTGGATGGTATCTCCCACCGATAGAGTGCCGTTGGTGATTTCGATGGCCGCCACACCGATCTTGCCGAAGTAGTGCGTCACCCGACCTATTTCAGTCTCTGCCATGACCAGTCCCCTTTGCAACAAACGATCCGCAGCGGTATGTCCGCTTCTAAGATCGACCCAGGCCCCGCAGTCGCAATGGACGCAGTGGCCGAACTGAAAAAGAGTTACGTCGAACCCAGCGCCGCAGCGCGGGCAGGTAATAGCCATGACACTAAGCGGTCGAGCCGACCGGGCGTCGTACACAATCCGTGTGGCGAGCAAACGGAATATCGCCCGTAACACCGTCCAAGGATTATCGCACAACAGTTCTCGTTGAGGCAAGACATTCTGCCATTCTGCCAATCTACAAGAGGCAAACCAATCACTCGGGCAGCAAACCAATCCGCCAGGAGGCAAACTAATCAGCCGAGAGGCAACCCAGTCAGCCGACATGCAAGCCGGTTAGTACGACAGCGCTAAGTTGCCGTTGCGCAACTACCAGTCGTGATGCTGTTGTGGTTTTCGCCCCAAGATATTGTGTTTTTCTGGTAACTTAGCGATGTCGTATTAGCCAATCAGCAAGACCACCAGCCGCTTCGGCCCGTGTACGCCGAGGATCAATATTTTCTCGATATCGGCGGTCCGGCTGGGGCCGGTGACGATTACCCATTCACCTCGGGCGTTTGGATCGGCGCAGGCCGCGGCGATCTCGCTCCAGGCGGCCGGCATGTGTTCGCGCAGCTGCGCGATGCTGGCCAGCACAACGCACGCCGGCGGCAGGTAACACATCAGACGCGCTGCGGCCGTGGGGCAACGGATCACACAACTGCCGGTGTCGGCCAGCAGCAGATCGGCCACGAGCACCCCGACCGGCACAGCGGCGATCTGCTGTTTGGACCAATCGTCGGTCACCCAGGCGATCGTTTCTGCCGGCAGATAGCCGCCCACCTGTCGCGCGAGCGGGGTGTCTATTGCCGCCAGTATCGGCCAGCCCGCCTCAGCCGCCAGATTGTGCAATTTATTGGCTGCGTCTTCTGGTGTGCGGCAACGGATTGTTTGGCCGTGTACGGCTGCCAACTCGTCCTGGAAACGCTTGGCCAAATCCTCGACTGGGGGATCGTTCCGGGGCCAGACCTCGGGCGGCGCTGGTCGCTCCAGCAGCAGATTGCCTAGCGGCCGCGGTTTGGCCAGAGCGTTGCGAATGCGCTGCAAAATCGCTTCCCGACTATTGCTCGCCCTATTACTCGCCATTGGTGCTCTTCCACAAACGGCGAAAAGTGGTCTTGGGTGGTCGGGGCAACTGGCGACCCCGGGTCCATGCGCCCAGTTTTCCAGGATGCCAGGGCAACCACCCCGCCAGGCGGATGCCCAAGCGCACCGCCCACATGGCAAACCGGTATCGCCTCGGCCCGCACATAAACCACGACCAAAGCGTCCATGTGAGCCATTCTAGCGGCGAGCGGGCCGGGGACGGCTCGCTGACGGCCCGGTGTCGCATGTGGACCAACTGGTGGGGGATGTCGATTTTCACCGGGCAGACTTCTCCGCAAGCCCCGCACAGCGAGCTGGCAAACGGGAGGATGCCAGCTTGATTCAGGCCCACAAGGTGCGGAGTGAGTATCGCGCCGATCGGGCCGGGATAAACCCAACCGTAGGCCCAACCGCCGGTGCGGCGGTACACCGGACAGGCGTTCAAGCACGCCCCGCAGCGGATGCAGAACAGCGCCGCCAGTGCGGGCGGATCGGCCAGTACGTTGGTGCGTCCGTTATCGAGCAGCAGTACGTAGAGCTTTCGACCCGGCGCTGGACCGTGGATCAGGTGCGTGTAAGTCGTCAGCTTCTGGCCGGTGCCGCTGCGGGCCAGCAGGTTCAGAAACACCGGCAGGTAGTCGATGCTGGGTAGAATCTTCTCGATGCCCATCATCACCAGATGCACCGGCGGCGTGGCGGTCGACAATCCCGCGTTTCCCTCGTTCTCTACGATTACTATTGTCCCGGTATCGGCGATGCCGAAGTTGCAGCCCGATATGCCCATGTCGGCCTGCAAGTACTCTTGGCGCAGATGTCGGCGGGCGATGTCGGTCAGTTGCTGGTGTTCGGCGGTAAACGGTTCGCCCAGCCGCGAAGCGAACAGCCGCCCCACATCTTCGGCCGACATGTGGATGGCCGGCGTTACGATGTGTACTGGCCGTTGACCGGCCAACTGCACGATGTACTCGCCCAGATCGGTTTCTACCGGCCTGATGCCCGCTTCGGAAAGCACCTGGTTAAGCTCCAGTTCTTCGCTGAGCATCGACTTGGATTTGACCACCGAGCGGACATTGTGTTCTCGGGCGATCTGGAGGACCAGTCGGTTGGCCTCGGCGGCGTTTTCGGCCCACAAGACCGTAACGCCCTTGGCTGCCAGATTGCGTTCGAACTGCACCAGGAGCTTGTCGAGGTCGGAAATGGCGTAGCGCTTGATGCGATGTGCTGCTTCGCGCCATTGCTGGAAGCCGGGAATCTTGGCCGCCTCGGCCATGTTGTGCTTGCTGGAGCGTTCGGCAGTAGCGCCCAGGGCTGGCGGAGCGGCCGGCTCGTAGAGTCCCTTGGTCTCGTGGTCGTGGAACTTCGCCCCGGTTATGTGCTGGAGTGGCTCAGGCATTGCGGTATTGTAAGGTCGAAACGGCTTTGCTGGTTACTGTCGGCCATCTTCGGTCATCCGGTGGGTCAGTGGCCTGCTTGTCCGTGAGCTTTTACGATTGCGGCAAGCGATATGTGTCGGCGGTCAGTCCACCCCGGCTACCAACAGTTCTGCAATATGCATGGTGCGGATGTGTCGCGTAGCGGGACTGCGCTGAAGGATGCCGCCGATGTGCATCAGGCAACTTATATCGTTGGAAACTACCACCTCGGCCCCGCTGCGGAGGATGTTGTCGGCCTTGGTGCGTCCCATGGCTAACGACGTTCCCGGCATCTTCACGCTGAAGGTGCCTCCGAACCCGCAGCACTCTTCGATGTTGGGCAACTCGCAATAGGTCAATCCACGCACATTACGCAGCAGGGCCAGCGGCGCCTCCAGCAGCCCCAGCTCGCGGCGGCCGTGGCATCCGCTGTGCAGCGTAACTTTATGGGGAAAGGCAGCACCGGTGTCGCTGACGCCCAGGATCTCTACCAGGAACTCGGTCAGCTCGAACACGCGGCGGCCTACGGTTACGATTTCCGGTCGGGGATCGACATGCTCGAAGAACACCCGGCACATGGCCGTACACGACCCGGAAGGACAGACGATCCACCGGAAATCGCGGAACACGCGGCAAAAATGATGTATCACCCGGCGGGCTTGATCCCAATAGCCCGAGTTGAACGCCGGCTGCCCACAGCAGGTTTGCTCCTGGGGATACACGACCGGCACGCCTTGGTTGCGCAGCAGTTTAGCGGTGGCCAGGGCGACCTGGGGGTAGAACTGGTCGATGTAACAGGGGATGAAAAGCGCGACTGTCTGACCGCGTTGGTATGGCGGCCAGTCTTCGCGTGGTGCGTGAGTCGAACCGCTCGACTGCATTTTGGCCAACAAATCTAGGATGCAATAAAGCGTTGCTGTTCCAGTTGCGCCGTTTTGCGGAACCGAATGATTGCCGGTCGCCGGGTCGGACAACAGTGCCAGTTGTGACTTGACGGCTCAGTCTTCCGCCAGCAACTGCTCGATCAGCCGCTGCATCTGCCGCTCTGCTCCCGGGGCATAACCTACCCAGACGCCGCGAATGACGCCCTGGCGGTCGAGGATCAGCGTGGTCGGGTAGCCGTCGAAGCCGGCGACGGCGTCGACAGCCGCGCGGGCGACACTGCGCGGGTCGGCGTAGGTGGGCAGGTCCACGTTCCGCTCGGCCAGCGTGGCCTCGGTTTCCTCTTTCAGTCTGTGTACATCTTCTTTCATGCCCGGGCCAAGCCCCGCCGCACACGAGACGGACAGTACGCGCACCCGGGGATCGTGCCGGTACTTGCGCTCCAGTGCGGCGATGTGCTGCAACTCGGCAAGGCAGGGTGGACACCATGTGCCCCAGAAGTTCACCAGGAGCACGCGATTGCTGAGGTCTTCGTCTTCCAGCGGCGCCGCCGTGCCCGTCAGCGGCTCCAGCTTCAACAGTGCGGTGCGATCGAGTTGTTTGCCTACCGCCGGATGCTTTTGCAACGCATGTTCTTGCACCCAGTCCCAGAATTGCTTGAATCCCACACCCGCGTTAAAGGCCAATACCGCCGCCACCGCAACTGCCATCATCAGTACCACGCACCCGCAACAGCACGGCGCGGTGCTGGAACGAGTTTGTCGCGGCGGAGAATAATCGAAACCGGTGCTCATACAAGCGCTTTGCGGCGATAGAGACATTGCTGAAGTCTATAGCCCCCCGGTAGCGTTGACAAGTAGTGCGCTGGCCGAGAAACGTGGAGGTTACTCAGGTGCACAAATGCTACTTGAGCTGCAAAGTGCAGGTATGCGCTGTCGGACCGTCAGTCAGAACGGTTCTACGGCCGGGTCGTCGTAGGCCTGGAACTCGTCGTACTGCTCGCGCGCGGCATCCTCGAAGCGCATGAACCTTTCCAGGAAAGTCAACTTTACATCCACGTTAGCCTGGCCGTTGCGCTGTTTGGCGATGATCAGGTCGGCCTGACCGGCAATTCCTTTTTCGCGCGCTTCTTCGCGGGTGTGGTACATTTCCTCGCGGTGGATGAACAGCACCACGTCGGCGTCCTGCTCAATTGCGCCCGATTCGCGCAGGTGACTCAGTCGCGGTCGGTGCCCCTCTTTGCCCGCCTCCACCTGCCGGTTCAACTGCGCCAGACATAGTACCGGGATTTGCAATTCGCGTGCCAGATGCTTCAGCCGGCGGGTGATCTTGGCCACTTGTTCCTGGCGTTGGTCCTTCGGATTGTCGGGCTGGATAAGCTGCAAGTAGTCGATAATCAGCAGCCGCAAGTTCTCGCGGTTCCGCAGCCGGCGGGCGCAGGCGGCGATCTCGGTGACGCTGCGCGACGGCGTGTCGTCCACAAAAAGCGGCGCCTGGCTGATCCTGGCCGACGCCTCGGCCAGCTTGTCGCGGTCTTCCTGCGACAGGTAACCGCCGCGGAACTTGTGGGCGTCGATCTTCCCTTGCGAGCAAAGCAGCCGGTTGGCCACCTCGGCCTTGGCCATCTCCAGGCTCACCAGCAACACTGGCAGCTTGCAATCGATGCTCACATACTCGGCGATGTTCGTGGCCAGGGCCGTCTTTCCCATGCTTGGCCGGGCGGCAAGTATTATCAGTTCCGATTCGTGCAGGCCGCCGGTAATCCGATCCACGTCTTTGAAGCCAGTGGGAATACCGTGGCCTTCGGCGCCCTGCAAGCGCGCGTCGATGCGCTGGAAGGCTTGCATCATCAAGTCGTGTGCGCTGGTGATCTGATCGGTGCTGCGGGCGTCGCGGACGGCGAATACCCGCTGCTCGGCAAGGTCCAACAGCTTTTCCGGGTCAATGGATTCGTCGTGGGCGTCGCGGAGATTGGCGGTGCAGGCGTCGATCAGCGCGCGGAGCATCGCTTTGTGGCGCACAATCCTGGCATAGTACACCGCATTGTATGCATAAGGGACCGCCTGCATCAGTTCGGCCACGTATGCCATCCCGCCGACCAGCTCTAGTTCGCCGGCCTGTTTGAGCTGCTCGACCAGCAGCAACGAATCGATGCGGCGGTATTTGTCGTAAATGGCCAGGATATGACCGTACAGCTTGGCGTGCTCCTGGGCGTAGAAATCGTCGGGTTTGAGTATCAGTACCAGTTCGTCGCAAAGCCGGGGATCGAGCAACAGGCTGCCCAGCACTGCCCGTTCCGCCTCCAGGCTCTGCGGAGGCATTCGATCGAGTATTTCCGACGTTACCCGCGGGGCGTGCGAACTATCCAACCGCTGTGTGGTGGCCATGCGATCCGTGCTCCTATTGACCTTTGCAAAACTAAGGGACGCCAACGTGGCCGACAATAAAGAAATCTCCTGTCTGTACGATTTGCGAAGCCCAATAACCAATGTTTTCTCACACCAGACGAGTGCTTTACCAAGCCAGACACGCCACAAGGGCCATGTTAATGCGCCGACGGCCACGCGGAAAGCCCACCATCCAGACGGCTCGGGGGCAGTCGATGGGCGATGCACAGCGCCACTGACAATGCGTGGTGAAGCCTTTGACAGCGGTGCTTCAGGCGTGTGGCCCGAACATTAGTCCTTTGCGGCGGAACCAGTGCGCGTTTTGCGCATGTCGTCGGGCGATGTGGAGGGCTACGCTCCGTCGTGGCCGTGGGCAGGAGCACATGTTCGCACGCGACCGCGAGGACTTTGGGCTTGAAGAATCGCAGTGTTGGCCGAGACGCGCGGCGGGCGGCCCAGAAGTACCGTCGTGAGTCAACAAGCGCAGTGGGGCGCCGTCGTGGGCCGACCAGCGCAGTGGAGTGCCAAGAAAAAATTATCCGTCGCGGGGGTCTAGCCGCGACGGGTTAGGTAAGACGGCGACAGCTTGGGCGGATTGTTAGGTGTGCAGTGGCTTGGCAGGCGGGAACTCACACGAGTTCTTTCTTGGCGCCGATGAGCGTCTTGAGCCGCTCGGCCAACAGGGCCACATCGAAGGGTTTCTTGAACGTCTCGTTGATTGCCGAACGATCGAAGCTCAACGAGCTTCCGTCGTCGGGCAACAAGGCGATCAGAATCACCTCCGCGAACTCGCTGTTGCGGCGGAGGTTCTGACAGATTTGCAGGGCCTCGGTGCGACCGATCGAAAAATCGACAATGATGCAATCGGGATGGAAACTCTCGGCTTGAATCCCCGCGTCGAAACCGCTGGAGGCAGCAGCGACCTTGAAAGACTTTTCCAGGGGCAGTTCGCGCTTAAGGTTTTCCACCAGGACTTGGTCCTGGGTAACGATAAGCACTTTGCCCATTGCTTCGTCTTCCAGGTCGCCCAACGGCATCCCGTGTTCCTTGAGAAACTTGATCAGGTACTCTCGCGGAATACGGCGGTCCTGGGAACCGGGGATGCGATAGCCTTTCAGCCGGCCCGAGTCGAACCATTTGCTTACGGTGCGCGGGGCCACCTTACAGATCTTGGCGACCTGACCAGTTGTGAAGACCTTCATCGCAGGCTCTCCGAATATCTCAACGTGTGCAAAGTTGCGTTTTGAGTTGGCCGATGGCCATGACTCAAAACATTCTCGCACCCCTTGCCCGCTGCGGCTCGACCGCTATTCGTTCCTTCAGGCCGGCGTGCTTGCGGTCGGCAGCCTACGGGCATCTGGGTCGGGGTGTTCCTCAATGCGCTTTACTAACTGGCTGTGGTTCAGCTCCTTCTGACCCGCGCCGCAATTATTACATCGGCAATCCCGGCAACCGGAAGCCAGAGAAAATCCGCAAAATAGAGAAGGTGCGTTTTCACCACCCTATAGCGAATACCTCCCGCTTTGCTTACATTCGCGGTCGCCCGGCCAGTTACAGACGGTCGGGGAGAGCCGACCAGACCACCCGTCTTGGAGAGTCGCCACGGGTCGCCCCGGCGAGACCTTCTACGGCAGATCCCCCCTTCGATACCACCCACCGCGCAACTACAATCCGTCTGCGGCAGGATTTGCCTTCCGATTATTAGCTTCGATTCGTGCGGGCAAGATACTTTAGAATCTTTGTCGCGTCGCAACGACAAGATCGAAAACAACGGCTTTGCCGCTCGCGGCGAACAGGCAGGACGTACAAACCAGCCCATCTACGCAGATAGTAGCGGCGCGCGTTGCCCACAGAACCGTTCGCCCGTCTCAGTACTTCCCGCAAACCGTGCAGGCCCCCAAAGCCGGTCCCAGACCGTCACGCTGCCGGTACGAGAATCTGGCCGTCTTCGCTGACATCCTCGAAACGGACCGACACCTGCTTCGACACGCCCGACTCCTGCATCGTCACCCCGTAGATCGTATTGGCGCAGGTCATGGTCTTCTTGGAATGGGTGACGATGATGAACTGGGTGGCGGAAAGGAATTCGCGCAACACATGGGTGAAGCGGTCGATGTTGGCTTCGTCCAGTGCCGCGTCCACTTCGTCCAGCACGCAGAACGGACTGGGATGGCTGCGGAAGATGGCCAGCAGCAGGGCCACGGCCGTCAGCGTCTTCTCGCCGCCGCTGAGAAGCGAGATGCTGCGCAGCTCTTTGCCTGGCGGTCGGGCGACGATTTCGATGCCGCTTTCGAGGATGTCGACGCCTTCTTCCAGCACGATGTCGCTGAAGCCGCCGCCGAAAAGCTCGCGGAAAAGAGACTGGAAGTGCCCGCGCACCCGCTCCAAAGTCTCGGCGAACAAGCGGCGGCTGTCGGCGTTTATTTTCTGGATGATCCGCTCCAGCGAGGTCTTTGCCTCGGTCAGGTCGTGGTACTGGTCGGAGAGGGTCTTGTAGCGGCTTTCGAGTTGTTCCAGTTCGTCGAGGGCTTCCAGATTGACATTGCCCAGGTTGTTCAGCTTGCGGCGCAACTGGTCGATTTCCTCTTGCACTTCTTCGCGCTGCCGCTGGTCTTCGGGCGAATCGGTCTTCTCTAGCGAGGGCAAGTCGATGTTGTATTCCTCGCGGAGCCGATCGGCCAGGGCAGTGCGCTGCAAGCCGACTTGCCCGGCGGCCATTTCCTCGGCGTGGAGATGTCGCTCGATCTTCCGCAGCTCGGCCTGCAACTGTTGCAACTGGTTTTGTAATTGGCTGTGCTGGTCTAGCAGCGCCTGACGCTGCTGGAGTAGCCCGACTACTTGCGCGGCCAGTTTCTCTTTTGCCAGGTACAGCTCCGCTATTTCCGATTCGGCCCGCAAGATTTCCCACCGCGACTGCTCGGCGCGCATCAGGCTCTCGGCCAGCCGCTGCCCGATCTCGACTATCTCCTGCTGCCGTTCCTGTCGGGCCTGCTCGAGTTGCTCGATTGTTGCTCGCAGGCCGCTGAGACGCTGCTGGCTTGTTGCCAGTTCGACGCGCACCTGGGTCTGTAGGTCGATCAGTTCCTGGCGGCGCGCTTCGAGCTGCTCGGTTTGTCTGGCCAGGGTTGCCAGCTCGGCCTCTGTTTCGGCCACAAGGGCCTCGGCCTGCTGGCGCTGGGGACGGAGCATGGCAAGCTGCTGCGCCAGCTGGCTATGCTCCGCTTCGGCAGCCTGCAACTCGGCTGCCAGCAGACTGTGCTGCTGTTGGGTCTGGATGCGCCGCTCCTGGGCGCTGGTGATTTGCAAGCGGCGCTCGGCCAGCGCCTCGACGGTCTGTCGCCGGGCTGCTGCGGCCGCCTGCAATTGCTGTTGCTGTTGGGCGATCTGCTGTTGCAGTTGCTCGGCCGAGTTAGCGGCGCGGGCGATCGCCGCGTCCAACTCGGCAAGCTGTTCTTGCACGGCGCGAAGCTGGCTGCGCCGCGAAATCAGACCGGCGTTATCGCTGCGCGGTCCGGCAATCAGCGTGCCGTCGGCGGCCAGCAGTTCGCCGGCCAGCGTGACGAAGGAGAACTCTCCGGGCAGCGCTCGGGCCAGCTCGAAAGCCGCCGCCAGGTCTCTGACAACCCAGGTTCGCCCCAGCAAGTGTTCAGCCAATGCCCGGTAGCGCGGCTCGGTTTCCACCAGGCGATCGGCGCGTTCGACTACGCCGGGCTGGCCTTCGGGCGTCAGCGGCTTCGCGGCCGAACGGGGAAGGCTATCCAGAAAAACAAATCCCACCCGGGCAGACAACTGCCTGGCACTGTCCTCGAGAAACCGGCGGATGGGCTGGATGCTCTCGACCACCAGATATGCTGCGGCCGGGCCGAGTGCGGCGTCGATCAACGGGGCCGTCTCTACCGGAGCCTTGATTACATCGGCCACCATCCCGCACAGACCGGTCAAATGGCCGCTGGCGTCGCTACGCGCGCCGTTAAGGAGCGCCTCTACCCCAGCGGCAAGTCCCTGCTCGCGCCGTTGAAGTTCCTCCAGCACTGCTGCGCGTTCGGCCAGTGCGGTGCGCTGGCGCTGAAGCTGTGCCAGTTCCTGCTGGCCTTGGGCGTACTGCGATTGCAACTCGGCAAGCCTTGCGGCGGCGGCTGACAGGGCCGCTTCCTGCTGTGCCGCCTGCTGGGCAAGCTGTTCGGCCTGTTGCCCAAGATTTTGCAAAGCCTCCTCGATCGATGCCAGTTGGCTATCGACTTCGGCCAGACGTTGACCGCAGCGTTGGCGGGCCGACTCGGCGGCTGCCAGCCGGCTTTCCAGACTGCCCAGTTGGCTTTCCAGCGAAGCGGTCCATCGCATTTTCTCCAGCAGCGCAGCGCGGCGGCGGTGACTTTCGGCCCGAACTGCCTCCAACTGCTCGATCAACTGGGCCAAATGCTGCTCGTGCTGGGCCAGCCGTTGGGCGATTTGCTCGTGCTGCTGTCTTGCCGTATCCAGTTCCGCGGCGGCGGTGCTGAACTGCTGCTCGAGCTGGCCTGCGCGGACGCTGGTGGCTACGCTTTGCCGTCGGTAGCGGGCGATTTCCTCTTCCAGGTCGCGCAGTCGGGCGTGCTGATGGGCGATCGCCGATTCGGCCGAAGCGATCTTTTCCCGATGTGTGGAAATTTGAGCCTCGATCTGGTGCACCGCCAGGTTGAGCTGTTCTGTGTGCAGGGCCGATTCGGATAGCCGAGCTTCCAGGGCTGCGGTCGCGGCCGTCAGGCTGTCGCGTTGCTCGTCCAGCGACTCGATAAGCGCCTGATGCTCGGCCAGCCGCTGGCTGAATCGCCGCCAGTCCACTAGCGCCACCTGGGTGCGAAGTTGCTGTAGGCGCTCGGCGTAGTGTTTGTAGCGTCGGGCTTTGCCGGCCTGCTGGCGGACGGTGCGCAGGCGATTTTCTACTTCGTCGACAATGTCTTTTAGCCGCAACAGGTTCTGCTCTACCCGCTCCAGCCGCCGCAACGACTCGAGCTTCTTGACCCGAAAACGGCTGATCCCGGCTGCTTCTTCCAGTATCACGCGCCGGTCGGCCGGGGAAGACTGAAGCAGGGCATCCACCCGGCCCTGCTCGATAACGCAGTACGCCAGCGCGCCGAGGCCTGTGCCGGCCAGCAAGTCGCGGATGTCGCGCAGCCGGGCAGGATTGCGGTTGATCAGGTACTCGCCTTCGCCGCCCCGATATATACGGCGTGTGATTTGCACTTCCGCAGCATCGATGGGCAGCAGTCGTCGGGAGTTGTCGAGCGTGAGGGTAATCTCGGCCGAGTTCATCCCCCGCCGCGTCCCCGAACCGTTGAAGATTACGTCCGACATCTCCTGCCCACGCAGACTCTTCACGCTCTGCTCGCCCAGCACCCACTTGATCGCATCGACGATGTTCGACTTGCCGGAGCCATTCGGGCCGACGATGACCGTGATCCCGGGCGGGAACTCGAACCGGGTGCGGTCGGCAAAGCTCTTGAATCCGACAAGTTCTAAGGCCTTGAGCATCGCGTCGCTATGTGATTGGGCCGCATGTTAGCTGTAGTCGTGTTTTCCGCCACCGCGGCCTACGTAGCGGCGCGCTGTGTGGCGTCTGCTCCCGCGGATATCTCGGAGGGGCGCGCTGCGGTCTGATCCGCTGCGGCGTGGGAAAACGCCATCATGCATTGCTGGGCAGGCCAGCAGTGGCCCCTGGCGTCTGCTCGCGCGGCGTACACGGCCACGACGGAGGGTTGCCCTACAGATCACCCGAAAATACGCGCGCAAATCGCCCACAAGTTCCCCCGTAAGGCACTATCGCCATGGCAGCATTTTACTCAACCAGCCGCTGGAAGACTTTCTCTTGTTGCTCGAATTGGCCGCGGAGGCGTGTTCCGGGGAGGCAGCCGCCGGAGTCTGCTTGTCGTCCGGGGCCGGTTGTTTACCCTTCTGCTCGAATAGTTCCGGCGCCGGGCCATCGGCCGTTACAGCCGCCGCGGAACCCGATTCGGCTGCCACCCGCTGGTAAGTGCGTCCGGCCTCGGGCAGGGCGTCGACTTCGAAGCGGCCGGGCAACACGCCCGCGGCTTTGGCTTCCTGAAGCGCCTGCACCACATCCGGATATGTGCCGCCCAGCTCCACGACCGCCCGCAGTACATCGTCGACCTTCGTGGACACGATGCGCTTCTGGTCGGCCTGGCCTACCGCGAACCTGGCCACCGAAAGCTCGTTGGGCCCAACAGTGGTAATCATGATGTTATTGCCAGCGTTGAGCACCAGTGGCGTAGCGAAACGCTGGTCTTTTCCGAAGATGACCACTTCGGGCCGTCGGTTGCGCGTAACGTGGATCATCGGCGGTCCGCCCACGTCCAGTACGTGATAGCCGAAGTCGCTGGTAATCTTTTCGCCGGCCACCAGCGGGTCTTTGGGATTCATGGCCCATAGCGCCCGGAACGCACCGTAACGAGTCTCGGCGCTGGGCAGCGAGAGCATGTCGCGGAGCTGTTCGTATGCGGCAAACTCGTTCATGGCGCTCAGCGCCGTAAGCGCGAAGACGCGGAAGGCCGGTTCCTGGCGGGCGATGCGGCCAAGCGGTTCGGCGGCGTCGCGCTCGTCCAGGTATGCCAGTGCTTCGGCGGCGTAAAACTGCACTTCCACGCTGGGCGAACCGAGGCCTTTTTTCAGCACCGGCACGGCCTGCGGGCCGATAGCTTCCAGTTGCAATGCTGCCTGGGGAGCAGTGTCGGGGTCGAGCAGGTGTTGTTCCAGCCGTTGCAGCCGGGCCATGCGCTCGGTTTCCGATTCCTCGACGACGATCGAGCGCACTACGGCCATGTAGCGGGCCACGTTGTCCTTATAGCGGGGATGAACCGCCAGGTCGATCAGATTGTCGGTCTTCGCCGTGGCCACGCCGGTCTGAATTCCCCTGTCGAAGGTGTAAAACCGCCGGTTGACGGCGTTGGCGATCCGCGAGCTGTTAAATACGCTTTGATGCTCCGGCAACAGTACCAGCCCCAGCCTGCGGCTGCGCAAACACACACCGCCGGCCAGTATCCGACCCCGCGTCGCTCCCAGCGGGTCTTTGTTGCTGTCGGCGGCCGGATCGACCAGCACCGGCCCCTGTGCAATACCCCACTCGTGACCGGTGTGAATCATGCCGTCGGGCAGGGCGGCCATTTCCTTCAGTCGGGTTTCCAGCAGGTAGCCGCCGCGCAGACTCTTGGTCTGGCTGCGATTCGGTACACGTATCTCCACGTCGAACCGGTCGCCTTTTTGTATGCCGGGGCGCAACCAGGCCTGCACCAACACCAGCGACACGTTCTTGGAGGCCAACAAGGCATTGGGGTTTTGAACGCCGCGGGCTTTCATTTCGTCGATCAGTACCGCCCGCTGCGGCGACGGCCCCGGATCGCTGCCAGTTCCGGCAAGGCCTGTAACCAGCCCGATCGCCTCCACTCGCACGGCGTGCATTCCCGTAGGCACGGCCATATCGCCGACCAGCCTGGCATTGATTGCCGGGTCGTCTTCGGGGCTTTGCGAGCGCACGGTCGGCTTGTGCAGCATCGTGCAGCCACAAGCCACTAGTACTGCCAGGAAGGCTACCGCGGCAATGCGACGATCCATGTCGGTCAGACTCCCCTCGTTTTGACGCAACTTGTTGCTACCAGGCCTGGTTTTCAGAGGCCTGTATAGTCCGCGCGGGCAGCAAAGGACCGCTTCTGGCTAAAACAGTTGTGATACTTCGCGCCGGCAAGAGCAAATCATTGTCGCTGGAGAAAAACTTCCCATTTCAACCAGTGCAGAGTGTACCTCCGCCCGCGCAAAGCGCAAGACTACTCAGCAGACTGCCAGCGGCTGGCAGGCACAGCTATTGCGGCGGAAACGATAGCGATTCAACCCGGGATGGTCAAGGCAAAACGCCCCAATAATTGGCAGCGGATAGGCAGAAGGCGAGGTGTGGGTAGCTTGGGAATACTGGGTGGGTTTTGCCGGAAAGTATGGCCGGGGGCTGCTGACGAGGATTGCCCGGTGCTTACGGCGGGTCGTAGCCGCCGGGCGTCCACGGATTGCACCGGATTATCCGCCAGATGCCGCGCAGCGCCCCACGAATCGCCCCGTACTTGCGCACCGATTCGATGAAGTACTGGCTGCACGTCGGCTCGAAGCGGCAATAACGGCCCAGCATGGGGCTGAGCGTCCATTGATAGAGCCTGACCAGGCCAATCAGCACCAGACTCGGCAGCCGAACAATTAACTGAAAAAGCATTGCGCATTGGCCGAATGGGGTGTACGTTGGCTCTTGTTGTGCTTGCCATTGCATCCGGCTACGCACCCAGATACGACCTGTCGACCCTATCGCGGCACCGACCGAGCAGGGGCACCCAGGCCCAAGGCAGCCAATCCGCCCACTACCATAATCAAAAAGACCGTCGCAATTACCAGCCCCAATGTTACCAGCGCCACAATACCGGTGAACTTCCAGAACGATTTTTGGGCTTCGATGGCACTTTCAAGTTGGAGTACTGTTTCCCGGCGGCAAAAATCGCCGATCCGCATCCCGTAGCTTAGCAGCAGGTACGAAGCTATCAGTCCCAGGACGGGACTTACCAGATAAAGCGGGGCTACGATCAGCCCTATTCCGAAGGTGGCCACGGCAATGGCTAACACGGCAAGCGCTCCGGCTAGCAACCCCAGGCCGTTCGCAACCAGACCGAACACGGCCAGCACCATAACCCAGGGGCGCGTCTCTTGCATCGACCGGCGGATGCTGCGCGATATGCCGCCGGAGTGCGGCTCTTCGGTGACGATGGCAGCCGGGGCGGTCTGCCCTGCCGGCAAGGGTCCGACCACCGGCACATGCGCTGCACTGCTGGTTTGTCCACCGCCGGTATCGATTACCGGCGAAGCGGAAGTTCCGGCCAACTGGGGATACACATCTTCGGCCCAGCGCCACTGGTCCCAACCTTCGCACAGTATCTGGCACGAAGCGTCGATCCGTCCCTCGGCTAGCCATTGATCCAATTCGGCTTTGGTCACCGGGCCGTACTGATCGCCTTCTTCGGTCTGAAGGTACCATTTGTCGGCCGCTTGTTTTTTAGTGACGCCAGGCTTGGCCGTCGCGCCCTCAGGCTTGGAGGCGGCAGACCTGTCCTGTACCGGGGGCTGCTGTTGTGTCGTGGGCTGCACCGCCGAAATCTGCCCCGATTGCACCACTTCGCCGGACGATCCGGCGCTGCCGCTGCCAGGCTCGCCGGGAACCAGGATCGGCTGTTTGCAGGTGGGACACTTGACCTTCTTTCCGGCAAACTTCTCCAGCGCCTTGTCTGCCAGTTGGAAGCTGGCGTGACAATGCTCGCAGCGGATGGTGATTGGCATGACCAGTCCCCCCTTTACCCCGCCCAGTCGCCCGCGGCCGAGCAGCCCACCTAAGCCAGTTGGCTAGCTACTGTTAATTTAGTCGGTAGCTCCGCATATATAAAGAGTCAATGCGGTTATATGAACAGTCAACGCGGTCGAATATCATCCCCCTGCGGACACACCTATTGGTATAATGCGCTCGGGGGTCAAATAATCGCCCTGGCGGTGCGAATAGCAAATAGGGGCGGCCGTGACCGTGCGGCTTTCCCACCAAGGCTGCTGCTTGCTGAGCATTGCAGAGCTAAACGGCTTTTGTGCGGAAGCCAGTGCTGGGCGGCGTGGGGTGTGTGGCTGCGTGCTCCCACACGTGCGACGGCATCTGATGCGACGGTGTTCAATGCGACGGTGTCTAATGCCACTTGGCGAAGTGGCTGGCGAATCGCCGAAACGCTGGCGAAGTACCAAAACAGCAGTTCCAGGCGGAGGGTAAGCTTATGTCTTTCAAGAAAAAACTGACACTGTGCTGTCTATTGGCAATTATGTCTCTAGGCCAACTGGCCGGTATGTTTGTATGTCGGCCCACTGAAGCGGCCAGTCCCAGCCGGCCGCAGGCCAGTCGTCTGTTGCCTGATACCACCGTCGCCGTGCTGACGATCTTTAATGCCCGCGAGACGGTCGATCGCTTTATGACCACGTCGCTGGGCAAGATGCTCCAAGACCCGCAAATGAAGCCGGTGGTCGATAGCCTCTACGGCTCGCTGGGGCAGTTGGTCGACGAGGCGAAGGATCAGATCGGTCTTGGGCTGGGCGAGTTGCTGGCCTTGCCGCAGGGCGAAGTGGTGCTGGCCATCGTCGCCCCAAAGGATTCCCCGCCGGCGCTAGTGATGCTGATGGATGTCGGCGATCAGATCGCCAACGCCCGTAAGCTGTTGGACCGGGGCACCGCGGAATTGGAGAAAGCCGGCGCCACCAAGAGCGAAGAGACCGTCGGCGATACGAAGCTGACAGTATTCGACAATCTGCCGGGCCGACAACAACGGGCAGTGTATTTCGAGAAGGACAGCAACATCGTCATCGGCACCGATGTCGGTGTGCTGCGGGGCCTGTTGGACAACTGGGGCGGCCCGAAAGGCCTCACTCTGGCCGAAAATCCGCGCTACGCCGGCATCATCAACCGCTGCCGCTGGGGCAAAGACGACAAACCGCAGGCCGTGTGGTTCGTAGACCCGATCGGGCTGGCCCGCGCACTGGCCCGCGGAAACACCCAGGCCCAGCTTTCGCTGGCCGTTTTGCCGGCGCTTGGCTTGGACGGTCTGACGGCCATCGGCGGCACGGTGGCGCTGGACGTGGGCGGATTCGAGTCGATAACGCAGGCCCATATATCGTTGGAGTCGCCGCGCTCGGGCGTTATCAAGATGATCGCCTTCGAGCCGGTCGATCCCACCCCCGAACGCTGGGTGCCCGCCGATGTGGCCGGTTACACCACGCTCAAGTGGAACATCGAAACCACCTATAGCACGTTAGGGGTTTTGTACGACAGCTTCCGCGGCGAAGGGGCATTCGGCCGCGACCTGCTGGAGCGGATGGTAGGCGCAACCGGGCTGGAGTTCGACAAAGACCTGCTGCCGGCCCTGGAAGGACGCATCACCATCGTCAACTGGATCCAGCGGCCGATCACCATCGATAGCCAGGTGCAACTGTACGGCCTAAAGCTCAAAGACACCGAGCTGGCCGCAAAATCGCTGGAAAAACTGGCCGAGAAGTTCGCCGATCGGATGACTCGCAAGAGCACCTCGGGCAAGGAGTATTTCCAGATCGACGTGCCTCGCGGCCGTGCGCCGGCGCCACAGCAGCCAGCGGCGGACCAGCCGCAACCGGAACCGCCGCCCAACCGGCCCAGTCCGCCACAGCCGTGCATCGGCATACTCGACGACTACCTGATCATTGCCACCCGACCCGCCCTGTACGAAAAAGTCGTCCGTACCCTGACCGAAAAAGGCAGCACACTGGCCGACGAGCTGGACTTCAAGCTGGTTTCCAGCCGCATACAGCGGAGCACCCGGGGGCTGAAGCCGGTGATGGTCAGCTTCGAACGGCCCGAAGAAGGAATGCGATTCCTGTACGAAATGGCCGGCTCGGAACAAACCCGCGGACAGCTCAGCCGTGCGGCCGAGAACAGCCGGTTTTTGCGGGCGGTCGATAGCGCCCTGAAACAAAATCCCTTGCCGCCGTTCGATGTCATCAAGAAGTACCTGGCGCCCAGCGGTGCAGTGGTTGTAGATGACGAGACCGGCATCCACTATACCGCTTTCACGCTGAAACGGACCGAGGAGTAAGCCTCGGCGCCCGCGTGCCAGTGCTGGGTTGTCCAGCAGTGTTTGAGGATGTCGGGTGCCACTGAAGATATAGGAAGACGGGGCGTCCCTTGAAGCCCCAGGGGTAGACTGGTTGGTGTGTTATTTTGAACCAGGTACCCTTGGGAGGGAGGCCCCGATGACCAGACATTATATCGGTTTGGACGCGCATTGCCAG
>Ga0209101_1001077_pt1 | contig 21216 bp, 16 predicted proteins | sample ConPoolayeCmetaG_FD_185481 | JGI IMG/M metagenome (GOLD analysis project Ga0209101, IMG submission 185481) | Hot spring microbial mat communities from California, USA to study Microbial Dark Matter (Phase II) - Cone Pool mat layer C metaG... ...
GACTCCCGACTTCGGTCCGCCCTGATTTGACCTGTTGCTTCTGGTTGTTGCATTTTGGACATTGCATGACACTATTATTGCATATATCCAGACAGTTAGCCACTCCCTTTGTTGTATATGGGGTTGCCAAGACAACGGTTCTATCCAGCTTAGAGGACTTGGAGACTATTCAGTACCGTCAAGACATACTGAGAGACTGCCTGAAAAACCCCTCTGTTGTCAGAGATATTTATCAGATACCCATTGAGTCAATGGAAAACAAACGGAGGCACTGGATGGGTATCTTCAGTAGTTACCCCGGCGGGATACTGTCCAGTGCGATTGAGATGATGCACATGTTCGTAGGCCTTCTCAAGAAGTTGAGGAGCATTGCGGATCAGCATGCTGACAGCTTCAAGTCTGAGGGCTTTACAGCATTCTTCTCGGTGATCAAAGGGGAGCTGGATGACGAGTATCTTGCTGCTATTCAGGAACACCTCAGAGAACTGAGATTCCGTGACGGCATCTTGATCAGCGCCGAATTGGGACGGGGTAATGAAGGCACCCATTATGTTCTTCGGAAACCGTCTGGCAGACACAATTGGGTGAAGCGTCTCCTCACTCCTGATGCCCCTGCCTACTCTTTTGACATTCATCCGCGTGATGATCATGGCGCTAGGGCGCTGGCCGAACTCAGCAACAGGGGTATCAACTCGGTTGCCAATGCATTGGCCCAGTCAGCTGATCATATTGACAATTTCTTCCAGACTCTACGGGTCGAGCTGGCCTTTTATATCGGATGCTTAAATCTGTATGAGCAACTGGCTCAGCTTGGTGAACCGGTTACCTTCCCTCAGCCTGCCCCCTCCAATGAACGCAGACATTCTTTCAGGGGGTTGTACGATCCATGCCTAGCTCTGACTATGAAACAAAAGGCGGTCGGCAACGATGTGAATGCCGATGGCAAGGACCTTGTGATGATCACGGGCGCTAACCAAGGCGGCAAATCCACCTTTTTGCGTAGCATTGGTCTGGCGCAGTTGATGATGCAATGCGGCCTGTTTGTGCCTGCTGAGTCTTTCTGTGCCAATGTCTGCAATGGTCTGTTCACACACTACAAACGTGAAGAAGATGCCACTATGAAGAGCGGGAAATTCGATGAGGAGCTTAGCAGGATGAACAAGATCGCAGACAGCCTTACTCCTCATGCGATGATACTATTTAACGAGTCTTTTGCCGCTACCAATGAGAGGGAAGGATCGGAGATTGCCCGGCAGATCGTTTCTGCCCTGTTAGAGAAGCGTATTAAGATTTTCTTCGTCACGCACCTTTATGAATTTGCACATCACCTGTACAGCAGGGCGATGGAGAACGTGATCTTCCTACGGGCGGAAAGGACACCTGATGGGAGGCGTACCTTCAAGCTGAAAGAGGGCAAGCCGCTCCAGACCAGCTACGGCAGAGACCTGTATTACACAATCTTCAGGGCGCCTGCCTCCTGACGAACACGCCGCAGGGAACTAAATACTGCCTGCTCTAAGACACGCCTCCCTATCACACGGCAGAGGGAGGCCTCGTAAGGCGCTATCCCCTTGCTTTGCATTACGTGGAAGATGAATCAGTTTGCCTGACCTGTGGTAAACTTAGAGTGAAGTTGCCTCAACAGGAATTGGTCTCTACTACACGACAGGGGTATCTCTGGATGCTCACAGGCCATACTCTCAGAGGACGTTACCACATCTACGACCGGTTGGGGGCTGGCGGCGCGGCCACCGTCTACCTCGCGCGGGACTATCAGACTGGCCAGATGGTGGTTGTGAAAGTAGTTCACCCCCATATGGTTGACGATCAGTTCATAGGGCGCTTCCAGCGCGAGATCAATCTGTTGCAACAGATCAATAACCCCTATGTCATCCGTCTATATGACTGGGCTTTGCGTGAGTACGATCCGGCGTTAGGAGAGACACTCAGCTATATTGTGGCTGAATTCGTCGAGGGGCATACACTAGCTGAGGTCATTGACACCCGCGCACCTCTCAGCGAGACAGACGCCTTAACCATAGCCCGGCAGGTAGCGCTGGGGTTAGCCGATATTCATGCCAAAGGGATTGTGCATCGCGACATCAAATCCCAGAACATCATGCTGACACCAAATAATCAAGCTAAACTTATTGACTTTGGCATTGCCAAAGCACCCAACCAGGCAACGTTGACAGCCTCTTCACATTTTGCCGGAACCCTATACTACGCCGCCCCAGAGCAGATCCTTGAGGCCCACACTGTGGATCATCGGGCTGACATTTACTCGTTAGGGGTGGTACTGTATGAAATGCTGACCGGCGGCTTGCCGGTCAAGTCCCGTGAGTTTGGGACAGTGGCCTCACGTATTATCGCGGGTAAGCTTGATCCAATTACAGGGGTTTCAGAGCCAGTGGCAGAGCTGGTCAACGGGATGCTGGCTCATCGTGTCGAACGGCGGATTCCGTCAGCCGAGGAGGTGATCCGTCGAATTGAGGCCATAACAGGAGGAGGCCGGCAACCTGTGAGCGTTGAGATGCCTATGCCGACAACGACCGTCTGGTCACGTACGGCTATTGATACAAGCATCCCTCCTAAAGAGACGGCTCCCGCCTTTGTACTGATGACGAAGGCGGGGCAGGTTATCCCGCTCACGCTGGTAGAGACTATTGTCGGGCGCAGTCACCCCCGCGATCCGGCTACCCCTGATATTGATCTGTGGTCATTGGGGCTTGAGGAAGCGCGTACAGCCTCCCGTCGTCACTGCCGCATCTTCAAGCAGGATGACCAATATTTCATTGAGGACCTTGGCAGTATGAACGGCACTCGGCTTAACGATCAGTTGCTGACGCCGGGCCAGGCCTACCCCCTGTCTGAAGGGGATCAGATCGCGGCAGGCCGTGTCTTGCTGACCTTCCGCAGGGCCAGCCAGTAAGCTCAAAGATGGCTGACAGACCGATCTACCTCGACTACAACGCAACTACTCCCATTGATCGGGCAGTAGCAGACGCCATGTTGCCGTATCTGTATGAATGCTTTGGAAACCCGTCCAGCTCTCACATGTATGGACATGAAGCCCATGAGGCGGTCGAAAACGCACGCCGGCAGGTTGCGGAGCTGATCGGATGTCAGCCTAACGAGGTGATCTTCACCAGCGGCGGTACAGAGGCCAACAACATGGTGTTAAAGGGTGTAGCAGAGGCTTACTCTGCACGGGGGGAGCATGTCATCACTTCAGCTATTGAACACCCCGCTGTCCTTGAGCCGTGTGATTTTCTCGCTCATCATGGTTGCCGGATCACGATCCTGCCGGTAGATGAGTATGGCCGAGTTGATCCCTCAGATGTGGAACGTGCAATCACGCCGCGCACTATTCTGGTGACCGTCATGCTGGCTAACAACGAGGTAGGGACTCTTGAGCCGGTGGCGGAGATCGCACGGATTGCCCACCAATACGGTGTGCTGGTGCACACGGACGCCGCGCAGGCAGTGGGGAAAATCCCCGTGAATGTCACTGAGCTGGATGTTGATTTTCTGACCGGAGCCGGCCATAAGCTCTACGCGCCCAAAGGAGTCGGGTTTCTGTATCAACGGGCTGGAGTCCAACTTCCTAAGTTCATGCATGGGGCTGGTCAAGAGTCTGGCCGGCGGGCGGGCACAGAGAACGTTTTGGAGATCGTCGGGCTGGGAAAGGCCTGTGAGATCGCCGGTCGCGGGTTGACTGCCAGTATGAGTCACATGAAGGCTATGTGTGACCGGCTGTACGCCTTTCTGATGCGCGAGGTGGATGATATACGCCTGAATGGCCATCCAACTGAGCGCTTACCCAATACGTTGAGCGTGGGCTTTCGCGGTGTGCAGGTCAGTACCCTGCTGGCGCGTCTGGATGGGCGGGTGGCCGCCTCGGCGGGAGCGGCATGCCACTCCGACCGCGTCTCAATCTCGGCGGTGCTACAGGCGATGAAGGTCCCTTATGAATATGCCCTAGGTACAGTACGTCTTTCGGTTGGGAAGATGACCACCGAAAGCGAGATAGATATTGCCGCAGGCGAGATCGCCGCCGCGGTGCGGGAGCTTCGCAGAGAGTCAGATACCCCCTGCTGACTTTGCCCTGTGCGTGAAGCCTCGTTTATTCCTGCGGGGAGTCAGTCCGTTCCACAAAGGTAACGTGCTTGCGATAGTCTTCTACCCATTCCGGTTCATAGCGTGCCAGTGCGGCTTCAACCTCTTGTACCAGCTCGGTATTGCCAGCAAAAAAAGGCACTCGTTGATGCAGTCCCTCTGGCTGGATGTTCATGACAGGCCCAATGCCGTTTGAGGCATATCCCCCCGCCTGCTCGACTACGAAGGCTAGCGGGGCACACTCATAGCACAGACGAAGCTTGCCGTATCGTCGGGCAGGATCGGCAGGTTCGGCTGGATACAGAAAGACACCCCCGCCCATCAGGTTACGATGGAAGTCGGCAACCAGCGAGCCGATGTAGCGCAATGACAGCCCTTTACGTGGTCTCTCTGGGTCGCGGCCTGTGATCCATGCGATGTAACGTCGAATGCCCTCCCCCCATCGTGCTTCATACCCCTGATTGGCACTGTAATATTTGGGATTTTCAGGGATACGCATATTGGGATGGGAGAGGAGAAACTCGCCTACGCTGGGATCAAGGGTAAACCCATGCACTCCCTGCCCGGAGGTATAAACCAGCATGGTGCTGGAGCCGTAGAAAACATAGCCGGCGGCTACCTGCCTAAAGCCGGGCTGGAGCAGGTCCTGTAGAGTCCCTCGTTCTTCTTTGGGGCTGATCTTACGATAAATCGAGAAGATCATCCCGATACTGGCGTTATAGTCAATGTTAGAGGAGCCATCCAGCGGATCGAACAGGAGAGCATAATTTCCGCTGGGGTAGCGGTCGGGGATTAATATGGGATCAGCACTCTCTTCGGAGGCCATGATACACAGCCTGCCGGTGTGATCCAGAATACGAACTATCGTCTCATGGGCATACAGATCGAGCTTCTGCTGCTCTTCCCCGTGTATATTGGAAATGCCCATATTCCCAAGAATCTGAGCGAGGCCGGCTCGTGTTGTCTCGCGGGCGATCAGCTTGGCCGCTAGGGCAATATCGTACATCAGGCTGGTGAAAGCGCCTGTTGCTTGAGGAAAGAGGCTTTGCTGATCAAGAATATGCCGTTCAATGGTTATCAGCGCCTGTGTCATGAAAATTTCTCTGTCCTTTACCCCTGCCTGCCGACTCACAAGACGAACAAGGTGAGGAAGTAATATCCGAGCAGACCTCCAACAAGTAAGGCATCTACCCGGTCGAGGAAGCCCCCATGCCCCGGAATCAGGTGGCTGGAATCCTTGGCACCGGCATATCGTTTGACAAGGCTTATGCCAAAGTCACCCAGAGGGCTGAGGATGGACACCAAAGCGCCAATGATAAGGCCGTTTACAGGTGTCACTGCAGGGCCAGCCCCCAGAGCCTGCCATGCCAGCGGCAGGATGGCAGATACTACCGTTCCTGTGAGCACTCCGCCTGCGTAGCCTTCCCATGTCTTGCCGGGACTCACATCCGGCATGATGCGGTTATGCCCAAAGAGTTTGCCTACTGCATAGGCTCCTGTGTCAGACATCCACACAGCACCTACCACACTGAGGGTCCAGAACAAACCATCTGGGAGTGAGCGCAGGCCGATGAAGTGGGCGCCCGACCAGCCAATGTAAAAGCCGCCGGCGATGGTCAGGGCAAAGCCGGTTAGGGCGTTGGCAGTACCCTGACGGTAGCGCACCAGTGTCCAAGCCAGCGTCAGAAGTAAAAGTAAGGCTGTACCCGGTGCCAGCAGATTGGCTTCCGGGAAGAGACGGTCGGCCACAAACAACCAGAGCCATAAAAGTGTCAGCCCGCCGGAGGCACGATGCCCCCGCCGGGCAACAAGGCGTACAAACTCGCCCAAACTAAACCCGAAGACGATCAGAACAACCAGCGCAAACCAGCCATGACCGGCAATGATGGCCGCCAGCACTGGCACGCCGAACAAGATGGCGCTCACTATTCGATCACGCAACATAGGTCGTGCTATTTCACCAGACCGTACCGCCGGTCGCGTTGGCTGTAGTGCAACAGTGCTTTACGCAGTTCTTCTTTGTCAAAGTCCGGCCAGTAGACCGGTGCGCAGTAATATTCGGCATAGGCCGCCTGCCAGAGCAGAAAGTTGCTCAGCCGAAGCTCACCGCTGGTACGCACAATCAGATCGGGGTCGGGCAGGTCACTAGTGTATAAGTAATGGCTGACTAACTCCTCGGTGATCTCCTCAGGCTTGTGCCCGTTACGCACGATCTCCTGGATAGCATGGACTATCTCGGCCCGGCCGCCGTAATTGAATGCCACATTCAGGATGAGCTTGTCATTATTTTTGGTTAACTCGATTGCCTGACGGACTTTCTGCTGAAGTTCAGGTTCTAGGCGGGAAAGATCGCCGATATGCCTGAGCTGTACCCCTTCGGCGTGTAGTTCAGGCAGTTCACGGTCAATCACATCGCGCAGGATGGACATCAGCCCCCTGACCTCAACCTCTGGACGCCCCCAGTTCTCAGTAGAGAAGGCATAGATCGTGAGAATCTTGACCCCGAACTCAACGCAAGCCCGTAGCGTCCGCCGCAGGTTTTCTGTGCCAGCGCGATGACCAGCCATGCGCGGCAGGCCGCGCTGTTTGGCCCATCGCCCGTTGCCATCCATAATAATGGCGACATGTGTGGGGATGCGCTCTGGGATCAAATCTTTTTGTTCAACCTGTGTTGTACTTACCAAATTAATATCCTCTAGACTTCCAAAATATCCTGTTCCTTACGTGCGCCGACCTGTTCTACCTGCTCAATGTAGCGGTTCGTCAGCTTTTCAAGTTCTTCCTTGCCTCGATAGAACTCATCCTCAGAGATCAATTTCTCCTTCTCGAAGTCGCGCATGTCCTCCAGCGCATCACGCCGAACATTGCGCACAGCCACCTTAGCTTCTTCGACTCGTTTGTGAACGATCTTGACCAGTTCCTGACGGCGTTCCTCGGTCAGGGCAGGTATAACGAGCCGGATTAATTTGCCGTCATTGATAGGGTTCAGTCCCAAGTCGGATGCCCGGATAGCCTTCTCAATGGTGTTCAAGGCGCCGGGGTCAAAGGGGCGGATCGTCAGTAGTTGAGGCTCCGGTGCCGCAATCGTCGCCAGTTGTAGTAATGGGGTGGGCACGCCATAGTATTCAACCATCAGCCTCTCAACCAGCGCGGGAGAGGCCCGCCCAGTACGTATCCCTGCCAAGTCTTCTTCCAATGAGTGAACAGCGCCCTTCATGCGCATCTCTGCGTCTTGCAATGCGTCTTTGATCATGTCCAGCTCCGAAGTAGAAAACAGGCGACTTATCAGGTGGATGGCCTATTTCGATTGTGTCCGATCTAACTCAGATTGTCAAACGCAGGGGCATGGTTTGGTTCAACCTCAGGGCGGAGAGGTTTCTATCCATATGCCGGCTTGACACCCTATCAGGGCATGCGATAATAGACCTTAACAGCAGGCAGTGACAAAAGAGGCAAAACTGTCTCACGGCCATGCGAGATCAAGGGCGGCATTACGGGAGGGGGGCTCTCGTCTCTGGGGGGACTGAGGGCCTTGTTTTTATAGAGATTCAGGTGAGGCGGGCAATGACAGATTTGCTCTACCAGATGGATAGTTACATCCAAAACTTTGAGGCGACTATCGTTGGGGTTGTTCCCGAGACTCGTGCAGTGATCTTAGATCGAACTGCTTTCTATCCGGGCGGGGGCGGTCAACCGGCTGACAGGGGTACGCTCTCAGTGGGGGGTACAACCTATCAAGTCACCCATGCTAAGAAGGCCGGTGACTCTGTCTTGCATTTTGTCGAGGGAGTTTCCCTGCCGCCGGTGGGGGAATGTGTAGAGGGCCGGCTTGACTGGGAACGCCGCTATCAACTCATGCGCACTCACACGGCTATGCATATCCTATGTGGAGTGATCTGGCGGGATTATGGCGCCTCAGTCACCGGCGGTGACATGGAGCCGCTTAAGGGGCGGATGGATTTTGAGTTCGAGACCATGCGTCAGGAGTTTGTGAAGGAGATCGAAGAGAAGATCAACGCGGAGGTAGTTGCCGCCCGTGAGGTGCGTATCGCCATCCTGCCCCGCGAGCAGGCCTTTCAGATACCTGATTTGATTCGCACCAAGATCAACCTGCTTCCTGAGGGGATTACTCAGGTGCGCACAGTCGAGATCGTCGGCCTTGACCTTCAGGCAGATGGCGGAACGCATGTCCGCAACACCTCAGAGGTGGGACATCTGCAAGTGGTAGATTACAAAAGCAAAGGTAAAATCAACAAACGTATCTACCTGGAGGTGGAGGCATAAGTGCGCCTACTGCACAGTATCCGATCAGAGGAAATACCTGTCTGTCAGGGACAATATCTCTGCCTGATCGGGGGCAGGCGGATCAACCAGATCGAGTTGTGGCGGATCACACGCCTGCCAGATGGCACGGAGATCGTGCGTGCAGACATCAGCAGGGAGGGCGGCCCTGATCTGTTGACTCACTTACAGCGCGGGCCGAGCGGACGTCCGGAGTGGCTGAGAGTCCGGTATAAACATGGCAGTATCAATGCCGCCGCACAATATACCTTTGAGGATGAAGTCGTCCGGGTTGCACGGCAGTTGGAAGGCCAGCCGGTGCGTCAGGAAATGATGGACATTGCGACCGGATATGAGGTGGATTATCCGCCGGTAATTGGCCATGACTATGTATGGCGTGGCTACCCTGACCAGGCACAGGGTAGGGTATGGGCAATGCCGGTGTTTAGCCCTGACCTGTGGGGCGAAGAGATCATGGGTGGGCGGGTTCTCCGTTTCAGCGTAAAGCCGCGCGGCGCCGAGCGGTGTGAGACACCAGCCGGCCTGTTCGAGCAGGCCAGCCATTTTGAGGTCGTCTTGAGCGATGGGGTCCGGGCGTTTAGCTGGTTTGATGAGAGAGGTATCCCGCTACGATGGCTTTACCCTGACAAGGGTTATGATTTTGTGCTGGCGGCCTATACAAAACACTCAGAGATAAGTTACACTTAATGGTTAGTGGTATGGTTGAACACAACACAGGGGCGAGATTTTATCAGGGGGCGGGGCAAGGACATTGTCATTGATACCCATGGAGAAAGCGCAAGTATGGTCTCTCTTCAAGAGCAAATGAGCACATTGAGTAAGCAGATTGCCCGGCTTGAGGATCGCCTGGCAGAAGTATGCGGCGATGTGGCCGAGCTGGAAAGCGTTCTAGCCCCCTTCCTTGCACGCTATCAAAAGGAAGTACTGCGCTATCATCAGGAGCTTGTGCGGGTACAGCGGGAGATTGCCGACATGCGCATTGCACTGGGGGATCGCGCTACTGCCGGCCCAGGACTGGCAGAGTCGCCCTTGAATCGTTTTGCCAATGAGGATTATGTCCCGGTTCAGGAGCAGTATGAGCGGGTCTGGAAAGGCAAACGCCCGCCTAAGCCCACTGACCCCCGTGACCTGCCGCCAGCCTCCCCTGCGCTGAAGGAGGCCTACAAGCAGGTTGTGGCTAAAATCCATCCTGCTCTAGCTAAGACGACCTCGGAGCAAAAGCGTAACAAAGAGCTGATGGAGAAAGCTAATCAGGCTTATGTCCGCCGCGACGAGGTCACTCTGCGGGCTACAGCTCAGGCCCTCAGCAGACAATCCAATCTGCCGGCAATAGTGGATGAGAAGGTAGTGAAGGAATTACGCGATCGTGCCTACATGCTGGAACAATTGATCTTCAAGCTAGAAGGCGAATCGTTTGAGTTACAGCACGGCGCTGTGGCTAAGATCAGGGCCTTTGCGGAGCAGGCAGAAACCCAGGGGCGGGATTTTCTGCTTGAGCTGAAAGCTGAGCTTCAGGCCACGTTGAAGGAGGCCCAGCGCGAGCGAGTCAGGTTGAAATCACTGCTGTAGCCAAGATCGGCTTTAAATCAGGCTTGAGCGGGGCGACCAAAGCGGTCGCTCCATATCTATCAATTCACGTAACAAAGGGGGGTGATCCTATGGCGCAGCGTCGCGCGGCGCCTCGATCCATTCAGTGTGTCAGGATAGTCATACTACTTCATGCCATCTACCTGACTAACTAACCTGACACACTGAATGGGAGGACTCATGTTTAAAACGGTATCACCGAAGGCAGATGTTCAGTCGGTCGAAAATGACCAACTTCAGTTCTGGCGTCAGCACGACATCTTCCACCGTACTATGCAGGAACGAGCCGGCGGGCCGCGTTACGTCTTCTACGAGGGGCCTCCGACCGCCAACGGTCGGCCCGGTTCCCACCATGTGCTGGCCAGAGCGTTCAAAGATATGTTTCCGCGCTACAAGACTATGCGGGGCTACTACGTCCTGCGCAAGGGCGGCTGGGATACACACGGCTTGCCTGTCGAGATTGAGGTGGAACACAAGCTGGGCTTCGAGCATAAGCGGCAGATCGAAGAGTATGGCATTGCCAAGTTCAACGCTCAATGTAAAGAGAGCGCCCTCAGCTACATTCGGGAATGGGAGGAACTAACCGAGCGGATCGCTTTCTGGGTGGATGTGGATAATGCCTACATCACATTTACCAATGAGTATATCCAGTCTGTATGGTGGATTCTGCGCCAATTATGGGATCAGGGCCTGCTCTATCAGGGCTATAAGGTAGTTCCCTACTGCCCGCGCTGTGGCACTCCGCTGTCCAGCCATGAAGTCAATCAGGGCTACAAAGACGATACAGTGGACCCTTCGATCTTTGTACGCTTTAAGGTAAAGGGTGCTGATAACACTTTCTTCCTCGTCTGGACGACGACACCGTGGACACTGCCCGGAAACGTGGCGCTGGCTGTCGGCGAGGAGGTGGATTATGTCAGGGTGCGCGGCCTCAATGAGGCGGGCCAACCTGAAACCCTGATCTTGGCTGATGCACTGCGCAGTTATGCCCTCGCTGATAAGGCCGACAGCTATGAAGTTGTTGAGCGGCTGAAAGGCCGTGATCTGCTGGGCCTTCACTACGACCCGTTGTACACCTTCCTGCCTGTGGAGCAGGACTATGCCTATGTAGTGGCAGGGGATTTTGTCAGCACAACGGAAGGCACTGGCATTGTCCATATCGCGCCGGCCTTCGGGGCTGATGACCTGACAGTAGGTCAGCAGTTTGGCCTGCCTGTGCTTCAGACTGTCAAGCCGGATGGCACTTTTATTGATGAAGTTGTGCCATGGGCTGGGGTGTGGGTCAAGAAAGCTGATCGCCAAATTATCGAGGAACTGCGCGCACGCGGGCTGATGTTCCGATCTGGCACCTACAGGCACACTTATCCCTTCTGCTGGCGGTGTGATACGCCGCTTCTGTATTACGCCCGTCAGACATGGTATATTCGCACGACAGCCCGCCGTGACAACATGGTACGCCTGAATAAGACCATCAACTGGGTTCCGGAGCATATCCGTGACGGGCGCTTCGGAGACTGGCTGGAAGGGAATGTAGATTGGGCGCTGGGCCGCGAACGGTACTGGGGCACACCCCTGCCGGTCTGGGTTTGTGACCAGTGTGGACATCAACACTGTGTGGGCGGTGTAGCCGAGCTAAGTGAGTTGACCGGTACAGATCAGTCTGGGCTTGACCTGCACCGTCCGTATGTGGATGAAGTGACGTGGCCATGCCGCAAGTGCGGTATAGGTATGATGCGCCGTGTACCTGAGCTGATTGATGTGTGGTTTGACTCTGGCTCAATGCCGGTCGCACAGTGGGGCTACCCTTACCAGAATCAAGAGCGATTTCAGGAACAGTTCCCGGCAGACTTCATTTGTGAGGCGGTGGATCAGACACGGGGCTGGTTCTATTCACTCCATGCCATCAGCACCCTGCTGTTTGACAGCGTGTGCTTCAAGAACGTGATCTGCCTAGGGCATATTCTTGACGAAGACGGCAAGAAGATGTCCAAGAGCCGGGGGAATGTCGTTGAGCCTTGGGACGTCATCAACACTTACGGGGCAGATGTCTTTCGGTGGTACATGTATACTGCCGGGCCGCCCGGTGAAGCACGCCGCTTCTCAACTGCGTTGGTCGGGCAGGTCTACCATTCCTTCTGGCAGACACTCTGGAATGTCTATCGCTTCTTTGTCGAATATGCGAACCTAGACAAGTTCAACCCCACTCAAGTCTCTGTGCCTCCCAGTCAACGGAGCGAACTTGACCGCTGGATTCTGGCTGAACTGCACAAGCTGGTGCTTGATGTAACAGAGGCCTATGAAACCTATGATGTGCCGGGGGCGACACGCCCCATTGAGCAGTTTGTGGTTGAGCTTCTGAGTAACTGGTATGTTCGCCGTTCCAGACGGCGTTTCTGGAAGAGCGATAGTGATACCGATAAGGTATCTGCTTACCTGACCCTGTATGAGTGTCTGGTGACGGTCAGCCAACTGCTCGCCCCGACTATGCCGTTCATTGCTGAGGAGATCTATCGCAACTTGGTTGGCTCGGCTGATCCGGGCGCCCCAGAGAGTGTTCATCTGTCCATGTGGCCGCAGGCAGATAAGTCTTTGATTGACCAGAAACTCCTGAATGACATGAAACTGGTCATGCGGTTGGTCAGTCTGGGGCATGCGGCCCGCAACAACGCTCAGATTAAAGTCCGCCAGCCGCTGGCAGAGGCTCTCTTTTCATTGCCCCCGCTTGAAGCTGAGGCAGTCACCGCTTATCTGCCTATCGTAGCCGAGGAGCTTAACATCAAGCAAGTGTCCTTGCTGGACAGCCCTGGTGATGTAGTCACCTATGCTCTTAATCCGCTACCCCAATTGCTGGGGCCGCGCTTTGGGAAGGACTTCCCGGCCATCCAGAAATTGCTCCGTGAGGATCAGACTGGCGAGTATGCCCGGACTCTGCTTGCCGGGCGGCCTATCACGGTACGCTATAACGGTCAGGAGGCTACCTTGACCCCTGAGGAGGTTGAAGTCAAGATTAATCCTGCTGTGGGCTACGCGGTTGCTCAGGAAGGGAACTATTTAGCGGCGCTCAATGTGGTGTTGACCGAGGAGCTTGTAGCTGAAGGGCTGGCACGTGAGTTCATCCGCCGCGTTCAGACATTGCGTCGGGAAGCGGATTTCAACATTGAGGATCGCATCATCACAACCTACCGGGCCAGTGATCGGCTGGCTCGCGCTGTGGAACAGTTTGCAGAGCTGATCAAGAACGAGACGCTCACTGTGGAGTTAAGGGCTACGCGCTCACCTGAGGGCGAGAAAGTGGGGGAGTATAGCTTCGATGAAGAGGCCCTTCAGGTAGGGGTTCGTCGTTGCTGTTAGAGTGAGGATGCCAATAAGGGGGATAACCAAGAGGGGGGTTATCCCCACCTCATTTTCGTTTGGCAGGCGGTTGGGAGGCCGCTACAATCAAAGCCGTATTTTTGAGGAGGATTCTGCGATGGCCGTTTCTTTCGATGAGCTGAAGGCCAAGCTCGAAGCACAACGTGACCGGTTGAAGGCTGATCTCGCCGAGATGAATTCCTATCCAGACAGCGGCATGGGGTACAGCAATCATCAAGCCGATGACGCCTCAGAAGCGTTTGAGCAGGCGGCTGAGCTTGCTGTGCGCCAGAATGCAGAGCGGCTTCTTTATCAGATCGAGCGTGCCCTGTACCGTATGGAAGAGGGAACGTATGGCATCTGCCGTGACTGCGGCAAGCCGATAGACTATGCCCGTCTTAGGGCAATACCGTACTCACGATACTGCATCGAGTGCGCAAGCCGTCACGAAGAGAAATAGGCGAGCCGCCAGAGACAGCCTCCCTATGACGGAAGAGCGCTTGCTTGATCTTACGGTAGGCATCCCTGGTTTGCGGCTTGATCAATTTGTTGCTGTGGCTGTCCCGGACCTCAGCCGGACTGAGGCCCAGCGGCTCATCAAAGCCGGTAGAGTCTGGGTCAACGAGCGGCCCGTCAAGTCTGCTTACCATGTATCAATAGGTGACAGGGTACAGGTAGCTGTCCCCGCCCCTCCCCCGCGCTCCGTCAAGCCGGAGGCAATTCCGCTCCATGTGCTGTATGAGGATGCCGATCTGGTTGCTGTTGACAAGCCGGCGGGCATGGTTGTCCATCCGGCTCATGGCAACACCTCAGGAACACTTGTCAACGCGGCACTCTCGCGCTGGCCGGAGATGCGGCGGGTCACTGGCGAGGAAAGGGCTGGAATTGTCCATCGCCTCGACAAAGACACCTCTGGTGTCATTGTGCTTGCCAAGACCCCCTTGGCGCTCAAGTCCCTCCAAGAGCAGTTTAAGGCCCGAACGGTCCGCAAGCGCTATCTGGCGCTTGTGGATGGCATTCCCTCTAGCAGTACCGGAATCATCTCAGCCCCTATCGGGCGTGACCCCCGTCAGCGAAAACGGATGGCTGTCACACGGAGCGGCCGTCCTTCTGAGACCCGCTATCATCTGATCGAGGACCTCAAATCCCATGCCCTGCTCTCGGTTGAACCCCTCACTGGGCGTACCCACCAGATTCGGGTTCATCTGGCTTGGCTGGGCTATCCCGTCACGGGAGACAGTCTCTACGGACACCGCAGGCCGACCCTTAATATATCCCGTCCGTTTTTACATGCCGCTGAGCTTCAAGTTGACTCACCGTCTACTGGTGTTCGCTTATGCTTTGTGGCCCCGCTTCCTCCTGAACTGGAAGAAGTACTTTCCGTACTACGGTATGCCTATCGAGGCAGTTAAACTTCAATTAGAAGGCAACCTCTTCTGCACTTCCCAGATCAAACTCAAAGTCGAACTCGTCCTCCTCGTTATCAAGCTCATCCTCGTCCAGGTGGCCGGCCCGCTCCCCCCGCTCGCATAGTGAACGATAGAGACAGTACCTGCAATGGTCGGTGTCGGTAGTCAGCGGCCAGACCTCCTGTTTGTTCCCAATGACCTCAGCGATTAGCTGTGTTAGGTGGGCTCGGTTGTCCTCATGCTGGGCAGTTTCGTAATGGAAGGTTTCGGGGTGTTGGGGCGCTTCCGCAAACCAGTATGTGAGGCTGACCTGCTCCGGCTCAATTCTCTTACCGAACAGATATGTTCCTGCCTCAACCAGCACAAACGGATAAACCTTTGTCTGGAGACGCTCAGCAAGTATCCGGCGGTCAGTTCGATGGCGGGTCGTCTTCCAGTCTACAATGACTGCACGCACGCCCGGTTCTATGGCCAGCAGGTCGAAGCGGGCCATCAATCTCTGACCGCCGAGAGGGGTAGAGAGCAGTATCTCCGGCATGCGCTGAGTAGCCGGCAGATCGGGCGGAGGGTAGCGCAGGCAGGCATCCCACCAGCGGGCCAGGACAGGATCACGGGGGGTCAGCTTCTCTGCTGGAATACCCAGCAGATGCCGCTGGACAAGCAGATGAAACTCTGCGCCCTGTTCGATAAACCGTTCGTGGCGGGTAATTGGCTCCGCTTCGACAGCAGGCCACTGCTGACCCAGCACATATTTGAGCTGGAATCGGCGCGGGCAGTCTGCATAGTCTTGCAAGCTCTGCTGGCTAAACTGGAATGCCGGCGGCAAGCCGCTCCCTTCAGGAACTACCTCAGGCGGGATGTCACGCGGACGGACAGCCGTCTGCCAGTGTCCAAACGGGTTCATGACTGCCCTTCCTTGCTCTTAAGGAAATGACTGAGCGCTACTAAGGCGGCGGCAGGGGCCTGTTGCCTGCCCTGCTCCCAGTAGCGCCCCATATTCCACGTGATAATCAGATCGCGCCGGGCGCGTGTGATACCTACATACAGAAGCCTCAGGCGTTCAGCGGCGTACTCGCGGCGGGCCTCTTGTGTTGCCTTTCCCTCCCTGTATTCGGAGGCTCTATCCTCCATCAGGCATTCAGCCTGAGAGTGTGCCTCAGCTTGAAGGTTGAGGCTGTCGCGAATGAACCATTTCTCCGCAATGTAGGAGTCCGCCGGCAAAGCCGCTGGGAAGCTATAGTTGTTCACTGACATTAGATAGACACGGTCCCATTCCAGCCCTTTGGCCGCATGCATTGTTGCGACGGTAACACAGCCCGGTCTTGGCTCATAACCTGCAACAGCATCATCAAAGCCCAAAAACCGGCGTTCATTCTGAGCGATCAGACGCAACTCGTGGCTTAACTCAGGCAGGCGATAGTCCGGGTTATCCCCCGCGATGCTCTTCAGCACGACGGCCAACTTGTGCCCAAGGGCTAGATCGGCTTGCTCGGTAAAAAGGTCCTGAGACAGGGTCAGAACGAGCTGATCAACCGGCAGGATGCTTGCCTTCAACCACGTCTGCACCTGAGCGCGAAAATGCTCCAGTAGGATCACATCATCCGGCGCGAGGGAACCTTGTACCTCTGCCAGCCAGTCACGTTCCGGGCTGGGCCATAGAAAGTCTTCGGTGTTCCGCAACTCGTGGAGCATGTTCATGACGCGGTCGCGTGCTTCTTCTCGGGTAGTGTCGGGGGCATATCTGGGCCGCCAGACTTCTTCATACAGGCGGCTAAGGGTGCGTCCATGGAGGGGGTTGGCCAGAAAATCAAACACGACCTGAAGCTGGGCGGCTACATCGCGTGTTGCAGAGGTGGAACGCAGTAACTCTTCATACGCAATCCCCCGTGTCCTGAGGGCCTCAGCTACCTTGAATCCCCGGCTGTTCTCTGGCACGAGCACAGCCACCGTCCAATCGGGATGGGCAGGTAACCAACGCTCCAACGAAGTGACTACACGCTCAAGTTCCCTCTCCGGAGTGACATTCTTGCCCGCTTCCCAGTCAATATAGACCAGCCCATCCGGGGGGTTTTGTTGGGCGTCGCCCGGCGGGGTTGGCTCGATCTGCTGGTAGAGCAGAGGTTTGTTCAGGTGGGCAACCAGTTCGTCCTCGCAGGCCCAGCGCACCAACTCATTAGCCAGCTCGATGATTGCCGGGCAGGAGCGCCCTGAGACAGGCAGGGGCAGGCTCTTGACCCCCGGCTGGTTCAGGAAGCGAATCAGCAGACTGGAGTCGGCGGTGGTAAACGTGGTGTAAATGGCCTGATTGGGGTCGCCTACACGCACCCAGTTACGCCCTCCGGAGAGCAATCCCAGCATCTCGTTCTGAAGCTTACTGCTGTCCTGAGCCTCATCCTCTAGGACGTAAGGCCATCGAGCGCGTAACCGCTTCAGGAACTCAGGGTCGGATTGGAGCGCCTGCATGGCGAGCCATACCAGATCATCGAAATCAACCGCCCCCCGATAGCTCAGACTACGCTGGTATGCCTCGTACAACTCGATGCCTATACGCGCAAGGGGCAAATCAATGGGAGAGGACTCTAGTTTAGCCCGCATATCGGAGGGACTCCAGCAGTTGTCTTTGCCCAGCTTGATGATCGCCAGTGCAATGCTCTCGACCAGCTCAACCGCGTCCTTACGAAGCAGATTCCGGAGTTCATATTCACCGCTCAGTTTGGTAGTGTCAATGTAAGTCAGCAACTGTTCACCATTGGCACGCACCCATCCCTCTGCCAACTCGCGGATGATCAGGCTGGTGATACGTTCGTCCACGATCTCAAAGTTCTCAGACAGCCCGACCAGACCAGGCCGCATATGCACAATGTCGTGAGCTAAACCATGCAAGGTTCGGACTCGGTAGCCCAGATAAGGTAACAGGCCGCGTTCCTGATTCACCAATCGAGCGATGCGGCTTCGGAATGAGTTGACCGCCGTATTGGTGAAGGTGACAATCAGAACCTCCTGTTCATCAGTCAAACCCTGATCGGTGAGATGTTCAACCAGCGCGGCGGCCAGATATGAAAGTGTGAGAGTCTTGCCACTGCCCGGTACAGCCGCAACACCCATCCGGCCCCCCCTGTAGGCGACCACGGCCCGTTGTGATGGGCGGAGGAGAGTCTGGTCAACCACCATTCCCCTCCTTCCCAGCCGCCTGGGCATGGCGGCGCAGAACTTGCTGGAAGATACGTAACATGGGGCCGCGCTGTTCGTACCCCTGTTCTCCCAGATCGCTGATCCCCAAGTAGACACGTTTACGACAGCGCAACAGCAGGCCGTTCATGATGCGGAAGAGCAACTCCTGTTGACGTTCGTATTCGTCAGCGTCTGTCCAGAGCCTTCCCGGCGGCCAGTTGGGAGAGAGAATGTACGGGTGCGTGAGCGGCTGATCGAGCAGTTCCCACCAACCGCCTGAGCCAATATCCAGCCAGAACTGGATGTCCACAGCACGGTTGCGCATCAGGAAAGTGTAGGCGGGGGCCATAAATACGGCGTTGGCCTGCTCGTCCCGCCAGCTCTGAACATAGAGGGCCGCCAGCAACCCTTGATGGACAACGTTCAAGTAACGTTGCCCAACCTCATTGAGGTCAATACTGTCGCCCGTGAAGAGGCCTTTACGGAACTTCCGTGCCGACTCGATCAACTCTGCTGTGACACGTCCGGCTTCAGGGTCAAGACGAAATCCATACCCCGGCCTTGATAGAAGCTCGTCGAACAAGCGTTGGAAGAAATGATCCAGCGGCGATACTTCCCCAGAAGCGTATTCCGTGAGCCAGCTCAGCAGACGGTCGTAGCGTTGCCCGACGCTGTAGGTGATGCGGGTTTGTACCTCCGGTTTGATGCGTGTAAAGGGAGTCAGGATTGGATCGCCGCGCTCTCGATAGACAATCTCTGCCATCAGGTGCGCCCGCACGGGGTCGAGACCTTCAATGGCCTTCTGAAGGGTTTGAGCTACATCGGCGCGGGTTGGCAGTTTACGCCAGTGAGGATGCGCCAGCGCGGCAAGAGTCAGAAGACAACGTGCGGCCGGCTCATCGCGCAGGGCACGGGAAGGTCGGTGTGAAATGGAGGGAATACCGTACCGCTCCAGCTTCTGCCCAAGCGAAAAGCGCAGTGCGTCACTCAGGAATGGAGCCAGCACAGCGATCTGTCGAGGGGCAATGCCTTCCTGATGTACCAGATAATCAATCTGGGAAGCGACCCAATCAAGCATTTCGGGGTAGAAGTTACAGGTTTTGTAGCTGAAGGCGAGTTCTCCTCCTGCCGCCGGGGGCTGGCAGGGCTGTAGAGTGTGCCCTTGAATACGACCTACCTCTACCCTGAGTGCTTCCAGTTCAGGGGATATGACAAAGGAGCGGTTGAGGGTCAGAATGCCTTCGCACTCGTTGCGCAGATAGTAGCCTCCCTCAGGGTCTGCACCAAGAAAGATACGGTAGCCCCCATCCCACTCATAGATCAGCAGGGCGGCCTCAAGCACAGGCAGCCACTGCCGGAGCAGATTGTGTGTTAGAGGCGACTCTTCTTCCACATGCTCGACAATTAAGTAAGAGTAACGATAAAAAAACTGCTCGCGGAAGGACGAGTTCCCAAGCAGGCGGGAGAACAACTCGACTTGAAGGGAGTAGTCCAGCAGGTTGTTCTTCAGGCAATGCTGGCGGAAGGCGTGGGCTACCCGCCCAGCCGCTTCGTAGGCGAGAAGGCGTTTGCGCGGACGTTCCGGCCCCCATGCGGTTGAGAGCAGGGGGGGAACTTGCCGGTAATCTATGCCCATGATGGCGGCCTTGCCGAGGTTATCAATAATCTGCCGTGCGATCTGCTGAGGAGAGACATTCACTGCATCGAATTCGCCGTTCTGGACAGCTTGTTCGACAAATTCCGCCATTGCGTACTGCGAAGTCTCGATAGTCAGGAAGCGTGGTTCATGGTCTGGCTCTTGGAAGCCTGCTTCATCAGCGACCAGAGGCCAGAATAGCCTGACAGCGTCTTTAGCAAGGCCGCCCAGAGTGCGTATCTCTATGTCACCAGTTGGGCCGCGCTCAAAGTTGTGCAGTGCGATCAGGTAGCGGAACGCCAGCGAGCGCTGGGGAACCATCACGAGGATGCGCTCTGGCGGAACACCTTCCTTCAGCCAGACAGATAATGTTTCGATGGCAAGGGTAGTCTTTCCCGCTCCGAAAGGCCCTTCCACAAAGAGGGTACGGGGGTTTTCCTTTCCTGTGTAGTTACCTGCGCCGTCATTCATGAATATCTCTTAGTTACGCCAACAGGCACGTTTGAAACCACACCACTGGCAGATAGACAGATCATCTGTCATAGGGAAGTTCCTGATCGTAACGGTATTGTACTCTATATCGTTCATTTGTTCTACCATCGCCTGAACGCTGGCATGGATGAGCGCCTTCGCCTCATCCAGTGAAGGCGTTCCGCCGGGCGGGTCAACACTTTGGCCTTCCCGCCCAAGATCGGCGATCACAACCCGGATGTCCTTTTCGGGTAGCTTGTATTGATAGTGAGCGTAGAGGCGATATACCCCTGCCTGATCGCGGATACCTGCCGTCTCGGTGTCGCCGGTCTTCCAGTCAATAATGTGAACCTGTCCGTCGTGGTAAAGAAGCACGTCCGGAATAGCAAACACGCGAACCCTCCCCAGCAAGGGGACATCCCGCATCTCAAACTCTTGAAACGCCTCATCTACTTCACGAATGGCCTGGGAGGGCATGCTCTTGATCAGGTCATAGGCTTCGCTCTCCAGTAGAGTATGGGTGAGGTCAACTACCGCCTGCTCTGCCGCATCGCGGTCAAGGGAAGGAGGATCGCTGGGGTAGACATGGTGGAACAAGATCATCCACCTGTCTTCGTGTTTGATGCCGCGTTGGGATGCCTGCACTCCCTCCCGGAAGGCGGAAATTGCCTGCCGGGCAAGTTCTTCTGGGTTGACTGTTTGCTTCTGGCGGTGGGATTGGACAGCCTGACGGGCCGCCCGATGAATGACGGTCCCGATCCAGCTTTCCAGTGATGTCACCTGCCTGAGCCACCAGACAGCACTCACTACCTTGTTATTTGCCTCGTGGACACGCCGTGAACCATAGTAACTCAGGTAATACTGCCGTTTACAGCGGGTAAAGGTCTGGTGACGTGTCACTGACCAGCTAAACCCACTGTAGCGGTCTGGCTTGACTTTCTCAAGGGTATGATAGTCGAGGGCTTCTTCCAGCTCGTCCAGAGTGATCTGATCGAGGCAGGAAAGGTTGTCGCGCCACATGTTTGGGGGCCTTTCTCTGACAGAAATATACCCTATACCTTTGCACTTTTTAAGCTGACGATTTGAAAACACCGCGCCCCAGGCGGTAAAAGAAGGTTGGAGCCAATCTCAACCGACCGAGGTGCGCGATGTCGATACCGATTATCTGTC
>Ga0209101_1001078_pt1 | contig 21211 bp, 14 predicted proteins | sample ConPoolayeCmetaG_FD_185481 | JGI IMG/M metagenome (GOLD analysis project Ga0209101, IMG submission 185481) | Hot spring microbial mat communities from California, USA to study Microbial Dark Matter (Phase II) - Cone Pool mat layer C metaG... ...
CGATGCCGGGGTCGGAGGGGCACGTGTGCGAACTGGAGTTGATGCTGGAGGAGTACTACCGGGCGCGGGGCTGGGTCAACGGGGTGGTGCCGGAGGCCAGGCTGCGCGAACTGGGCATTCTGGAGGATTGACTTAGCCCGCGCACGGGGAGGGTGTGGGCTTTCACGTGGAAAGTTGTTGCGCCTGCCGCGGTTCGCCCTCACCCTCCCGTTCCAGGAGATTCGAACCCTACCGGACGCCGTTCAGTTGGACGGGTTCCGCTTTCACCGCACCTGCCGCCTGTCAAGCATAGGGGGCGTTTCATACACACGCACGTAGTCGACAAGTGTGTGGTGAGGTAGATCAGCTTCGGAAACGAGCCCATAAAAAGCGTCGATTTCCTCGGTCAGCTTGATGTAGAGCGGTGTCTGCGCAACGCCGCCCTGCACGCTACGCCAGGTTTCTTTGCCGTCTATATAGAACACATACATCTCCGGCGTCCAGAGCAATCCGAATACGTGGTAGCCGGTGCTCAAGCCAGGCACATGCATCTTTCGCAGCGCTTCCTGATGGGCATCGCCGTAACCGTCCCAATGGAGAGCATGGCTCACATAATCGGTCTTCCAGTACTCAAAGATATCGATCTCGGTTCCGTCGCGACCGCTATGATCAACACGGTTCACCGTGTCATTATAGAGCCAGAAGGCAGGCCAATGACCGGGGGAGGTTGCATCGTAGGGAAAGGCGACCCTGGCCTCAAAATAACCAAAAGCGCGCTCGAATCGGCCACGCGAGCGTATCGCCCCGGAAACATACTCATTGTCCCAGTATTTCGCGCCCCAGGGATTGCGCGCATCCTGGGAACATTTCCGTCGGAATTCTTCAAGCGGAACCTCACGCGTGCGTAGCACCAGGTTGCCGTGCCCGTCAAGGTAGGCATCTTCCTCAGACCACCAGCCCAGGCGGCGCGCCCAGCATCCCCAGGATCGCCGGCCCATAACCTCCCACTTGCTGGTGTCAATGGATGTTCCATCAAACTCGTCATTCCAGATCAGTCGCCAACCAGCGGCGGGAGGCACCGCTGATTGCGGGTCATGCCTGGTCGCAGGGACACCTGGTTGCAATGTACCTGGCGTGGGCGCAAGCTGCCCTGGCGGCGTCGCGGTGAAAGCAGTACCAGCATCGGGTGAGGGAGCATCGTTGAGTTCCTGCGGTGCCGGCGAAGGGACCGGTGGGCCTGGTCGAGCGCCATAGCACGATGGTATCAGAAACAAGCCGGCGAGGAGCATCAGAAGCCAGAGCCTATGCCGCACATGGCGGCGACACATAGCAGGATGCTTGATGCTTTTGTGCTGGTCTTTCACCCAGGCTGATCCTTCGCCAGACCACTTGTCAGTATAGCCTGAACCTTCGCAACAAATGCTTCAAGTCTGCACCAGAATTGATCTGCGGTTTGATTGCATCATAGAGGTGCCGGACTATGGGATTGTAAAAGTATTCGTACGTCTCAGGAAACAAAACGATCTCACCACCGAATCCGAGCTTGAATCCCCTTGCTGACTGCCTAACTGATTCAGGTATATCTTCCCCCTTTAATACCGCATGCGCAGCTTCAAGGTCGATGCCCTCAAAATCGTAATAACGATAGCCATTGGCCTTTGCCCAGTTGATCACCGTCCATTGCAGCAACTCATTTGGGCGCAGGCGACCTGTGTTTCCGTGCCAACCGCTGCGTTTGTACAGCACGGTATCTCCGAACGCGATTATGAGCGCTGCCGACAAACTTTCCCCTTCATACTCCGACAGAAAGATCCGCGCTTGTCCTGGCGGGCCGAAAAGCTCCCAGAGACACCGCAGATAGGGCTCTGGCTCCGGTTCAAACCCCTGGCGCCTGGCAGTTGCGCTCAGCAATTGGTATAACGTCGCCAGATCGCTCTCGCTGCCTTCACGGACGACAATACCCTGACGTTGCGCCAACCGAATGTTGTACCGCGTATTAGACTTCATCCGCGCCAGGATCGCTTCCGGTTCGCTGCTAAGATCGATCCTGGTAGTAGCTCGATCCCATGGAGAATTGGGGCTCGGACGAAAGCCCATCAGTGTAAGGTGCTCACAACACGGGTTTGTCGCAGGAGCTTGAAGCGACAGATAGTGAATGCGACATGAGCGAGCTAAACGGTGCAGTGCCGCGATCAACTCCCGCATGAGGGTGGGGGACCAAACAGCAGCAAGCGGTGCTTGCTGAACATATGCAACGCCGCCGACGCCGCGCAGTGTACGCATCAGCATCTGCGCACCAGCGACAATCGTACCGTCGCAGCGGGCAATGACGCGCGCCGGGCGCCATCCAGCCAGAGCCTTGAGTCGAGCCCACCGGCTCGTCTGCGTATGATGGCCTCCCGGGGTTGCGGCAAGGAATGCGTCCCAGGCATCATCCTCGAGCTCGAAAGAAGTATTGAGAACGTAGTCTGCAATCGCTATAGATTTGTTGTCAAAATTATCATGCTGACTGTGTGCAACTTTTGTTCTCGAATCAACCGGCATGTGCATACCTCCTTGCCCCTAAGATATCTTGCGTTGCGCTTTCAACGCTTCTACGTAAAGTAACGATAGAGCTTCGCGCCGGCTCGTTCGGTTACCTCGTCGGAGACACCGGGATCGACAAACAGTTCGGTGAGTTGATGGATCAGGCCGCGCAACTTCGCGTCACGCGGCTTGGGGGCGCTATCCGGCACAGAGCGCAGAAAGGAGATCGTGCGCTCATCGGTGGCGAATTTGCGCTTGTAGCGCACCAACCCCTCTTGATCCCAGTCGCTCAGACCAAAATCGAGCTGGCTGTAGCCACGTTCGCGGGCGTAGCACATACTCTCCCAGATCACGAGATCGTTGGGCCGGTGTTTGAGCTGGTCGACGTCCGAGGCGTTGAACTTATAGTAGATCGTGTCGCCCCAACCGAGGAAATAGACGCCGCCGATAATCGTGCCCTCATACTCGGCCAGCATCAGAAAACCACGATCGTGGGCCACGAACTCCTCCCAGAGCTGTTCAAAGAGGGCAAAGGGCTGCGCAAGCAGGCGATATTTGTACTTGCGCACTCTCAGATGCAGCCGGAAGAAGGCGTAGAGATCGTCGCGGCTCGCGGCGATACGCACCGTCACTCCATCGGCGCGCGCCTTGCGGATAGCCCGCCGGCTGGACTCGTCGATACTACGCCAGAGGGTATCGGGATCGGGTTGCAGGTCCACTCCGTGCCAGTGGGCACGATGAACGAGGGTCAACCGATCATCCTCCAGTGGGATAGCGTTGAAGAGACAGCGCATCGTGAACGGACAGCCCTCGGCAAGGAGCCGTGTGAGCAGCAGGTTCCAGGTCTGTCGGTCGCTGACGAGCGGATCGCAGTAATCCGAGAAAGGCATGGTGACGATCCGCGGCTCAAAAAGGTCTTCGATACGGCAATAGCTGACGCCGGCAGTCGGACATCCAGCAGGATCGACAATGACATGGGCGCGCACATCAAGGCCATAGACGTGTTGGATAGCGCGGATCCAGGGTGGCGACTGAAACAGGGTGCTCGCATGGGTGGTCACCAGCGCCTGCCAGCGCTGATCATGACCAGGGTTAACTGTATACACATCCATGGGCCAGCCCGGTTCGCTGTGGTTCGTCGCACTGGAGTGTTGAGCGCCCGGCGTGACTACTTCGCTGACCGCGCATAGCGTCCCATTGGGAACGAGCTTTTCCATGCTGCAATCCTTTCGATAAGGGCAACGAATTCGACCGCCTGTACCGACCAGCGCAGCGTGGCATAAACAGCACTGGCATTGCGCACCCGGTCTTGCCGCAGTTCAGGATCGCGATACAACGTCATCACCGCTTCCGCCAGCGCCTCAGGGCTGTTCTGGTCGAAATAGGTAAGGCACGCATCAGCGAAATAATCCTCCAGCGCTGACGAGCGCGTCACAACGACCGGCTTTCGCATTGCCAGATAGTCGAACATCTTAGTAGTATGCACCCAGCGCATCTCCGGTCGCTGCTCGATCGTTACCACCCCGATATCGGCGCGGTTAATGGCTGTCACCAGATCATCAATCGGCACATAGCCGTGGAAGCGCACGATGTCCTGCACCCCCAGATCATGGGCAAGGCGTTCCATCTTCTGGCGCGCCGTACCGTCGCCGAAGATATCGAAGCGCAAGCCGGGGATGTGTGGTCGAAGCAGCGCCACGGCGCGGATCGCGGTGGCGTGGCCGTAGCGGTCCTCGATTGACCCGTGCGTGATCAGCGTAAAGGTATCAGGTGTCGGCGGCTGGATCAGTTCCAACGGCCTGAAGATTGCTTCGTTAGAGGTATTCAGAAAAATGGCAAACTTGTCGGCGCGCGCGCCACGAGCGACAAAAATCCGCTTCATCTCCTCGGTGCAGGTGAGGGCGTAATCGGCGAAGGCAAGCGCAGCCTGTTCAATGCCAATCAGCAGTCGCGCCACCGGGTGACGGGGCCCGATCCCGTACTTCACCATGAAGATCTCGGGCATACACTCGTGAAGATCGAAAACGACTTTCGCACCCAGCAGTTTCGGCAGCGTCGCCGCGAAGACCAGGAGATCCGGCATATTACTGATCACAATCACGTCGTAGCGCCGGCGCAGATGCAGCCAGCTCAGGAATAGGCTGAGGAGTATAAAACTGGCCAGATACTCATATACATAGTACAACTTCCCTCGGCGCTGGTGCTGCATTGGCAGGCGATAGACGTTGACGCCATGGACCCGCTCGCGCAGCGCCTGCTGTGGCTGATCGCGCAGACAAAGCACATCAACGCTGTGCCCCGCTTCGGCGAGCGCTTCCGCCTCTTTACGCATACGGATACTCGAATAGCCATTACTGCGAAGAAAACAGACCCGCACCGCGCGATTCTTCATTCCTGCCCCCTTCTGCGTAGACCTCAGCCGGCTCAGGCCGCTGAAGTATGCCGATCAGCCCATAGATGGCCAGGGCCACCAGAGCGCCGGCCAAAGTCGCGATCGCCGCGCCAAACGCCGCGTGCTGCGGTATCAGCAACCAGGCGGCGACGCCGACGACCAGACACTGTGCCATCCGTCCCCATGCTTCCAACCATACCTTCCCGCTCCCGATCAGGGCGGCTGTTATAAGCAACTGGATACCACCGGCAATGGTCGCCAGCGCAAGGAAGACATACGTGCCCATCTCGCCGGCGTAGGCAGCCCCGAAGAGGCCAATCACAACCCACCGCACAACCAGGAAGTAGCCGCCGAACATAATCCCGTTCAGCAGCGCGACCACGGCCAATGTACGCAGCAAGAGCGACCGGCGCTGCGCAACCGGTGCATGAGCGATTCGTGGCAGAAAGAGCGTGGCAATGCTGAAATTGATAATGGTGAACGCAGCGGTTAGCGTGCTTGCGAGTGAAAAGACTCCCAGGTCATGCAGCAACGAATGGTATTCTAGAAGGAGTAGTGGAATGGCAGTGTATAGCATAAAGCTGACGTGCGAAACCCAGATCGGCCAGGCGAAGCGCGCCATCTCGCCGATCACGTCGAGGCGCAGATCGCTGCGCTTCAGTACCAGCGGCAGGGGCCAGCGCGCCTGAAGTGCTACAATGACCGGAACGTATGACAGCGCATAAATCGCCACCGCCAGCGCAGGCGTCCTCGCAGCGCTGAACTGGAACAGCACGAAGACCGCAATCAACTGGAGCAGATTGCTGCCGACGTACACTGCTGTCAACCGTCCTGATGTCACGAAACCGCTTGCCAGCCCCCAGTAGCTGTAGTAGAGGGTTAGCCCGGCGAACAGCAGGAGCACTTCCAACGTCAACTGCTTCACAGCGGCCAGAATCGGAATGGCCAACACCAGACTCGCCAGGGTAAGCACTGCCAGGAAGACAAGCCCGTTCGTCAGCACAATGCGTAACTGCTCAGGATCCTCGCGGAAGCGACCGATGTAGCGCGTCAGCACATACTGCCCAAATGGCTGCGTGGCTACCGCGATCAGGCCGCCGATCGTTATCGCGTACTGCACCGCTCCATAATCGGCAGGGACAAAGACGCGCGCCAGAATCAGCCAGAAGGCCATTGCGAGCAACCGTCCGAGCGCCGTGCCGACTGAGAGCAGCGTCGAGCCACGAATGAAGCCCCAGTCGAACTGACGGATCTGCTGCTTCAACTTTCCAGGACCGACACTGCTCCACATTGATGGTCTCCGAGCAGGATTTGCAGTTCACGCAACGCCCGTTCCCAGCGCTCACGTTTCTCAACCGCGAGTTCGCTGATTTCGCGAATCAGGCGATCTTCGTGAGTCTGGACGTATCGCACGCCCGCAATGATGCTTTCAGCCGTATGTTCGACAAAGACAGTCCCTTTGGTGAAGTATTCGGTCAGCACCGGCTGCCGCGACAGGATCGTCGGCTTGCCCAGCGCCATCGACTCGATCCCACCTGACACCAACGAGAACGGCTCCTCGGTCAGGGTCATTACTGCCTGGGAATTCCCCAGCAGGTGCCAGAAGTCATCACCCTTCAGATACCCGGTAAACACCACATTCGCCGGTGCTGATGCGAGCATATGCGCGTCGGCGCGGCGCGTATCGCCAGTGATGCAGAAGCGTACGTCTGGCAAGCGGCGCGCCGCTTCGATCACCGGGGCAATCGGCTCGTCCTCGGCGAAAATGCTTACCAGCGTCACAGTGTACGGATCGGTAGCGCTGCGAGGCGGCAACTGACTGACGGGTCGTGTCTTGGGGCGCCGCTCCAGCAGCACCGTATGCGCCCCCCAGGCATCAAAGGTGCGCTGATACATTCGCTGATCAACCACCGTTGCGCGCGCCCGTTGCGCCAGAAAGCGTTGCAGCGGGATCGTCCAGCGCCACTTCGGACTGGTGAGTGAGAAGCCGTGGACATCCATCACATAGGGCGTACCGGTGAGCCTGTAATACAGATAGACGCTCAATGCGGCAAACGTCGGCGGAATGATGACGTAGACCGTGGTCGGTCGCCGACGTAGCAGCACTGCCAGGGTCGTGAAATGCTGTAGCACATATTTCGCCGGCGCAAGCCACATCCGGCGCCAGCTAAAATGGAAATAATGGATCGCCACTAGTTTCGCGCCCAGGCGCTCGGCGATATCCTCTGAGTGCCGGCTATGCGGCCCCCAGAAGATGACAACGATCCCATCACGACGATCGAGCATTGCGCTGCTCCTCTCGTTGCTGAACAACGAGCGCAAAGATAATCCAGAGGTAATCAATAGAGCCGGTAAAGAGAAACACCTCGTTGGTCGCCCCGGCGATTGACGTCACCACGAGCAATGCGAAGGCGCAGAGCGCCAGCATACGCACCAGATCGTCAGCATCCCGCGCCCGTCGCAACAGCCAGCATGCCATCAACCCGACCCAGAGCAAATGGGCCAGCAAGCTAATCAGGCCCCCGTGAAACAAGAGCAGCAGGTACTGACTTTCCAGCCACTGCCAGCGTAGCGCCTCAGAGACCACCAGTGAGGTGCCAAAGATTGGATGATCGACGATAAAGGGCCAGAAAACATCGCTCCAGATCCAGAAGCGATAGACAAACGTCGAAGGTAACAGCCCCGACCCGCCGCCTTGACCATACTGGTATTCAAGGCGCGCCTGGAGAACTGGCCAGAAGATCGGTGCTGCGAGTAGCAGCCCCACCCCAACCGTCCCTCCAACAATGAAGAGGCGCTTGAGGGTCTTCAGGCCTTGCCGCGTGATCAGCGCAATGATCGCGATGCCCACGACGGCGCCCAATGTGCCTGCGAATGAGCCGCTGGCGAGAAGACACAGGGCGCAGAGCGCCGTTGCGCCCATAATCAGCCAGTGATGCCTGGCCACACTCGATACCTGAAGCGCCGACCATCCCAGGAGCACCGTGGTCATCATCAGCATGCCCAGCGTATTCCACGCTGCCATGAGTGAGGTGACCCGACCGGCCGTCGACTCAAGGGCGGCCCCGGAATGCTCTGAGGCATACCAGGTCGCAAGGATCTGGCGCACGACGCCGACGCCCGCGGCCTGGAGCAACCCGACCAGAGCCACTATCGCGCCACAGATGAGCATCCACAGCACCACACGCTCCACATCGACGCGCGTCTGCACGAGGGTGACAATAACCAGGAACGTGGCCAGAAACTTGAGCGGCGAGGTCAGGTTGAGCAGAGCATCGAAGGTGATCTCGTGGCCCTTGCTGAGATGGTAGACAAGCGGAATGGCAATACTGCCGCAACACAGAATAGCAAAGGCCGCCAGGATGAAGCTGTAGCGCCCGATGGCGAAGCTGCGCCGCGTATCAGCAATGACAATGAAGACGGTAAAAGCGACGGCGAGGACGAGCACAAACTCATTCGGGCGCAGCATCGGGATGAGTTTGCCACGAGTAACCCCCGCCACCAGCGTCACACTTGCGATCAGCGTATAGCTCATCACCAGCGGATAGCGCAGAACCACCAGGACAAAGACTACCGCGCCAATCAGCCCGATTGCCAGAAGCGGCGAGAAGAGGCTCAGCAGCCCGAGCCCGGCGCCTACACCTGCTGCTGCGGCATAGCTGTACGCCTCCGGGTGCTGCATTCGAGCAATTACGGCTGCCAGCCTCATCCCCCGCCCCTTCATACTCTACTTACGTCAGCTATTTCGCGCACCTTCCCCTCACCGCTGGCCAGACGGATAGTGTCAGCCACATAGCTGATCGCCTCCTCGCTGATCCCGGGGTACATCGGCAAGGAGACAATCTGATCCGCAAGATCCTCAGACACAGGAAAATCGCCTTTGCGATAGCCCAGATCAGCAAAGGCCGGCTGGAGATGAATAGGCGTCGGATAGTGGATCGCGGTAGCGATCCCGGCCTCCGCCAACTGCTGCTGCAACCAGGCACGCTTGCCCGTTCGGACAACATACAGATGATAAACATGCTCGGCCCAGGGTGCGACCTCGGGCAGTTCCAATGGCAGATCCGCCAGCGTCTGGGCGTAGAGGGCAGCGGCCCGGCGGCGCGCAGCGTTCCTTTCGTCCAGGCGTTGCAGGTTGACGCTCAGGATGGCAGCCTGGATCGTGTCGAGGCGATGGTTAAAGCCCTTGAGTTCGTGCACATTCCTGACGGGCTGGCCCAGATTGCGCAGCAGCCGCACACGATGGGCCAGATCAGGCTCGTTGGTCACCACGGCCCCCGCATCGCCATAGGCGCCAAGATTCTTGGTTGGATAGAAACTGAAGGCCGCTGCATTCCCAAGGCTACCGACGATCCGCCCCTTGTACCGTGCGCCATGGGCCTGGGCGGCGTCTTCGATCACCTTCGCCCCATAGCGACGAGCAATCGCGTTGATCGGATCCATGTCGGCGGGGTGGCCGTACAGATGCACAGCGATGACTGCCCGCGTCTTCGGCGTCATGACCGCTTCCAACTGTCCGGGATCCAGCGTATACGTCACCGGATCAGGCTCCACGAGCACCGGACGCGCACCACAGGCGACGATCGGCACGACCGTCGAATAGAACGTATTCGCGGTCGTCACCACCTCGTCGCCTGGACCAATCTCCCAGGCGCGCAAGATCAACTCGATAGCCGAGAGGCCGGAGTCAACCCCGACGCACTGGTCAACCTCGCAGTACCGCGCGAACTGTTCCTCGAAGGCCTGCACGGCTTCGCCGAGAATATAATCGCCCCGTTGCAGCACCTCCATGATCGCGGCTTCGATCTCATCACGCACTGACAGGTATTGACCAGACAGATCTACGAATGGTACCTTCATATCCCCCTTCTTCACCTTAAACCGGGTGATATTCGACATACGGCGACACCCTCAACTACTCAAAGCCGACAGCCCGCTGTTGAAGCGACGGCAGCACAAACCCCGCCACTTCTCTGCGCACGAGATCCGGGTGCTGCATATGACGCGCATTAAGATCGACTGCGCAAGCAAGACCGTTGTTTTGGAGCGAAAAGTCGGCCTGCTCGAGTACCCGCACGACATTCAGACCGATTATACCGTTGCTCTGAGGTTCGGTATTACTCATGATGCAGGATATGAAGTGCTGACACTCATCGCGAAGCGGCTCGGAGAAAGGGATGTGAGGAACCACCATATCTCCGTAGCGATAGCTGAAGTGCAAGTTACTATTCCTATCGACAGATGGCATCCTATCGACACCTTTGTCGTAGATCCTGATCTTCTCGAGGGCTTCGACGTCATCATAGACCACCATCTTCTTACTGCCGACGACAGTGATGCGGCGCGTCTTGCTGGGATCAAGCCAACTCAGACGAGCATGAGCCATCACTCCATGCGCGAAGCGCAGGTTCAGGTAGACATTATCATGCACACCGTTGAAGAGGCAGGCAGTGCCCTGCGCGCTCACCGTTTCGACATTGTGACCGAGCAGGTATAAAAAGATCGATATATCGTGTGGTGCAAGATCCCAGAGCACATTCGTCTGGGGCTGAAACAGCCCGAGATTCACCCGCACCGCGTCGATATAGTAGATATGCCCCAGCTCGCCGCTGTCGATCAGACGTTTCAGTTCACGAACGGCAGAGTTGTACTCGAAGGTATGCCCCACCATCAATACACGCCCACGAGCATGCGCCAGGTCAATCAACTCCTCTGCATGGGCACTCTTCAGCGTGAGCGGCTTCTCAACCAGTATGTGGAGATTGTGCTCAAGACATTCGCGCGCGAGCGCATAGTGGGTCGTAGGAGGCGTGGCAATAACCACCGCATCCAGACTAAGGTCAAACAGATCACGATGATCCTGGGTGACATACGCCATTGGATAGCGGCGTTTGATGTTTGAATGTCGGTTCAGATCAAGATCAGCTACAGCAACAAGTTCAACATCCGACAACTCGGCGAGATTGCGCACAAGATTGGGCCCCCAATAGCCGTAGCCAATCACACCCACCCGAACAGCGTTCATGACACCCCCTGGTCGCTTAGTCTATGTGACATGATGCGCAACTTGGAAGATGGGCAGTATCTCCTGCCTCTCTGCACGCTTGCGCCCCAAAAACTCGTTCCGACGCCGTCTTGCTCAGGAAACCAGGCGGCGTAAAGTATCGCGCCCGCTATCAGACCCCACAGGTCACACCGCCGCACCGCGCGGCCATAGCACCGCGCAGGGCGTCCGGATCAGTATCCAGCAATCCAGTGCGAACGACTGGTGGTTCACGTACCAGATATCGAGGTTGATCATTTCATCATAACCGGCCGCACTACGAGCAGTAACCTGCCACCAACCCGTGATACCCGGCTGCGCACGGAGGCGTTCGAAATACCACGGTTTGTAGAGTTCGATCTCGTATGGTATTGCCGGACGTGGCCCTACCAGACTGAGATCACCGATCAGGACATTCCAGAGTTGCGGTAGCTCATCAAGGCTCGTCTTGCGCAAAAAGTGACCGATCGGTGTGATACGTGGATCGACCTTAAGCTTCCGCACCTTTGTGTCATTACCGTTTAGTCTACTCATTGTGTCGATGTCATTATTGATATTAGCCTCAACATATGATCGATGCAATGCCGGATCAGCATTGTGTATCATTGAGCGAAACTTGTAGAAACGAAAGGGTTTCACCATCCAGACTTGCCGACCATTCTGCTTGCACCGTCGAACAGTTATGCGATCTTGCACAAAAAACACGGGCCCGGGGGAACTACATTTGATCGCCAGAGCAATCAATAACATCAGCGGTGCGAGCAGCACCAATAGCACGGCAGCGACGGTCAGATCTAATACTCGCTTGCCAATCAGATAAAGCCGTTCTTGCTTGATCTCGAAGGTCAGCAATTCCCTGTCAACAATCAGGCGCGGCATGAGATCCTTTTCTTCAAGCATCATTCGCTCCTTAAATATGTATAGCAAATGATCCGCTATCAACTAGCAGGCGAGCAATACCCAGGCTCGGAATATTTTCATTTGTACTGATAATAGGCATATCTACGATTAGGTTCTGCTCGATTAATGACGACGCCAAATGCTTCTGCACCAACAGCCGTGAGCCGGTTCTGTGCCTCCTGTATTTCTTCACGCCATGAGTGGCCACGTTTCACAACCAGCAAGTAACCATCGATCAGAGTCGCAAGTATCACTGCATCGGGCACTGCCATCAACGCTGGTGAGTCAACGATAACCACCTCAAATTGCTCTGTCAGCAATGCGAGAGTCTGCGCCATGCGGGGCAAACTCAACAGTTCAGCCGGATTGTCTACAGGTTTACCACTCGTCAGAACGTGAAAACCGTAGCGATCACTGAATTGCAAAGCCTCATTCAGCAAGGCTCGCTGATCCAGTACATTGCTGAGACCGATCTCGGCGCTCAGATTTAACATAGTATGAAGACGTGGCAGACGCATATCTCCATCAATAAGCACTACTTTGAGGCCCTGCTGAGCAAAACTCCATGCCAAACCGATTGCGACCGTTGATTTGCCCGCTCGCGGTTCAGCACTGGCGATCAGGATGGTTTTGAATGGTGTCTTCCGCTTCAATGCAAGTAATCTGGTACGCAGAAGACGAAAGGCTTCCCCTTCAGGAGCACTTTGTAATTGTGTGAGTGTATGACGAGAAAAAGCTGGAATATGCCCGACAGGTTGCACAGTTGTTATTTCAGCTAAATGTTCACTAGAATGCACTCTTGCATCCAGGTTATCTACTAAAAATGCCAGCACAATGCCTCCAAGCAACCCGCTAGCGATACCAAGAGCTAGCAGGATCAGGTGTCTGGTCGAATTGGGACTGGTAGGGACTGATGCAGAGTCAACAAGTGAGAGGGTAAAATTGCGCCTGCTTGGTGAATTCCGATTCTGTTCGACTAGCACATTGGCAATGGCATTGGCAACAGCCGCCGCAAAGACAGGATCGGTGTCCTCCACCTCTATCGACATGAGTTCATTATTGGCTGGAAATCGCACCTTGATGTGTCGCTGCACGTCCTTCGCCGAGCGGGAAGGAGCGAGACCTAACTGGCTTAAGGCCTCCCTCAACACCGGCTCGCTTTTCACGAGTTCAGCATAGGTGTTCTTCAGACGCACCGAGTACTCTAGAAGTCCGAAGTCGATTGAAGAATTTGCACCCGGTACGAGACGAACGGTCGCAATCGCCTTATAACTAGACTCCATGCCTAGTATTCCAAGTGCCGTGACTGTAGAGGCAACGATAAACGTCAATAGTACAACCCAACGCCGCCTCATAAGCACGCTTAAATAGCGTCGTAATTCCATATCGTGCAAGTCATCCTCAATGCCACATACCAGGGACGTTCCGATATGACAAGCAGTCGGATCAAGTGCTATGCATGTGAGCTAAAAAAAGACAGATCTACCAATAAGATTCTATCGGGTGTTTCAAATAATGCTTGAATGGGCACTGGTTTTATAACACGCATGCTATTCTCTTGTCAATATGGGAATCTATTAAAGATTTTTCATAATTCGCAAACATCCGCTTGCTTATAAGGGCATACACCTTTTGATCATAATATCCGACATAGGATTCCAGTAAGGTCTTCATCTTGAGCGGGATATCCGACATAGGATTCCAGTAAGGTCTTCATCTTGAGCGGGATATCCGGCATAGGATTCCAGTAAGGTCTTCATCTTGAGCAGGATATCCGGCATAGGATGACGATGAGTCTTCATCAGCCGTGCCGTCGTCTCCCTAGCTACGAACTGGTTACGACCCAGGCGTGCGCGCGGGTTCCGGGCAAGCGGCACTGCGTGGGAGAGTTACCCACTCCCACACCCCGCCGCAGGCGGGGCGTGGGGAAACCCGGTTTCCCCACACCCCTCCTCCGACGGTCATGCGCATGGCGCACAACGCCGCAACGAACATAGGTTGTCTTGGGAGAGCGCAGCCCTCCCAAACCCTCCCGCGGGGGAGGTCTGTTCACCTCGACTATTCGAGCGGCGGGCACAGATGCCGCTCGCCCGGCGCATGCGGCGGGCGAGCGGCCACGCGGGCAAGACCCTGGAGGGCTTCGACTGGAGCTTCAACCCGATGGTGAACCGGCCGTCGATCGGGAAGCGGTCTCTACCGCCAGGCGACCTGGCAGCGCGGCGGTCACCGACCACCACGGCGACGCGTACCTCGAACGCTTCGAATCATATGCCAGCACCCTCATCTGGTTGCACGCTCGTGCCCCCCCGAAAGTAACATTGACGAGGGTGATCATCGTCGTGTACAATGTCTGGGACTGCGAGATCTCCCTGTTTCTCTGTCATTAGACTGTAATCTTTCGTTCTTGCCAGAGATACGCCCTACTGACTATAGTAGACTGATCGGGGCGAAGGGTCGAGAATACGAGCGGCTGTAGGGAACGACGAAAGGAGATCGCCAATGGAGCGCATCATTATTCGCGATCGAACACATATTCCACCCTTCTCTGAACCCGCTCGCGAATTGCGAATCCTTAACAAGCCGCTGTGGCTCTTGCAGCGCGATCTGTTGAAAAATTATTGCAAGGGCAGCATTGAGATCAATTCTATTGATGAACTCAACGACTATATACCCAATGATAGTGAAGAACTTCTCGTTCATCGCGACAATCTCTACTTCAATGCGGCGCTGATCGACGAGTTCATCTGCCGTGCCAGGGCGGCGGGTCGCCCCTGCCAGATCGCCTTCGCCCTCACTGACCGGAGCATCGAGCGGCACGCCACCCAGCTCTGCTCCGGCATCGTCCGGCGCGATGATGTGGCGTACATCCACGATGGTCAGGAACGGCGCGGCGCGGTGCGCGTGGCCGAGTTGTACTACTTTCCCGCCGGTCGCCGCGAAACCCCTCTGCCGCTGGTGATCGACACCCAGAGCCACGAGATGGGCTACTACCGCATCCCCAGTTATATGGCCCACAAGGGCGAGTTGACCTACCAGATCCCCATTCGCGCCTTCCTGTCAATCGAGAACTGGTTGCACGTGCTCATGGCCAACGTGCTCATGGGCGTCTTTTCGATGGCCGCGGCCCAGGACAAGAAAATGAGCCAGGCGCGCCTGGCCAATATCAGGCACTGGCAGCCTGGCGAGTGGCGCATTTTTCTCGAGAAGCTCGGGTTTTCCGCGGCGACCCTCTGGCAGCAAATCAATCCGTTTGAAGCGCCCTGGCGCAATCATTTTCTCTCCTCCAAGGCCCTGGTGAAAGTAGGCAAACGCTGTTCCATCGATCCTACCGCCATTATTCACGGCCCCACCATCATCGGCGATGATGTCTACATCGGCCCCGGCGTGGTTATTGCCAATAGTATCATCGGCAACGGGGCCAATATTATGCAGGGCGCTCAGATTATGTTGAGCGTGGTGAGCGACCGCTGCTTCCTGCCCTTCAATGCCGGGCTGTTTATGACCACCCTGATGGAGAATAGCATGGTGGCCCAGAACTCCACCCTGCAACTGTGTGTGGTCGGGCGCAATACCTTCATCGGGGCCAACAACTGTTTCACCGATTTCAACCTCCAGAACGAACCGATCAAGGTCGTCCATCAGGGGGACCTGGTCGAGGTCAATATGCCAGTGCTCGGCTCGGCCGTGGGGCACAACGTCAAGATCGGCAGCGGCTTTATCGTCTACCCCGGTCGCATGATCGAGTCGAATGCTGTTATAATCTTCGACAATGATAAGAATCTGATACGCACGACGGTGACCGGTCACGATCTGGAGGATGTGGACAGGGCCACGGGCGAGCCGCGACGGATCGTCTATCACTGGCCCCATGTCTACGACAATCCGGCGGAGCGTCGTGTCGCCCCTCAGCCGCCAGCCGGCCTCGCCGCGCCCCCCGCTGGCAATGGACGGGTCGCCCGCGCCGCCAGAGGCGAGGATCTCGAGGCGCCCGACCAGGTCGCCGTTCCCAGAGTGTCCAATCAGCATTCTCGCCGGCAGCGTCGCTATAAGGAGGACCGTCCGTGAATAAAGAGCGTATTCTGGTGGTTGAGGATCAGGCCGATATTTCTAGCCTGCTGAAGATCTATTTCACGTCTCAGGGGTACGAAGTGTATACCGCGATGCGCGGTTCGGCGGCGCTGGAGATCTGTAACAAGACGCCGCCCAATCTCGCGCTGCTCGATGTGATGCTCCCCGATATGGAGGGCTATGAGATCGGCAAGGCCCTGCGGGCCAGCCCACGCACGCGCCATATCCCGATCATCTTTCTGACCGCCCGCGGCGAGCGCGCCGACCGCCTGCGCGGCCTGGGTGAAGTCCAGGCCCAGTACTATATCGTCAAGCCCTTCGATATCGAAGAGGTGCATACTATCGTCAGAAACCAGCTCGAAGAGGCCCGGCGCAAGAACCAGTTGCACCCGGTCACCAACCTGCCCACGGCCGATTTGATTACCGACCAGTTGCGCGCGCTACGCTCCACGGAAGGTTGGGCCATGGCCTTGATCCATATCAATGGCTTCGAAACCTTCACCCAGAGCTACGGCCCCGTGGCCGGCGAGGACGTGCTGAAGTTTACCGCCCTGCTGCTCAACGAGGCGATCAACGAACTGGGCGGCAATGAAGAGTTTGTGGGGCAGATGGTCGTTGGCCCGGATTTTGTCGTGACCTCGACCCCCGAACACATCCGGCCGATCTGCGAACGGTTGATCGCGCGCTTCGATGACGAGATCGGACTGCACTACAACTTCAAGCATCGCAAACAGGGCTACATCGAGGTGGCCGACGACAACGGCAACCTGCGCCAGGCGCCGCTCATGTCGCTCTCCATCGGCATCATCACCAGCCAGGACGGTCCATTTTCAGATATTCGCGAATTGAGCGAACTGGCCGAGGAGACCCGCCAGCGGGCCATGCAGCAGGCTCGCGAACAGGGTCGCAGGAGCGCGGTGGCCTTCGGGCGGCGATAACACGACTGCGACCGCTCGTTCCAAACGTCCCCTGCCGGGCGCTCCCCCGGTATGCCGGATGCTTACACTATGTCCATGAATATGACGATCGCCTCGACCGGTTGGGAATTGCTGGCCCAACTCGCCGCCTGCGCCTCCATCGGGGACGCCCCTTTCGACGCGGAGCGTTGCGCCCGCAAGCTCGCCGATCTGGTGGCGCGCTTCCTGCCCTCCCCGACCGGGCGCCTGGAGGTGATCGAGGACGCCACGATCGTGGCCGAGGCGAGTTGGGGCGAGGCCCCTGAGGATACGACGCCCCTGCTCCTGCAAGCCGAGGGAGAACTGCTCGGGCGCTTGCACCTCGGTGGGGACGCTGCGCGACTGGACCCGGCGTTCGCCCGCGCCCTCGCCGCGCAAGTGGCCCTGATGTTGCTGACCCGGCGCCGCAACGAAGAAGCGGCGCTCGGCGAGCAGATCCGCGCCCTGGTGGCCTCCAGTCTGGAACGGATGGGCGCCCTCGATGGTCGCACGCTCCTGCAGGCGCTGCTCACCCGGGTCGCGCCGCTGATCGGGGTGGAGCACGGCGCCATCTACGCCTTCGAGGAGGCCGATGGCCAGTTGGTGCTCCTGGCCGCCGGTGACGGCGCGTTTCAGTTCCCTGGCGCGCTGCCTCTCGCCGGCGCCAGCCTGCCTACCCGCGTGGCCAGGGCCCGCGCCCCCGAAGTGGGCAGCATGCACCCGGCGGGGCGCCGCCGCGGCGTCGCCTCCCATGGGGAACGGGCCGCGCTGGCCCTGCCGCTGCTTTCCCAGGAGAACCTGATCGGCGTGCTGGTCCTCTTGCTCACCCACCACGCCGGGAACCGCCTGCGCCGCCTTGCCGCGCTGTTCGCCGCCCAGGCTACCCTGATCGTGCGGAACGCCCAGCTCTTTAGCCGGGAGCAACAACGGGCGCGCGAACTGTTCGTGCTCTACGAGATCAGCCAGGCCATCCATACCGATACCCAGATCGAGAGTGTCCTCAATCGAGCCACAGAGAACATCGCCGCCGCCCTGGGGGCTGATTATTGCCTGGTGCTGCTGCGCGATGAACGCGCCGCCGATACGCTCTATGTCGCGGGTTCATTCAGTGAAACCAGACCTGCGCACCGCGCCGGCAATGGGATGCGCGCGGGCCTGATCGGCGCCGCGGACGTGCTGGCCCAGGTCGGCCTGGGCGATCAGGTGGTGATCGAGGATACTGCTGCCATTGCCGATCACCACATCCTCGCGCGCCACCTGGCCGACGATGGGTGCCGCAGCGCCCTCTTGCTGCCCCTGCGCGGCAAAGCCGAGATGATCGGCATGATGGTCATTGGCTTCGCCCGCCCGCGTCGCCCGGTGCCCTCGGCCGAGCGCAACCTGGCCCAGGTCCTCGCCACCCAGATTGCCACGGCCATTTTTAATCGCCGCCTCTACCTGGCCGAACGCCAGCGGGCCAGTGAACTGGCCTTGCTCCAACAGGTGAGCCAGCGGCTGAATGCCGGCCTCGATCTCGATCAGACGCTCACGGCCATTCTGGAGGGCGTGCAGGCCCTGGTGCGCTTTAACGGCGCCCAGATCAGCCTCTACGACTGGCCCACGCGCCTGTTGCGCCCGGGCATGCGCTGGGGCCTCTCCGGTTCGGAGTGGCAGAACGTCGCTCTCGATGAGCGTTTTCGGCAGTATCAGGCGCCGCTGCGGGTGGATGATCTCCAGCAGCTCGAGCCCGCGTTGCACCAGCCTGGACACCTGAGCGACCTGCGCTTCGACGATGGCCTGCCGGTGCGGGCCTATGTCGGCGTGCCGCTCCGCCTCGGCGATGAGATGCTGGGCCTCCTGGAGCTGTTCGCGGCCCGGCCCGCCGCCTTCAGCGACGACGATATGCGCCTGCTCTCCATTGTCGCCGGGCAGTCGGCCCAGGCGATCGCCAATGCGACCCGCTACGAACAGACCGACGCCAGCCTCCGGGCGCGCGTCGAGCAACTCCGCGCCCTGCAACGCGTCTCCAGCCAACTGGCGATCACCCTCGATCGCTCCGAGATCCTCGAATATGTTCTTGAGCAGGCCCTGCGCGTCACCGGCGCCACTCAGGGGTTGATCGCCCTGCGCGCTGTCGAAGGCGCTACCGACCGCGAGGTGGCGCTGAACGCCCTGGGTGGGGCCTACGCGCCCGAAATCTACCAGCGCTCGCTCGATGATGCGGACGCCGCCGATGATGACTTCTACGTGGTGGTTGAGGCCGTCGGCTTCGGCGAGTCGCACCGCGCAAGCCTGCTGGGCAACCCGCTCCCTGCCGGCCTGCGTACCGCCTACCAGGCGCTCGCGCGCCGCGAGCCGGAAATCTGCCACGAACTCGACCCCACCGAACTGAGGGTCGCGCGGGCGCCCGCGGCCCGCTCGGCCCTTGCCGCGCCGATTTTCTATCAGGCCGGCGTCTATGGGGTCATGCTGCTGCTGGCCCCGCGCCCGCGCGCCTTCGACCACGACGCCGTCGAGTTCCTCCGCGCCCTCTCCCACCAGACGGCCGTGGGGATCGGCAACGCCCAGCGCTACGCCGAACTCGAACACCTCTACCGCGTTCAGAAAGGGCGCGCCCAGATTCTCAACAATGTGCTCGAGATCGGGCAGGCCCTCCGCGCTGACCGCAACCTGGCCAACCTGCTGGAGCAGATCGGCTACAGCGCAGTTGAGTCGCTGAACTTTCGCACCGTCATTTTCTGTCTGGCCGACCGGGAACGGCCCGACCTGCTGCGCCTCGTCGCCGCTGCAGGCATTCCCCTGAGCGAACAGGAGCGCATGGCCCGCACACCGCTGCCGGCGGAACTGGCCCATCGCTACCTGGACCCGCGCTTCCGCATGGGGCGCTGCTCCTTCGTGCCGGCTGAAGAAAGCCGCGCCCTTGAGGCCGGGTTCGTCACCGAAATCTTCAGCTACCAGTCCTTCAACGACGCGCGTGGCCCCCACGAGTGGCAACCAGAAGATCGCCTGTGCGTGCCGCTCTCCTCCACCGAGGGCGCCCTCCTGGGCCTGATGTTCGCCGGCGATCCCCAGGACCGCCGCCGGCCCAACCCGCGGGTGGTTGAACCGCTGGCGATTTTCGCCGATCAGGCGGCCATCGCTATCGAGAACCACCTGCTGCTCGATGATGCCCGCGCCCGCGCCGAGCAGATGGCCGCGCTCTTCAAGGTCGGCGCCGCGGCGGCCTCCACCACCGATCTCGACACGCTGCTGCATCGGGTCTACGAAGAGATCGTGGCCTATCTCGGCACGCCGAGCTACTTCTACATCGCCAGTTACCGGCCCGAAACCGAACAGATCCGCTTCGAGCTGTTCATGCGCCGGGGTGAGGTGCTCGCCACGGCGCACCAGTTGAACGCGCCCAGGGCCGGCTTGACGGCGTTGATCATCGAGAGCGGCGAAGCGCTGCTGATCGGCGATCTGCAGAACGAACCGCAGTACCTGGCCCAGACCGTGAATTATGCCGAGGGCGATCCGCCGACGCGATCGTGGCTCGGCGTGCCCCTGATCAGCCAGGGCCGCGTCATCGGCGTGCTGAGTGTGCAGGACGTGGCGCCAAACGTCTTCACCGAGCGCGATCGGCAATTCCTCACCGCTCTGGCGAACCAGCTCGCCATCGCTATGGAACGCGCCACGCTGTTCAAGGAGCGTGAGCGGCGCCTCGCCGAACTGAATATTATTAACCGCATCGGCCAGATTACCAGTTCCACCCTTGACCTGGAGCAGATGATCCGGCAGACCTACCCGCAACTGGCGGCCTTCCTGCCGCTCGACTCCTTCTGTATCTTCGTCTACCACGAAGACGAGAACCTCATCTCGCTCTCACTGGAAGTTGACGAAGGAATTGAAAAACTCGACCGCCAGCCCCGCGCGCCCGCTCCCGGGAGTCTGGTCGAGACCATCATCCGCACCCGGCGCCATCTGCGCTTTCACGATCTCGGTCGCGAGTATCGCGAGCACGGGTTGGCACCGGCGCCCTTCGGCGCGAAGCCGTCTGCGGCATGGCTGGGCGTGCCGTTGCTGGTAGGCGACGGCAGCGTGGTCGGGGTGATCGCGGTCATGAGTTATGCGCCGGGGATCTACGGCGAGCGCGAACTGGCCTTTATGACCACCGTCGCCAATCAACTGGCTCTCGGCGTGCACAATGCTCGCCTGCTCGCCCAGGCCCGCGAACAGGTCCACCGGCTCGAACTGCTCAACCGCGTCTCGGTGCTGGCCGCTGCTGAAACCGATGTGCGGCGGATCTACCAGGTCATTGTCGATGCCATGGCCGACGCTACCGGGGTGGACCAGGCGCGCCTGGTGATCTACGACCGCGAACGGGGCGTCGCCCCGTTCGCGGTCGTAGAT
>Ga0209101_1001079_pt1 | contig 21210 bp, 15 predicted proteins | sample ConPoolayeCmetaG_FD_185481 | JGI IMG/M metagenome (GOLD analysis project Ga0209101, IMG submission 185481) | Hot spring microbial mat communities from California, USA to study Microbial Dark Matter (Phase II) - Cone Pool mat layer C metaG... ...
CAACAGGTGATGGCCGTCCGGCCCAGGGGCGGTGGGTTGGGCCTGTGGCCCACAGTGCTGGCGTTGATACTGGTGGCGGCGGTGGGCGTGGCGGGCGTGCTGCTGCCGCGCATACAGAAGGTGGATGGCTCAATATACGCCGAACTTGCTGCGCTGTACCGTGCCAGCGGTAACGATAGGCAGGCAGAAGCAATGCTTGAGCGGGCAATGGAGTCGGGCATCTCGGATGCGGCGGGCTGGGCACAGGCGGGCGAGACCTATCGTCTGTTGAAAAAGTATGACAAAGCGGTTACGGCCTACGAGCAAGCCGTGCGTCTGGAACCACAGAACGTAGATTACTTAGTCGGGTTAGCACGCAGTTATGGCAGCATGGGCAGGCATCATGATGCGATCTCGATGTACCAGAAAGCCATTGACGTAGCTCCGTCTCCGCTGGCTTACATGTACGTAGAGATGGGGGCGCGTTATTTCAGTCTGAAAGACTATGATACAGCCTTGAGGCAGTTTGGCCGCGCACTGGAACTGAACCCTGACAATGCCGGCGCCTACTATTGGCGCGGCATGGTTTACAACGCGCAAGGCCATTATGCTCAGGCTGAGGCCGAGTTCCACAAAAGCCTGGAACTGAATGCTAACAACTACTGGGCCTATGTTAATCTGGGACAGTCGTACATCAACCTGGGCAACACAGAGGCAGCGCTGGCCCAGTTCGAGGAGGCCATTGAAATTGACCCGCAACAGCCAGCTGCTTTTTACTGGTCGGGCGAGGCATACCGTGTTGCCGGGCAGTACGATGAAGCTATTGAGCAGTATAACCGGGCGATTGCGCTCAGTCCGCGTTCTGCGCAGTACCTGTATGCGCTAGGAGAAGCCTACCGTGCGAAAGGGGATTGTGATAAGGCGTCAGTGGCCTATCAACGCGCGCTGGCCATCAACCCCAATTATGCTGATGCTCAAGCAGGACTGGACAACTGCGCGGGGCAGTGATGCATCGTTGTGAAGCCACTGTGGTATGGCGTGTTCCAATCTTATGGAGGTAACGCTTGGTAATGATGAGGATCTCCACATTGATAACCCCTTATGGTGGCAGGCTGGTGGACCTGACAGTGCCGACTGAAGCGGTTGAGGAACTCAAGGCGTATGCCAGCCATCTCCCCTCGCTCCAAATCTCAGAGCGGGCGATCTGCGATCTGGAACTACTGGCGACAGGAGCCTTTTCTCCTCTGGATCGCTTTATGGGCAAGGAGGATCATCAGCACGTGCTGGATGAGATGCGGCTGGCTAACGGATATCTCTTCCCCATCCCTGTGACGCTGCCGGTCGAGCCAGATCCGGCGATTCATCTGGACAGGGATGTGGCGTTGCGCAATGCAAGGAATGAATTGCTGGCGGTTATGACGGTCGAGGAGATATACGAATGGGACCGTGATGAGGTGGCACAAAAGGTCTTTGGTACACTTGACCTGCGCCATCCACTGGTGGCCGAGATGCACCGCTGGGGCAGGTTGAACATCTCCGGCCGGCTGCAAGTGCTCCAACTCCCAAAGCACTATGACTTCCAGGACTTGCGCCTGACGCCGGCTCAAACCCGCGCCCGGCTGGAGGAATTCGGCTACTCTAATGTTGTGGCCTTTCAGACGCGAAACCCGTTGCACCGTGTTCACGAAGAACTGACCAGGCGGGCAGCTCAGGAGGTGAACGGAATTTTGCTGTTGCACCCCGTCGTGGGTATGACCAAACCGGGAGACGTAGATCACTATACGCGGGTGCGTACTTACAAAGCGCTGGCTGAGCGATACTACGATCCTGACCGTATCTTGCTGGCGCTGCTGCCGCTGGCAATGCGGCTGGCTGGGCCGCGTGAGGCGTTGTGGCATGCGCTGATCCGCCGCAATTATGGCGCCAACTACCTGATTGTGGGCCGCGACCACGCCGGCCCGGGAGTGGATTCCACCGGTAAACCGTTCTATGGTCCCTACGATGCCCAGCAACTGGTGCAGGAATACAGCGCCGAGCTGGGCGTGGGAATGATACCTTTTCAGGAATTAGTCTACCTCCCCGATGAAGACCGCTATGAGGAGGTTTCCCGTATCCCTGTGAACGCACGTACAGCCTCGATTTCTGGCACCCAGGTGCGCGAGGAATACCTGAACAACGGGCGCAGATTGCCCGACTGGTTCACCCGACCAGAGGTGGCTGAGATCATGGCCGAGACCTATCCACCACGCCACAAGCAGGGGGTGTGCATCTGGTTCACGGGGTTGAGCGGCGCAGGCAAGTCCACCACCGCTGAGATACTGACCGTGTTGCTCATGGAGCATGGTCGCCAGGTGACCGTGCTGGATGGCGATGTGGTGCGCACGCATCTCTCAAAGGGGCTAGGGTTCAGCAAGGAGGATCGCGACATCAATATCCGGCGCATTGGCTTCGTGGCAGCAGAGATCGTGCGCCACGGCGGCGCGGTGATCTGCGCGGCGGTCAGCCCCTACCGCGCCACACGTAATGATGTGCGCAACATGGTTGGTAAGGATCACTTCGTCGAGGTGTTCGTGGATACCCCACTCGAAGTGTGTGAGCAGCGCGATGCCAAGGGTATGTACGCCAAAGCCCGCCGTGGAGAGATCAAGGGATTCACCGGCATCGACGATCCGTACGAGCCCCCCTTATATCCCGAGATCGTGCTAGATACGGTGAATCATACAGCAGAGGAGAATGCACGATTGATTCTGGATTTTCTGGTCCAGCGTGGATTCGTGCGCAGCCAGATTGTGCTGGCGAGCGAGACAGCAGGTCTATCCCTCCAGGAACCGGGGGACAATGGTCATGAGGGGCACATCGAGGCGTCCGAAGTCAAAAAAGCCGTACCCACTGTGTAGGATATACCATGGTCAACTGGTTCAAGAAAAAGTCATCGAAACTGTTTGTCATCGGGCTGGATTGCGCGACTCCGCAACTGGTTTTTGACCAGTTCAGGAAAGACCTGCCTAACCTGGATCGTCTGATGAGCGCAGGTGCCTATGGCAGGTTGCGCAGTTGCATCCCCTGCATTACCGTCCCGGCCTGGAGTGTGATGACTTCCGGCAAGGATCCCGGTGTGCTGGGTATCTATGGTTTCCGCAACCGGGCTGACTACTCCTATGATAAACTCGCGATCGCAACCGGGGGAGCTGTGAAAGAGCCGCGCGTGTGGGAATTATTGAGCCAGGCTGGTAAGAGAGTGGTAACCATCGGTGTGCCAGGCACTTATCCACCGCGGGCAGTGAACGGCGCTCAGATCGGTTGCTTTCTCACGCCTGACACCATTCATATAGATGGCCATGGGAATAAAGTTACCAGGACATTCACCTATCCGCCTGCATTGAGCGAAAAGGTCAACACCTGGGCTGGCGGTGAGTACTTGGTGGATGTGAAACAGTTCCGCACCGACGATAAAGATTTCCTCTTGCGTCAGATCTATGACGTGAGCCGGCAACACTTTATAGTGGTGCGGGAGATGATGCGTTACCAACCCTGGGATTTCTTTATGTTCGTGGAAATGGGGCCTGACCGCATTCACCACGGCTTTTGGAAGTACCATGACCCGGCACACTGGCAGTACCAGCCGGGCAATCCCTATGAAAATGTCATCCACGATTACTACTGCTACCTGGACGGCGAGATTGGTGCGCTGCTGGAAATGCTGGATGATGAGACAGCAGTGATGGTGGTATCCGACCACGGCGCTCAAAAGATGGATGGCGGCATCTGTATCAACGAATGGCTCTTACGCGAGAATTGGCTGACGCTGTCCTGTGATCATCCGGATGGCTTGACGCTGTTGGAGAAACTCCCGGTAGACTGGTCAAAGACGAAAGCATGGGGAGAAGGTGGGTATTACGCACGGGTCTTTCTGAACGTAGAGGGGCGCGAACCGCAAGGCGTGATTCCGCCGGATGATTACGAAGAGGTCCGTGACGAACTGGCCGAAAGGATCAAGGGCATTCGTGGGCCGGGTGGCGAGGACATTGGAACCGTGGTGTACAAGCCGCAAGACATTTACCGTCAGGTGAACGGGATCGCGCCCGACCTGATCGTGTACTTTGGCAATTTGTCATGGCGGTCGGTAGGCAGCCTGGGACACCCCGAAGTCTGGACCTTCGAGAACGATACCGGGCCGGATGACGCCAATCACGCTCAGGATGGCATCTTTATTTACTATGACCCCAGGCGTAACTTGAGAGGACGGGAACTGGTTGGCCTGGAGATCATGGATTTCGCGCCGACGGTGCTTCATCACTTTGAGCTGCCGATCCCGTCAGATGTGCAAGGGCGGGTGCTCAATGAACTGACTTAGCGGAAATAGCGCGAGGGAAGAAGTGTGAGGAACGGAGTGCCGGTTCGCCTGGGAATACGGGAGGGTTTGATTCAGTTCGGACGAGTGAATTTACGCCTGGAGACACTGTGGCAGGGTGGGTGGATGCTGGTTGCCACGGTGGTCACGGGTGTTCTGAACTACCTGTCCAACGTATTCGTGGGACGGATGCTGGGGCCGGCCGACTATAGCATCTTTGCCTCGATGGTTTCTCTCTCAATAATCTTTATGGTGGTATCTGGAATACTCCAGACGGTGGTCACGAATTATGTGGCACGCCTGCGAGGCCTGGGGCTGACAGGTGAAGTCGGCGCTCTGTTCGTGTACGTGCTCAAGCGGCTGTTGCCATGGAGTCTCGGTGGAGCAGCCGCATTGCTTCTGCTTGCGAGGCCTTTGGCGGCTTTCCTGCAGTTACCTTCGGCTGTGCCAGTTGTTGTGATGAGCCTGTTCATGATCCCCACGATGTTCCTGCCGGTGGTCTATGGCGTGCAGCGTGGCCTGCAGCGTTTTAGCGCACTGGGCTGGACGCAGATCAGTACGGCTGTCTTACGCCTGGCAGCGGCTATAGGATTCATTGCTATGGGTTTGGGTGCCAGCGGAGCAGTAGCCTCGTTACCCATCTCTGGCCTGGGGGCTCTCGTGGTAGGGATGATGCTACTGATTGATGTGTTTCGCCACCGGGAAGGTAAAACAACGCCCAGGCTGGAAGGGCTGTTCTCCTACTCCATCAATGCCACAATCGCCCTGTTGTGCTTTGCTGTCCTGACTAATGGCGATGTGATGCTGGTCAAGAGCCGCTTTGCCCCTACCGAGGCCGGGCTATACTCTGCCATCGCAGTTCTGGGTAAAACGACCCTCTGGATATCGGGGGCCGTGGTGGCATTGCTCCTGCCAAAAGCAACGGAACAGCATGCGCGCGGGCAATCGGTCATAGGGCTGCTGCGTAAAAGTATGCTGGCAGTGGGAGTGTTGTGTGGGAGCATCACAGTGGTTTTCTCCCTATTCCCCTCACTGATTGTGGGTACATTCTTTGGCAAGCAATATCTGGATAACGCAGCGCTCCTCGGGCTTTACGGGCTGGGTATGACATTATATTCGTTGGTCAATATCTGGTTAATCTACTATCTCGCCCTTCAAGAGAAACGCTATACCTGTATTCTCTTAGCCGGTGTGATGCTTCTGGCGACTTGTCTGGCTCTATGTGTATCCAACCTTACCCAGGTAGTGGTTACTCTGGCCGCAGGCGGCTTTGTCTTATGTCTTAGTGGAGAGTTCCTGTTCCTTGCAAATGGCGGACGTCTGGTGAAAGGAGGTTGAGATGTTGCCGTCTATCAGTGTGATCATTCCGGTGAGGCCTGGTGGGGTAGCGCAAGGGGTTCTGGAATCTCTTGCGACGATTGATTATCCCAAGGACCGCATTGAAGTCCTGGTTGCTGAAGGAACTCAACCCTCCAAGCAGCGGAATGAAGCAGCTCAGCGTGCCCAGGGAGACATTCTGTACTTCCTGGACGATGATTCGGTGATTTACCCCGACCTGTTTCGTGATGTGATCAAATGGTTTTGCGACGAACGCATCGTGGCTGTAGGAGGCCCGGCAGTCACCAGGCAGACAGACCCTTTTCTGCAGAAGTGCTTTGGATACGCGCTTGGAGCCTACTTTGGCTCACTGGGCATGAGTTACAAGTTTAAGGCGTATGGCTGGGTGAAGGAAGCGACCGAACGAGACTTGATCCTGGCCAATCTGGCTATGCGGCGTGAGGTTTTTCTGGCTGCTGGAGGGTTTGATGAAAGATTATACCCTAATGAGGAAAATGAATTGCTCAACCGCCTCAAGGCACAGGGCTATCACTTTATATACAACGCCGAGGCCCTTGTGTATCGTGGCCAGAGGGAAAACCTGTTCAAGTTTATGCAGCAATTGTTCAGTTACGGACGGGGAAGGATGGAGCACTTCTTCGTCAGCCCGAGCTTTTTCTCTCCGATATTCTTGATGCCGTTGGCTTTTGTTGTATATTTAATTAATTTGCCGCTCGCGATGTTGAACCTTTGGTACCTCGTTCCTCTGGGCGCATACGTGTGTCTGGACCTGGCCCAAACGATCCAGATTGCCCTGGAACAGCGGGATGGCCGCGTGTTGTTGGTCGTGCCATGGTTGTTTCCCTTAATGCACATCTCCTATGGATGTGGTCTGGCATGGTCAATTATGCGCAGGTGTTTGCGCCGCCCTCTGGTGGCGTCCAGAGGCGATGTGATGCGGGTTACTCGAGTCGAACTGCCCTGTAAATCAGGTTGGACGGGGGGGAGCAAATGAGAGTTGCGATTGTCTATCCTCCCCTGGGAAATCCAAAGCTGCACCCTCATCTGGGGCAAAACCGCCAGTTCCGCTACACCCACTCACGGGCGGTCAAGATTTATCCGATCGTTCCGGCCACAGCGGCGACTTTGTTAAAGCAGAACGGGACAGAGGTTTTATTCCTGGACGGAATCAACCAGGAACTTTCCCTGCCGGATTTTGAACGGAGGTTAGACCAGTTTGCCCCGGATGTCGTGGTATTGGAGACCAAAACACCGGTCGTCAAGCGACACTGGCAATACATTGGCGAGTACAAGGTCCGGCATCCTGAGGTGACAATGGTCCTGGTGGGCGATCATGTCACGGTACTGCCCGAGGAGTCGCTGCGACGTTCTCAAGTGGATTACGTCCTGACCGGTGGAGATTATGACGTCAGCCTGCTGGGATTGGTCCGTCATCTAGAGTTTGGGGAGCCATTACCCCCAGGGGTGTATTACCGCGAGAACGGTACAGTAGCCCATACTGGCCTGTTTGAGTTGACCGACGATCTGGATCGGTTGCCGTTCATCGATCGCGAGTTGACCGGATGGCAGACCTACGGGGAGGCATACCTGTACAAGCCTTGCACGTATATAATGAGTGGCCGGGGATGCGGCCGGGCCAGTGGTGGCGGGGGGGTATGCACGTTCTGTGTCTGGCAGCAGACTCTGTGGCGATGCACGCCGCGCCTGCGCTCTCCCCAGAATGTTGCGGCTGAGGTCGAGCAACTGGTGAACGTGTACAAGGTAGCCGAGATATTTGATGATAATGACGGCGGTGCTGTCTGGAATGTGGACTGGCTGCTGGAGTTTCATCGAGAGATGAAGTGCCGGGGTTTGATCGGCCGTGTGCGCTTTTCCTGCAATGCGCGCGCCGACTCGTTGACGCCGGAAGCATGCGATCTGATGAAAAAGACCGGCTTTCGCCTCCTGAAAGTGGGGCTGGAATCGGGCAGCGACGAGACTTTGAAACGCTTAAATAAACGAGAAACGGTGGCCGATATTAAGCGCGGCATCAAGATGGCCAAGGATTTTGGCTTGAGAGTGTTGATCACCACTATGGTAGGCTATCCCTGGGAGACGGAGGAAGAAGCCCGCCAGACTTACCTGGTTGCAAAGGAGTTAATGACCTACAAGGCTCATGCCGGGGATTCCCTGCAATCCAGCGTCATCGTGCCATATCCTGGAACCCCCCTCTATCGAGAAGCCCTGGATAAGGGGTGGCTGCTTTACGGCCCCGAGGAATATGAGAAGTATGATATGTCTGGGCCGGTGTTAAGGACCCTGGTGGATACAGACAGATGGTGCGCCCAGATGTGGCGCGTTCACTATGAGCCGATGTTCTTGCTCGGCTCACTCTTTTCTATTCGCTCGTGGGACGATGTCCGGCTCCTGTTAGGAGGCGTCCGGTCTCTGTGGGGACACCTGCGCGACTATGAAGATCCATCCAATAGGGGTGGGGATGGTGCAGTATGAAACCGATCTACCATATACTGAGTTCGGCGGGTGTGGCTGCGGCCGTGTATGGACTTTCCGGCTCAGGTGTGGCAGCCGGGGCGAGTTTCGCGGCTGGCGTGCTCGTAGACGCTGATCATCTGGTGGATTATTTCCTGGCGCGGGGGCTTTCTTTTGATTGGAATGATCTCAAGGGAACGGAATATTTTACCGATGCAGGGCGGATTATCGTTCCTCTACACTCTATCGAGCTTCTGGCCGTGTTGTGGCTGTTGACACCATGGTTGGGTTGGGTTACCGTGCTGGGGGTGACGGCCAGTTTTTGTCTGCATTTGTTGCTGGATATGCTGGCCTATCCACTGCATCCATTGACCTACTCGCTCATCTTTCGCTGGCTGCACTGTTTTGACCGGGCTGTGCTGGTGTTGGAAGAAGAGAAAAGGTGATGTTTGAATCACTTTATTACGTGCCTGACTACAGAGGTAGAAATGTCTTATTTGACCTGTTTTTGAGGATCTGGGGATATCCGATTTACATTCGCCGGCTTGAGGCTCGTTCGATTTTCAGGATGCTTGGCGATATTAGGGGCAAGACGGTACTTGATCTGGGATGTGGGGACGGGTTTTTGAGCATCCCGATGAGCAAGAGGAATGCCAGAGTTATTGGAATAGATATTAATGCACAGAAACTCACATTGGCGAAGGAGCGCTTTGCCAAAGTCAGCCTGCCAATCGAGCCGGCGTTGGTAGTGGCCGACGCGCGGCGTTTGCCGTTCAAGGACGGTGTTTTTGATGCCGTGGAAAGCAACTGTGTGATTGAGCATATTCCCAATGACGATGCCGTATTCCGGGAAGTCAGTCGCGTTATAAGGGATGATGGACTTTTTGTGGCGACGATGCCGAGTGAGGAAGGAAAAAGCATTATTCCTTTGATGGCATTGTGGATTCGCAGTCCCAGGTGGCTGCGCAAGTTGTTCGCGCCCAGGTACCTTGTAGAGAACGAGTTCGGCTCGGTTAAAGAGGCTCGCGCGTATCTCAAGCGGCAGGTCCTGGCCGAAAGTCAAAATTATACAAGGCAGGGACTGTATGATCAATTGGCCGCCGCTGGATTTGAGGTCAAAGACTTTGAGTACTTGATCCAGTTTTTCGGGGCAGTTGTGCAAGATTTTGTGTTTGGGCTGCGGGCTATTTTTCTGAATGTTGGGACAGCCTTGTTGTTTCCGATCGTCTATCCAATCACTTTGCTGGACAGGTTGTTTATTTCCAAGGACGTGGTAGGTGAGGAATTTGCTTTTTTGGCCTGGAAGCAGAAAGAAGCCCGGGTCCCTCCAGTGTTTGATGGGGAAACCCGCACATTGGACTCGCCCTGATTGCTCAGCCGCCGTCACAGGTCGTTGGACTGACGATAATAGAAGGGGTTTCCCCATAAGGTCGGGTCAAATTAAGGGGTATTATGATGAATATGAGCAGGCGTGTCAATATTGGCATGGTAGGTTGTGGGGATATTGCGGAAAGGGTGCATATTCCGAACGTTCTAAGTATTGCAGAGGCCCGGTTAGTCGCGCTGTGTGATACGAACGAGGAGAGGCTGTGGCGCGTGGGGGGCAAGTTCAATGTCGCACCCGAGAATCTTTATTCTTTAGTTTCCGCTAACTTGGAACCTACCGTCATATATGGCCGTTTGCAGCAGAAATTGCCATTTTTAGCCACATATGGTGGCCCTATATATGGCGTAAACAGGCGATTTCGTGCCATTTCTGCCACATATGGGGGTATCCACAATTTTAGCGGAAAGTAAAGTTGTAAAGAATTTCTACTATCAGGGTTCTGGTGTGAGCCGCCGCCAGTGGCTACGCTCTGCTCCTTGTTGCTGCAACTCTAATCGCGAACAGACGGGTACGATACGATGCTTCTGGCTTGCTACAGGAGGAATAGAAGTGGCGATGGAAAATGGGTATCATATTTATCGTTGTCGAGATACCATCAAAGTTAAGCAGGCGGTTGCAGATATTTTTCAGGTTTACGGCCATAAGCTGCCGTTGGATCGTGACACCCTGGTTCTTGTCAAGCCCAACTGCAATAGCGATATGTGCGCCCTTACAGGCAATACGACTGATCTACGTTTGGTAGCAGCCGTCGTCGAGACACTCAAGCAGCACGGCTACCACAATATCGTGATTGGGGATGGACCCAATATAGGGTTGCTCAGTGCAGGCATTGATGGCTTGGCACGCCTTGGGATAGATCGGCTCGCGAGCCACTATGGCGTCAAGTATCTGGATCTGAATTGCGCGCCTTATAGAGAAATCAAGATAGGTAAGCAAACGGTGCGGGTAGCACAGGTATGTTTTGATGCTAATTTTTTTGTTAACTTGCCCAAGATCAAGACGCATGCCGAGGCCGGGTTTACATGCGCCTTGAAAAACCTGATGGGGTGTGTGATCGGTCTAGACAGGCATAAAGTTCACCTGGATCTTCACCGCAACCTGTATCTGCTTAATCAGCATCTCAGACCCCATCTGCATATTGTAGATGGATTGATTGGAATGGAGGGGACGGGGCCTAGTGGGGGGGTACCAGTCCGGCTAGATGTGCTGATCGCTGGCGAGGACGCGGCCCTGGTAGACTGGGTTGCAGCTAGCTTGGCCGGGATCGACTATCGCCTTGTTCCTCACTTGCGTATCACGCTTGAGGAAGAGGTAGGCCTGGATGTTGTGGCCAGTTGGAAGTCAATTGAACCGTTCAAGCATTTTCTTAGACCATCACCTTCTCTCTTGCAGCGTATCATTACGTACCCTGCCTTGCGCCCATGGTTTGTGCGCATCCGTTACCTGCCCGGAATAAGCCAACTCGTGTCTAGTGAGTTGCTTTCCAGGCTTTTGTACGTACTGGGTGCCAGGCAAGAAAATTACATTAAGGCCGATGCCAAAATTTCCAGGCTGGCAGTTAATGTTGACAAGTGCGCGGTGTGTAAGGAGCAACTATGCCGTGCCCATTGTCCCCTGGATACTCATCCGGCTGACACGGATGGCCAATGCATTGCCTGCATCTACTGTTACCTGGCCTGCCCCTCTCATGCTATTCAGTTAGAGGGGGAGTTGGGTTACCTGGGCTTTCAACTCGAACGGTATGGAGAGGGCATTAGACGGGCTTTGTTTGACTATTAGGAGGGACTTGTGCTTGAGCAACAGTTCCCACGAGTGTTCATCGTGACTGTTAACTACAACACGAAACAGGATACTGTCGAGTGTTTGGATTCCTTAGAGAAACTGACCTATCCCAATTACCATGTGGTAGTAGTGGACAATGACAGCGCCGATAATGAATTGTTTGAGATTGAGACTAGAACTAATGTGACATTGATCAGGAATGAACGCAACTTGGGTGTAGGAGGGGGATATAATGTAGGCATACGTCATGCTCTAGCTCATGGTGCTGATTATGTATTACTTCTTAACAATGACACAACGGTGGAGCCCAACCTGATAGATGAGTTACTCAAGCCATTCGACGAACATTCTAATATTGGAATAGTTGCCCCTTGGATCACATTTTATGATCACCCCCGTCTGATCTGGTTCGCAGCAGGGCGTTACTACCAGTGGCTAGGAGTCCCCTCTCACCCATACTTACACTTCGATGTAGATCAGGTACCCCTGCAATCTGGGTACTCAGACTTCGTCACTGTATGTGCGGCAATGATCAAGCGGGAGGTTTTTGAAAAGGCAGGATTGTGGAATGAGGATTTGTTTTTGTATGGCGATGACCCGGAATTTTGTCTTCGCGCACGCAGGGCAGGCTATCGCAGTTACGTAGTTGGTCGGGTATTAGTGTACCATAAGAGCCAAGCCAGTTCAGGGGGCAGAGGGACTATCCGACTATCGCCAATCAGCAGCTATTATCACAGTCGGGGATTGTTGTATAGCTTCTTTCTGGTGACGCCATCCAAAGTAAAGCGAGCTGTTGGTACTCTCTTTCATTGGTTGGTGTTTTTCCCATATCAAATGTGGCGCTCGCGCAATAGCAAAGCGGTCATTCCCTATATTCTTGGGCTATGCGATGCGATGCGTGGCAAACTGGGACCATGGGAGTCACACATGCGCAGAGATGGACGCACACCAGACGGGCGAAAAATTCGCGTTACGGAGGAGATTACAAAGTGAAGATATTGATTACTGGCGGTGCTGGTTTTATCGGTTCCCATTTAGTAGACGCTTTGGTTACAGACAAACATCATGTCGTTGTGTTCGACAATCTTGATCCTCAAGTGCATGGCCAGGGTAAAAGAGTTCCGGCTTACTTCAACAGAGCAGCAGAATTTGTATTGGGGGATGTAAGAGACAAGGCTCTGTTAAGTATGGTGGTGGCAGATGTAGACGTAGTGTACCACCTTGCGGCTGCTACAGGGGTCGGCCAGTCTGAGTATGAGATATCTCACTATGTGTCGGTGAATGTGACTGGGACTGCCAACTTGTTGGAGGCACTGGTGACCAGCGGGAGGAATTTGAAGCAATTTGTTCTAGCCTCGTCGCGAGCGGTGTACGGGGAGGGAAAGTATCAATGTATTAGATGCGGCCCAGTTTTTCCCAAGCCTCGCTCTATAGAGCAACTTGAGCGTGGAGAATGGGAAGTAGCGTGCCCTAAGTGTGGTCAGTGGGTCCGCGCAGTTGCAACGGATGAGGACAAGCCTCTCCAACCGGACTCGATCTATGCGATTTCCAAAAGGACACAAGAAGAATTATGTCTCCATGTAGGCAAGGCTTATGGCATTCCAGTGGTTGTATTGCGCTTTTTTAACGTGTATGGCCCGCGCCAAGCACTTTCGAATCCTTATACGGGTATCCTTTCAGTATTCTCTGCGCGGCTTTTGAACGGCAAGTCCATAGAGATATATGAAGATGGCGCGGAGAGCCGGGATTTTGTCCACGTTCGCGATGCAGTCCAGGCATGTGTGCTGGCGTTACACCGGCATGAGGCCTGTGGGCAAATCATCAATGTTGGGACAGGTGTAGCGACATCTATCCTAGAGATAGGCAGGCTCTTGATGAGCAAGTTAGGAGTTGAGGCCCCCCCCTTGATACCAGGCAAATTTCGTGTAGGTGATATCAGGCACTGTTACGCTGACCTGACCAAGGCTACAAAGGTGTTGGGTTTTTCTCCCCAGATTACCTTGGCCGATGGGATAGATAACTTGTTAGCGTGGGTAAGGGAACAAACTCCCCAAGATTTATCCTGGCAGGCTGAACGAGAATTGATCGCGAAGGGTTTGCTTAGAACAAGGCAAAACTTGGCCAGCGTGGCCTGAATGGGTGCTCAAATGTCTCATAAAATATTTTTGATCGGCCTGGATGCTTTTTCTCCCAAATTGGTTGAAAGATGGGCAAGCGAAGGTAAGCTGCCAACCCTGTCTACATTAATACGTGAAGGTGCCTGGGGATACTTAGAGAGTGTTCCCAATATGAACAGCGCGGCAGCGTGGCCTACGGCCTTTACCGGGAAAAATCCTGGCAAACACGGTTGCTACTGGTTCACGACACCAATCCCTGGCTCTTACAAATTCCGATACACAAACGGTACAGATCTCAAAGCCAAAACAGTATGGCAGTTGTTAAGTGAGCGTGGAAAACGTGTCGGGGTAATCAATGTGCCTATGACCTATCCTGCTCAGGCGGTGAATGGCTTTTGGATTTCAGGTATTGACGCTCCTGGTATAGATAGCAAAGGATTCACTTACCCTGATAGTTTACTCGAGACCCTAGTTCGTCATTGTGGTAGATATATCCACTTTTCAAGTGCGGCGGAGCTGGCGGCTGGCGGCAGGATGGACGAAGCAATAACCAGGCTACAAGAAGCAATCGCCAGCAGGACTTGTGCTACTCTATACCTGAGGAAAACTTATGACCCAGATTTCCTTGTGTCGGTTTTTATGGAGTCTGATCATGCCATGCACGCCTTCTGGAAGTATTTTGATCCGGCTCACCCTTTGTATGAGCCGAATAGCAAGTATCGCGATGTTATTCTTGGCGTGTATCAGCAATTGGATGAAGCGATAAGAGCGTTGGTAACCGATCTTCCTGACGATACCATCGTTATGATTATGTCAGATCATGGGGCAGGGATCAACACTTACGGCGCAATTTACTTGAATGACTGGCTGCATAGCCAGGGACTTTTAGCATATCGAAGAAAATCGTTGTATTCGATTCCCAAGTCGCTACTCCTGGAGTGGATAAATAAACTCTATATGTACCTGCTCAAGAAAGGGGCCGGCCTGAGGAGCATTCAAATAGTCAAAGAATTATTCCCCAACCTCCGTGGGATGATAGAGGCGCAAATGTGGTATGCCAATATTGACTGGGAACACACTTTAGCTTTTAGTGATGGAATCTGGGATTGCATCCGGATTAATTTAGCTGGACGAGAACCACTTGGTATCGTGCAACAGGGAACCGAATACGAAGAGGTCCGTGAACGAATTATCGCTGGGTTGAGTGACTGTCGTGATGTGGTGACTGGGGAAAGAGTGGTGGATAGAGTGGCTAAGCGTGAAGACTTGTATTACGGCGATTACGTTGTGCTGGCCCCAGATATAGAGGTGAAATGGAAGGAGGGGCAGGTTATTCATGGTCTCGTCAAAGGTGCTAAACCTGCTTTTGAAAGATCGATAAGTTTGATGAATACGGTGAGTGGGGCACACCAATCTTACGGGATTTTTATTGCATGGGGAAAACCCATCCGTCGGGGCTTTAAAGTGACGGGGATGCATATTATGGATATTGCCCCAACCATTCTCTATGCAATGGGAGAGGCCGTTCCTGTGGATATGGACGGGAAAGTTCAGCATCAAATATTCGAAGGTAAGTTTGTGCAGGTAAATCCACTGCAAACTTGCGGTTCCACCACATTTTTCTCGCCACAAACAGGGATCGATTATTCCGAGGAAGAAGCCCAAGAAGTAGAGAAAAGACTACGAAGTTTGGGATACTTGCAGTGACAACTGCAACAATGGTTGGCTTCAGAAAAGTCCAGGCCAGCTCATATAGTTGGTCACTGAGCCTGGCGCGCTTGGTCATTCAATCTTCTTCAATAATACTTTGTTTCAAGCTTATAGCCTCTAGACAGCAGTTAGGATACCCTCTTCTCTTCGAAACAGCCTTGACCGTTCTGGCAGGATTGGGAACGCGCTTCCTAAAACGGCGTGAATCCCTGAAGGAAATTGGCATCGATGCCATTCTATCTTGTCTGTTCTTTGTCGCTCTCAGTTCAGCTCTTACGGTGGTCATTCTGGAAGATTTGCCCCCGCAAACTGATATCCACCACCGTCCCGATTTAACATGGGTTTACAAGGGCATTCACTACATTACGGCATTCCTCATGTGCCTTTTTGTTCGTCAGGATAGCACTTGGTTAGCCCAAGGAGGGTTGCTTTTATTTATAGCCTATAGTTCGGTTATCTATGAAAGACTAGCGACTACGCTCAGGGCCGCGATATGGCCATCGGGGAACTATAACATCGCGTACGCCCTTGTGTTGCTAACACTGACGTACTATTTCTCGCACCCACAAAAGCGCCCCTTACATTTACGCTCGCCCGATTACTTCGCTTTGCTGCTCATAGGGATTGGAATTCTATCAGTCTTTGGCTCTGTTTGTATTTGGAGCAGTCTGCAACGCACCATTCCTTTGGTAAGCTGTGTTTTGATATATGCGCTGATCGTTCAATGGGCGGATCACCGTTTCAATCGTTGGATCTTGGCAGTTATTGCATTGCGAGGAGCAATTGTTGCGGCGTTAATCATTTGGAAAGAATTCTTGGTGTTCCAGCACCTTGGTTTTTCTGGCATAATGCGATACCGTGTCGTTGTGAGTGAAATTAGCCCTAATCAATTGGGATTGGAAATTGAGACCGGAATGTTGGCTCTGTTGGGGGTGTTGAGTGTTTGGCCTGTCTCAAGGGCCAAAAGGACCCTTGTTGGTGCCGGGTTAACCTTGCTTTTTCTGGTGGCCATCTATTTTACCTACTCAGGGGCTAATATTTCTGGATTGATGGCTGGCGTGGGACTTTATCTGTTATTCTTCGTAAAGGATGTATGGAAGGTTTTGCGTTCTCATATTAGCCTAAAGATCGTTGCTTTAGTTGGTGCAATGATTTTGACTTTGCTTGCTATTACAACTATTCCTTCCTTTGTAGTGAAGATTTGGAAGGATTTCTCAGATCCTCAATCGGGCTTAAGCTTCAGGAAGTTAATCTGGAATCTGGGGTACCGGGCTGCAGTTCAGATGCCTGTATGGGGCACCGGACTAGGAAATTACTATGTCCGTGCTCATTATGTTGGGCCATTTCCGTATCGGGAAGTCACACGGGTTGAAGAGTGGTATCGTCTGTATGATATGAAGCCGGAGGGAGCATGGAGAGAGGCAATCTCGAGGTGGCATCCACATAATTCTATTCTGGAGATTTGGGCGGGGATGGGGATAATAGGTGTTGTAGCCGCTTTAGGATTATGTCTTTCGGTTGTTAGGAATGTAATTAAGGGCTTTCCTCTCGAGGCTGATAAGAAGCGGCTGCTGGTGAGTGCTCTAGCATGCATGATCGCGATTTTCGTGAGCAGCCTAACGATTCTAGGATATGATGTCTTTTTATTCGCGTCCTCAAATTTTTGGTTCGTTATGGGAGTAGCAGTATCTACAGCGCGTGTAAAACAACATCCAAAAACTCAGACGTCTTCGAATATGGTGTTGCTGTCTCCACGCCATCAGCATATTCTCATATCGTTCTGCCTCGTATTCTTACTACTGCAATGCGTCACTCGGCCTGTCTTAGGTGCACTGGCATGGAAGCGGGTTAAAACAGCAACCAACGATGAGCAACGCGTCATGGCTTTGCTTTCGGTTGTGCTTGTAGATCCTTTCAACGATGAAGCTTTTTTAGAGTTGGGGGATATGTACTTGGCCACCCATCGTCTGGAAAGCGCCGAGGAATCCTATCGTCAAGCTTGTAGACTTAGGGAATATTATGCTCCATGTTTGACTAGGCTGGGGTGGGTCAAATGGTATCAGGGAGATCTTGTTGCAGCAGAGAGATATTTCCGAGAGGCAATCTCTGCTGACCCATGGGAGGTACAGTCAGGCCAATCGTATCAATCTCTAGGATGGTTATATCTGTACCAAGGACGCGAGGAGCAAGCAGCTCAGTTGTTTAGACAGGCTATTATTTTTACACCTTATTTTGTTCAGGACACTTGTTGGCAGACACGTCCTGATACCAATGGTGGCAAGTTTCTGCGCTTGTCGAACCTGGCAGTGTGTGCCAGAAAAAGCCAGGTGAGGGGCTTACGACGGCTTGTTTTGCCTGAAAATGTGAATCAAGTGGAGACTGGTTCTGTAAGCCTGAACTCCATCCTGAAAGCACTTTATCAGGATTACCAACAAGTGCTGCACCGCCGACCGGATACGGCTAAGGGAATGCTTATACAGCTGGCAGATACATATCGGTTGGCTGGTAATCAAGCGGAGTTTTTGAGGCTGATGGAGGAAGTCAAACGGATGGATCCGGCAGATCCATTACCTTATTACGAGATGGGGAAGGTTCTTCTGGAACAAGGAAGAGCCGCAGAAGCTTTGGACCAGTTTCTGCAAGCAATAATGACTGGAGAAGCATCTCACTTTGAACAGAGGGTTGTTTTGAGCTACTATGAAGCGGGCAAAATTTATTATCTCCAGGGTAATTATGATTTGGCTCTGGAATACCTGCAACTAGCCAGTCAAAAACACCGCTCTGTACGCCTGCCTGTGGATTATAGTCTTACCTTAAGCGCGGTATATCAGCACTTGGGTGATCCACATCGAGCCATAAGGGTACTGGAAAGGCAGACCTTTATTCAGGAAACTCGCTTGGTCTGGTATCAATTAGCCGATCTATATGGGCATACTGGCAGTTATGAGAAGCAAGAGAAGGCCCTCACAAGAGCTGCGCTGTTGCGTCAACCATGAGTAAATTACCATTAGAAGGCCAAAAACAGTGGATTGGATTGTTGTTAGCTGGCTTGATACTCAGATGGTCCTTACTACCTTTTGTCATGCATGTAGATGCTGTGCTTGGTGGTGATATCCTGACTATCAATCGCGGATCTGTGGCAGCAGTACATAGGGTGCAGAAATTATCCACCTATCCTCCTATGGCAGAATATACTATCGGCCTTTATCAAAGTATCAGTAAGATACCAGTGATTGATGCCAAGTTTGGATTAAGTGCAACAGCCACAAATGTCATTTTTCGCGTTCTATTTTTCTCCAAATTACTGTACCTACTTTTTGATGTGGCCGCTCTGCTTATATGGACATGCTTATTTCGAGATAATCTATACTCGCTAAGGTCTGTTTGGGGTTTCTGGGCGCTTAATCCCCTAACCTTGTATAATGCCTATGTGCATGGGCAGTTCGATCTGATCCCGGTTTTCTTTGTCGTTTTAAGCTCGTATTTCGCCAGCAGGAATAGCTCACGATGGGCTGCTTTTTGGCTAGGAATTGCCGGCTGCTACAAGAACTTTCCATTATTCTTCCTGCTGCCTCTGGTGATCATTCTGGCAAAATCCTGGCGCGAAAGGCTCACGTTGTTCCTGTTGGGTACTGTGCCCTACGTTTCGTTTATGGCACCATTTCTGAAGCAGTATCATACCAGCATAGGGAATTACCAAAACTGGTACTTCAAGGCCAGCTACGACCTGGGCCTTGGCGCTCAGGTCTATCTCTTTTTCGTTTTCTACGCCGCCCTCCTCTGGTATCTCCACCACCGCAAGGCCCACACTTTCGAAGACTTCTGGCGCGCCTGCTTTGCCATCCTGCTGGTCTACTACCAGTTCAGTTACTTCGACCTGCACTATTGGGCCTGGATCGTCCCCTTCGCTGCCATCTATTGGGTGGAATACCCCAAACAGGCCAGGCCTTTCTACCTGGTCATCGGGCTGTGCCTGCTCGTGCTCATGGCGCCCACGCCGTTGGGCCGCTTTCTGGCGCCCATCAGCCCGCGCTTCTTCCTGCGCCTGCCCAGCCTGCTGGAGGTGCTCAACCCTTATCTCCCCATGCTCTTCATCGTCAACGTCGTGCGCAGCCTGATGGCCGGCACCTGCTTCTACCTGGCCTGGCGCTTGCTGCGCGATATGCCCGCCTGGCACAGCGAGGCGCCTCGGGCAACACCTGAGCCTGTGACGGTCGTGTGAGGTACTCGCGCCGATGAGACAGGTTATCGTCCTCGTCCTCGTATCGTCGTTGCTGGCCGGTTGCACCGTCGGCGGTGTGGATATAGAGCAGGAACAGGCTTCCGGCCTGGCCGGCGAACTGCTGGACGGCCATTCCTTCGGGCAGACCTTCACGCTCCAATACGACGGCCTGTACCGCATTGACCTCTACACCGCCACCTACGCCCGCGAGAATACCCACCCGGTCATCTTTTGCATCCTTCCCCTGACTCCGCAGGGGGAAGGCCAGGGTGGAGGCTTCCCCTCCCCCTCGCAGTGGGAGGGCCAGGGTGGGGGTTTTCCTTCCCTCGCCTGCAGTGAAGGGAGCGGGGAGAGGGCGTACCTGGTACACCTGGAATTCCCCGCCGCAGAGATCAGCAACTCTGGCCCCACGGTCATCACCTTCCCGCCGCTGGCCGGGACCGCCGGGCAGACACTTTACTTTTCTATCGAGTCCCCGGGCTCCATGCCAGGCGATGCCATTACCGTCTATCGCCACGAGAAGGATGTTTACGCAGGCGGCCAGATGTTCATGGACGGCCAGCCTACCGGAGGGGACATTGCCTTTATCGCTTACACCCAAGAGACCTTTACCCCCGCCGACATCTGGAATGACTTTTACTCCCGCGCCAGCCAGGATAAACCTTTCTTCAGGTTCTACTGCTCGCTGCTGGTGTTACTCCTGCTGGCGCTCATCACCACACTGGTGTGGCCCGGGCGCACGGCGGGTGCACGCGATACACAATGTGATCCGGCTGCCGAGAAGGAAGCATGACCCGCCAACCAACTAACCAACTAACCAACCAACTAACTGACCAGCCAACCAGCCGAACAACTACTCGCCGGTCTTTTCTGTTCTTCACCCTACTGGCCCTCGCGCTCCTCACCCAGATCATCGTGCTGCGCTGGAAGGCGGAGACGGTTTTCTTCGTCACCTGGCTGCTCGTGGCGCTCGTCGTGCAACATGATAGCCGTGTCTCGGCAAGCATCGGCCTGGCCTTCCTGGGAACCTGTCCTTTCTTGCTCGTTGCGAAAAAAGAGGCTGTAGCAGAACGGGCGGCCGATTACGCCTATTTTTTCCTGGCTATCGGCGTGTTGGTGCAATTGGAAGAAATGCTGCTGGAGCGCTATGGCTGGTCGGGGCGTAAACTCGACCTCTCGTACCTCTGGCAGCCGGTGGCTCGGGCACTCCGCCGCCGCTGGTCAGAGACCGTGCAGGCATTGGGTCGGCAACTTGCGGCAGCCGACCGCACGGAACTGATGAGACTGGTGCAGATTGTGGGGACGGTGGGCCTGGCTGGGGTGTTCCTGTGGACGGCTCTGAGCGGTATGCGCCCGGCGCTGCTTCTGCCCCTGCTGGGTGGGGTGCTGCTGTTTCCGTTTCTCATCTGGGGGGTGCGGCTGGCCGTACGCGCATTGGGGCCGGCAGGGCTTTTGCGGGTGCTGCTGGCATTGGTTGTATTACCACTGGCAGCAGCCGAGATGGTCTGGCTGCACGACCTGGTCGGCGCGGAGCGACTGGCGCGTATGCGGGTGGCTTATGATTTCATTGACCACCTGCCCGAGGCCAGGCGTACCTCCCCCGCCCCGGATGGGGAGGCCATCGAGGCCCGGGCATGGATGATCGGGGATACGTTGCGTCGGATTCTGTACCAGCACCCTGCCTTTGCCGGCGCCAGTCGTATCGCCTACACCGTGCACGTCGGGCGCGGCGCCGTGCTGGCCTTCGACGTGGCGCTGGCGCCGGAGTGCTGGCTGCTGCCTGGCGACGGCGTCGCCTTCGCCGTCTACGTCACCTCGGAACAGAGCACGCAGCAGGTCTTTTCCACCTACATTG